>JACCDT010418994.1_pt1 | contig 19080 bp, 17 predicted proteins | sample 7446291 | NCBI WGS metagenome assembly JACCDT01 (sample SAMN15323446, study PRJNA562643) | freshwater metagenome | isolation source: river surface water | place: USA:Blue River Watershed | collected 2017-08-17 | reverse complement strand
GCTCAGACGGTCTTGGAATACCGTCTCTCCCCGGCGGGCGGGAGGGTGTTGTCGAAGCACATCGCGATGTTGCGGATGAAAAGCCGCCCCGTGTCGGTGACATTGAGGCCCGTCGGCGTGCGCTCGATCAGGCCGTCCTCGAGGAACGGCGCGAGCGAGGCCAGCTCCGGCGCGAAACGGCTCTCGAAATCGATGCCGAGACGCTGCGAGCTGGCGGCGAAGTCGACCGAGAGATCGCACATCAGGCGCATGATGACATCGCGGCGGAGCGTGTCCTCCTCCGTCAGGAAATAGGCGCGGTGCCACGGCTCACAGCCGGCCTCGACGGCATCTTTGTAGATTGGAAGCTCCTTCTCATTCTGCCAGTAGGCGTCGGGGATCTGCGAGATGCTCGACATCCCGAAGGCGTAGATGTCGGATCCCGCGCGTGTGCTGTATCCCTGGAAATTGCGCTGCAGCTGCTTGTTGCGCTGGGCCACGGCGAGCTCGTCGTCCGGCTTCGCGAAGTGGTCCATGCCGATGTAGACGTAGCGGTCGTCCGCAGTGAGCTTCTCGATGACGAGCTTGAGGAGCTGCAGCTTCGTCTCCGGAGAGGGGAGGTTTTTCTGCTCGAGGATCTTCTGCGCCGGCTTGATCCACGGCACATGCGCATAGCTGAAGATCGAGAGGCGGTCGGGCCGCATCTGCTGGACGGTTTCCAGCGTCTCCGCAAACGACTCGGGCGTCTGATGCGGCAGCCCGTAGATGAGGTCGAGATTGATCGACCCGAAGCCGAGTTCCCTCATCCAGTCCATCGACTGCTGCGTCATCTCGCGGGGCTGGATCCGGTGGATCGCCTCCTGCACCTTCGGATCGAAATCCTGCACCCCCATCGAGGCGCGGTTGAATCCCACCTCCCGGAGGGCGACAAGATGGTCGCGGGTGAGGCGGCGGGGATCGACCTCCACGCCGGCCTCGATGTCGGGTGAGAAGCCGAAGTTGCGGTGAATCACCCCGCCCAGCCTCCTGATCTCGTCGGGCTTCAGGAATGTCGGCGAGCCGCCGCCGAAATGGAGCTGAACCACCTTCCGGTCGGGATTGATCCGGGAGCGCATCGTCTCCACCTCGCGCTCGAGGATGCCGATGTACTCGGATCCCTTGTCATGGTCCTTGGTGATGACCGTGGTGCAGCCGCAGAACCAGCAGAGCGTCTCGCAGAACGGGATGTGAAAGTAGAGCGAGAGATCGCGCGAGGAGCGGTTGTTCGCCTCGATCCTGGCGGCAAGCTCCTCCCTCGAAAAGGCGTCCGTGAACTTCGTCGCCGGCGGATAGCTGGTGTAGCGCGGGCCGGCGATGTTGTGTTTCTTGACGAGGTCGAAATCGACGTGAAGGGAAGACATGGCCGTGGAGGACGTTAGCCGCGCGAGCGCACGGTCTCGACGAGCGCGGCGAGACATTCCAGCTTCGCCGTCTTGGGCACCCCGTGGCCGAGGTTGAAGACATGGCCCTCCAGGCCCTCCGACTTAAGTCCCCGCATTTCGCTGAGGATACGCCCGGTCTCCGCGGCCACGGTCTCCGGCGTCGTGGTCAGCAGGAAGGGATCGAGATTTCCCTGCACGCCGACATTCCGGGGCAGCGCGCGGCGGACGGCGGCCAGCGACTGGGTCCAATCGACACTGAGGACGCTGGCCCCGGTGGAGACAAGCTGGTCGAGGCGGCCATAGCCCCCCTTTGAGAAGAGAATCACGGGGACTTTTCCACCGAGCGAGGAGATGACCTCGCGGATCCAGCGACCCGAGGCTGCCTCGAAGGCGCCGTCGGCGAGCATGTCGCCGTTGCTGTCGAAGATCTGGAGCGCCTCGGCTCCGGCCTCGATCTGCATCTTCAGGAACTCCGACACGACGCCCGTGATCTTTTCCAGCAGCTCCCCGAAGAGAAGCGGCTGGGTATAGAAGAGCTCCTTGATCGAATGCCGACCACCCGATCCGGTCCCCTCCACCATGTAGCGGGCGAGTGTCCAGGGAGAGCCGGCGAAACCGAGCAGGGCGGTCTTGCCTCCAAGTTCGGCTTTGAGAAGGCGCAGCGCCTTGGCGACGTAATCGAGCCTCTCGACGGCCCCTTCGGTCCGGAGACGACCGATATCGGCGGCCGAGCCGATGGTGAACTCCATCTCGATGCCCCCGCTGTCGCGGAAGGCGTAGGGCTGCCCCATCGCCTCGGGCACCACGAGGATGTCGCTGAAGAGGACCGCCGCGTCGAAGCCGAACCTGCGGATCGGCTGCAGGGTCACCTCGGCGGCCAGCTCCGGCGTGCGGGCAAGTTCGAGGAAGGAATGCTTCTCCTTAAGCGCACGGTATTCCGGAAGGGAACGCCCGGCCTGACGCATCAGCCAGACCGGCGTCTTGTCGACGGGCAGGCACCGGCAGGCATTCAGAAATCGTTCCTTGCCACCCGGCAGGGCGGGAACGGTCGGGGAAAGGGCGTGCGTCACAGGAGGAGAAATCTTCCCATTCCTTCAACGGAGTTCAAAGACAAAAGGCCGATTGCACCCTCATGACCTCCCTTTTGTGAGCGGTTTGAGGGAGCCGTCGATCCCTTCATACCGACCGATGCAACGGAAAGTGTCTTCGAACCTTGAAACGATGAAGGCCCCGCCGTTACCGGCGGGGCCTTCGTGTCAGTTAACCAAGAAACCTCTTAGAAGGAGTATCCGATGCTTCCACCGCAGTAGAACTTGCTGATGGGGGTGGCGGTCAGGGAGACCGAGTTCATCAGGTCAGGCTGGTACGTGTAGGCTGCATATCCGGTGAGGGAGATGTTTTGCGTGATCTTCCAGGTGATGGGCGCTACGAGCTGCCAGTTGTTGAAACCGAAAACCTTCTTGCCTTGGGTGTCCACGTTGTACCCGAACGAGAAGTTGTACTGGGTCACGGGATTAAAGCTCACGATATCCTTGTAGAGGGGCACCGCAACGGCAAGGGCGGGGCTCAGGAAGCTGGAACCCGCATTGATGCTGGCATAGTTGGATGGAGCAGCCTGACCAAGCTCGTAGAAGTAGGTGATGGAGGGCGTCCAAGCTACCGCGCCGGTCTTGACCGTATAATTTGCCGTCACGTTGACCTCATGTTGGATACCCGTGCCGCCCGGAACATAGGCTGTTCCAGTCTTGGGGAATCCGTAGTTGAAGTAGTTGTACATGGTGTAGCCGCAGCCGACGCCGAGGTTCCCGAAGGTGTGCAGGTAGTTGATCGGGATATCGAGCTCGGTGTAGGGGTTGCCGTTGTAGGGTGCCGAGTTGCCTGTTTGACCCACGGCCACGCAGAACCAGAGGGGCATCGTGAGGGTATCATTGGCGGTGATGTGCCATGTCGGGGCGACCGTGACCGTCCAGATGCCGGTGTTCGGAATCCAGTCGATACCGCGGAAGTTGTACATGCTGTCGTAACCAGTACTGATGGTTCCGGTGAAGGCCGGCGTCGGGGTCTCGATGGCAACGGGCTGCTTCGCGTTTTTTCCGCTCGAGACGGAATTGGTGTCGGCTTTCAGGCCGGCAGCCGCGGCGAAGGCGCAAAGCGCAACTGCCGCGAGGTACGAGGTCTTGTTCATGATAGGAGTTGGTTTGGTTGTGTTGGGCCGAACTGGTTGGAGTCCGTACTGGTTCCAAGTAAAGCAAGAGGCGTGCCAAGTTCGTTTTCCTCATTCCTACAGAGGAAAACCACCGGTTTTGCCACATCCCGCAGGCAAGGTGGCTACTTTTGACCACCTTCTTGGGAACGCAAGAAAGCTCCTCCTGTCGAACGGGATGAACCCTCGCGAAGCCCGCTTCCCCGGCTTCGACCTTGTTTCCGCACACCCGAAGAGGGAGTCTTTGACGGACATGGATCAGCTTTTTACCCCCGCCCACCTCCATCTGGCCATCAACCATGCACCCATCATCGGACTTGCCGTGGCATGCATTCCGCTCCTGATCGGAATTATCTTCCGAAGCCGGGGCGCCCTGGCCTCCGGACTGGTGTGTGCGCTTCTCTGTGTCGCCACGGTGCCCGCCATCATGGAGACGGGTGAAGATGCCCGGGAATCATTCGCCGAGGGGTCCCTCGGGCCGGACATCGATGCGGCGGGCAACAGCGCCCTTCGCGAACACAGCCGCCATGCCAGGACCACCGCCCCTGTGGCATATGCAGCCGGACTCCTTGCCCTGGTTTCCCTGATCGGACTGGGCAAGTTCCCGCGTCATGCGGCGTGGCTCGCATGGGCGGTTCTCGTGGGCAATGCGGCCACCATTGCACTTGCCGTCTGGACGGCCGAGGCGGGGGGGCGCATCCGCCATCCCGAGTTCCGGCCCCACGGCCAGCAGGCACCCGATTTTTCAAAAACCTCCTCCTCCACGATCCCCGCCGTCTTCATGCCGCGCACCGAGGAGCACCCGGCTCCGCAAACTGTCGCCCCAACCCCTTCCGCATCCTCCCGGAGCAAGCCCCAAGTTCAGCCCGTGCTCGAAGCGACTGAAGCCGCTGCGCCAGACGCTGCCTCCACTCCCGATGCCTCGGAGGCAACTTCCCCGGCCACGCCTGCGGAGAGTCCCGCCGCAACCAACGGGCTGTAATCCACACTTCACTCCATCCTCCGCCCGGCGCGTAGAAATTGGTTTGCCCGGCAACGCACGAGGGAGCAGCAAGGGGTAAGGCTGGAAGTGGCCGACGCCCAGGATGCGTTGCCCCTCACCGCAGCTCCTTTCTAGGAATTCAGCATGGCGCGCATTTGCGCGAAGCCGTCGAAGACATCCTCGTCGCTCAGCGGCGTGGAGAGGATCTCCTCCATGCTTCCGGATTCCACCCCTTCGCCGGCAAGCTCCTGCAGGAAGGAGCTGGGGGTGCAGGAGACGACGCTGCCGAATTTCCGCCGGGTGGAGCAGTGGGTGATGGTCAGGCGGTGGCGGGCCCGGGTGATCCCGACGTAAAGCAGACGGCGTTCCTCCTCCACGGTTCCCTCGGCCTTGGAGCGCTCGTGGGGTAGCAGACCCTCCTCCGCGCCAACCAGCCAGACCTGGGGATACTCCAGTCCCTTGGCGGCATGGAGGGTGATGAGCGTGACGCCCTCGCGTTCCTCGGCCTTCTCCTCCTCTTTCTCCTGCTCCAACATGAGTCCGTCGAGGAAGCCGCGGGCTCCCTCGCGGGGATGACGCTGGCAGTAACCGGCAAGCGCATTGAGAAGCTCCCTCACATTCTCGAGGCGGCCATCGGCCTCCTCCTCGGTCTTGCAGCTCTTCTTGAGGTCCTCGAAGTAGCCGCACTCCTCCAGGATGGCCCGGAGAATGGCGGCGACGTCGGCTCCGGGTGTCTGGAGTTGGATCCGGTAGGCGCCCCACTCCTCGGTGAAGCGCTGGATCGCGCCGCGTGTCCGCGAGGAGCTGACATCGAGATGCTCCGGGTCGTTCAGGATGGCGAGCAGTCCCTTGCCGTTCTTCGCGCCGGCCTCGGTGGCGAGCTGGAGGGTGGCCGCGCCGATGCCGCGGGGAGGATTGGCCAGGACGCGAAGCAGGGCGTTGTCGTCGTCGGGATTGAGCAGGGCGCCCAGATAGGCGACTACATCCTTCACCTCGCGGCGGTCGAAGAAACTCTTTCCTCCCACGACGCGGTAGGGGATGCGGCGCTCCCGCAGGACTTCCTCGAACTGCCGGGACTGGGCGTTCATCCGGTAGAGGATCGCGAAATCGGTCCAGGGACGGGCCTTCTCGCTCTGCGGTCCCGAGGCTTGGATCTCATCGGCGATGAACTCCGCCTCCGTCTTGTCATCCGTCGCCGAGAGGATCCGGATCAGCTCCCCTTCCTTGCGGTCGCTCCAGAGGCTCTTTCCGCGGCGGCGTGAGTTGTTTTTGATCAGGCGGTTGGCCACCTTCAGGATGACGTCGGTGCTGCGATAGTTCTGCTCGAGCTTGATCACCTCGGGATCGGGGAAGTGCCGCTCGAACTCCAGCAGGTTGGAGGCCTCGGCCCCGCGCCATCCGTAGATGCTCTGGTCGTCGTCGCCGACGACGCAGATGTTGGGCCGCTCGTCGCCGGCCAGCAGGCTCACGAGCTCCAACTGGAGCCTGTTGGTGTCCTGGAACTCGTCGACCATGATGTGCCGGTAGCGGGCGCGCCACTCCTCGCGGGCCTCGGGATGGTCGCGCAGGAGCACGCGGGCCTGCAGCAGCAGGTCGTCGAAGTCCATGGCATTGAGAGTCCGGAGCTCGTTCTGGTACTTGGAGAAAAGACTCCCGAGGGCCGTGCCCGTCTCCTCCGGTTCCCCGACGCCGAGATTTTTTGCCTTGCTGATGACATGGCGGGCAAGATTCGGATCGAGCGGCGACTCCTTGTCGTGGATGCGCGCGGCGAGCTTCTTCATGAGACCCATTTGGTCGGACTCGTCGAAGATGCTGAAGTTCTCCTTGTAGCCGAGGAGATGGGCGTGCTTCCGGAGAATCCTTACGCAGAGGGAGTGGAAGGTGGAGAGGGTGATCATCTTCGCCTGTTCGGAATTGACCGAACCGCCGACGCGTTCGCGCATCTCCTTGGCCGCCTTGTTCGTGAAGGTGACGGCGAGGATCGATGCCGGATCAACGCCTTGAGCCACGAGCCAGGCGATGCGGGCCGTGAGGACGCGTGTCTTGCCCGTTCCCGCCCCGGCGAGGATCAGCATCGGTCCATCCCCGTGGGTAGCGGCGCGATACTGCTCGGGATTGAGGTCGAAGAGTCGGAAGGAAGAAGACAAAGGAAAGAAAGGATAAAGGCGGAAGGCGGAAGGCTAAAACGGAGACGGGATACAAATGGTAATATGGAACTCAGGAACTCAGGAAGGAGAAGAGGAAGCCGTAAAAATAAATCCTAAAATGATGGTTCGCTGGCTCGGACATGAGAGTGCCTTCAAATCCATCAACCTCCTTCCCTCCAGATGCTTGGAATGTTTTTCCTGAGTTCCTGAGTTCCAAATTTCTTCCTCAGGATTCCTGACGAAGCCTCTGCGCAAATTCGCGGACGATTCGCGGGTAGAGCTCGTGTTCGGCCACCTGGATGCGGGCGTGGAGCGACTCCGCCGTGTCACCCGGAAGGACAGGAACCCGGCTCTGCCCCAAGATCATGCCGGTATCGACTCCGGCATCGACGAGATGGACGGTGCATCCGGCTTCGGGCACCCCGGCCTCCAGCGCCTGACGCCAGGCCTCTAGGCCACGGAACTGCGGCAGCAGGGAGGGATGGATGTTCAGGATGCGTCCCGGGAAGGCGCGCAGCAGGGGCTCCTTGATGACGCGCATGAATCCCGCCAGAACCACGAAGTCGACCTCGGCTTCACGGAGCAGGCGGACCAGCTCCTCCTCGGCCTCGGATGACATCTTGGTGCGGAAGGGGCCGGGAGGAACAAAACGGGCCGGGATGCCGAATTCCGCACCCAGGGCGAGAATGCCCGCGCCCTCGATGTCGGAGAGGACCAGCACCGGCTCGCATCCCAGCGATCCGGCGCGCCATGCCTCGGCAAGCGCGCGGAAGTTGGATCCTTTGCCCGAACCGAGCACGCCGACGCGGAGAGGGCGGCTTTCCGGGGAAAAAGAAACCCCCGGCAGTTGAGTGCCGGGGGTGCTCATCCCTTGCGGGGGAGGTTGCAAAGAGGCGAAGCCTAGGCGGCGGCGACGGGGTCGACGTTCACGCGGCGGCCGGCGCGGTCGAAGCGGACCTTGCCGTCCACGAGCGAGAAGATCGTGTAGTCGCGTCCGAGACCGACATTGCGGCCGGGGAGGTACTTGGTGCCGCGCTGGCGGATGATGATGTTGCCGGCAACGACGCTCTGGTCGCCGAACTTCTTCACGCCGAGGCGCTTGCTGATGCTGTCGCGTCCGTTCTTGACGCTTCCCTGTCCTTTTTTATGGGCCATGGCAGTAAGTGGTTGGGGTTAAAAGAGGGTTAGGCGGAGATCTTGGTGATCTTCAGCTTGGTGAGCTGGCGGCGGTGGCCGACCGTGCGGTGGTAGCCCTTGCGGCGCTTGAACTTGAAGGCGATCACCTTGTCATCCTTGTACTGGTCGACGACCTCGGCCTTGACGCTGGCTCCCGAAACGAGAGGGGCGCCGAGGTTGATCTTGTCGCCGTTCACGACGAGCAGGACATCGTTGAAGGTGGTTTCTTTGCCGGCTTCGGCATCGAGCTTCTCGACACTCAGGACGTCTCCCTCGGAGACGCGGTACTGCTTGCCGCCGGTTTGGATGATTGCGTAGGACATGGGAAATCTTTGGAAAAAGGAGTGAGAGGATGCCACGGAGGGATGGGGGAGACAACACTATTTTTGAAATTTTCGCTCTTGCTCCCCGCCACTTCCGACGTATGATGCCCGACCCATCAATGCTCGGGTGGTGAAATGGCAGACACGTACGTTTGAGGGGCGTATGCCGAAAGGCATGGGGGTTCAAGTCCCCCCCCGAGCACCACTTCATGAAAGGATGAAGTGTGAGGTATGAATGATGAAATGAAGCTACCTTTTGTGGCAGCAAGGCTCTGGGGCTTTCTTACGGTTTTTATTGTGCCGCCTTGGCTCATCGCATCTGGATACGAGTGGACAGATGCAATTCTCGGTCCGTTTCATCCCTCTGACTTCAGCATTCATCCTTTCCCCACCCCCAATACTTCCCCCGGGTGATCCGCGATGCCGGCCAGCTCGATCAGTTTTTTCAGCAGCAGCAGCGAGGCCAGGGCATCGCTGAGGGCCTCATGCCATCGGAAATCGGGGAGCAACAGGCGACCCTCCTCCTCCAGCGAGAACTCGGCTGCAAGATCCGAGAGGGCATACGATTTCCTTCCAGGCAGAATCTTCCGGCTCAGCGTCAGGGTATCGACCCAGGGGCCGAAGCCGTGCATCGGGAAGGCCCTCAAAAACCGTTTTTCCGTGCCGCTCCCGTGCGCGACGACATGCCTTCCGCCCATGAGTCCCTTGATTTGGGGCCAGAGGGAGAGGAAATCGGGTGCCTCCCGGAGATCGGCATCGGTGATGCCGTGGATCCTGGAGGCAGCCAAGGTGACGGGCCGGTCGGACCTGAGATAACTCCGGAAGAAGGAATCGGCCACGGGGCTTAGACCCTCCATCCGGGCGATGCCGATCTGGACCGGGACTCCGGCCTCGTTGGGTTTCTCGCCGGCCGACTCGAAATCGATCGCCGCGAAGGAAATCTCGCGGATCAGGCGTCCCATGCTGTGGGCCATGGGAGCGGGCGGAGACTAGGAGTTGCGGAGGAGATCCGCGGTGGCCTCCCAATCAAGGCAGGCATCGGTGATCGAGACCCCGTAGCGGAGCTTGGAGGGGTCGTCGCCGAGGTTCTGCGCCCCGAATTCGAGGTGGCTTTCGAGCATAGCCCCGACGATGTCCTTCCGGCCCGCGGCACGTTGCTCCAGAATGCTCTTCCAGACCTCGGGCTGACGGGCGGGATCCTTGCCGCTGTTGGCATGGCTGCAGTCGATCATGATGGCCGTGGGAACCCCGGCGGACTTCAGCTTCGCGGCGGCATCCTCCGTCTGGTGCGGATGATAGTTGACCCCGTCGCGCCCACCGCGCAGCACCAGATGGCCGTCGGGATTGCCGGCGGTCTTGATGATGCTGGTCATCCCCTCCTGGTCGATGCCGAGGAAACTGTGCCCGTTGCGCGAGGAGCGCATCGCGTCGATCGCCGTCTGGACGCTGCCGTCGGTGCCGTTCTTGAAGCCGACCGGCATCGAGAGGCCGCTGGCCATCTCGCGGTGGGTCTGCGACTCGGTGGTGCGGGCGCCGATGGCCGACCAGCTGATGAGGTCGGCGATGTACTGGGGCATGATCGGGTCGAGCACCTCGGTGGCGGCGGGCAGGCCGAGGGCGGCGACGTCGAGCAGGAGGCGACGCGCGATCTCGATGCCGCTCGCCATGTCGCCGGAGTCGTCGAGGCGGGGGTCGTTGATGAGCCCCTTCCAGCCGACCGTCGTGCGGGGCTTCTCGAAATAGACGCGCATCACGATGAAGAGACGGTCCTTCAGCTCCTCGGCGAGGGCGGCCAACCGCTTTGCGTAATCAAGCGCGGAAACGGGATCGTGGATGGAGCAGGGGCCGACGATGACAAGCAGGCGGGGATCCTCACCGCGCAGGATGCGGCGGCAGGTTTCGCGGTATTCCGCCACCTTGGCGAGCACCTCGGGCGCGGCGGGTAGCTTGGCCTTCACCTCGCGGGGGGAAATCAGGCGCGTCACGCCGCTCACGCGCGTGTTCTCGGTGACCGGTTTGGCTGCAATCTCTGTCGTCGCTGTGCTCATGCTGTGTCGTGGGTCCCGCTTGCAGCGGGCCAAATAAGATCCATGCAGACGGCACTCATTGCAACCCGCAAGTCTGCCCTTCCTCGTGCCGGAACAAAAAACCCCGCGCTCAGTTGCCGGAGGCGGGTATGTTGTTCTCATTTGGCCTCTGACCTAACAGTCAAATAGCCCGTTTGATGGAGGCCTGCTCCCCTCAGCGCCGATGAGGGATTTTTGCTGGAGAGCAAGGCGCGTGAGCGACGGTGTGGCAAAACCCACTCCGAGCGAACGGCAACGATGCTCTCCGCAAAAAGACCCCGTCGGTCAAACTTTCAGCTCTTCGTTGGTCAAAGCATTCGCGACGGTGAACTTCTCCACATGCAGGGTCGGGTCGGACTTGAAGGTGAGTCGGCCGGCGTATTTGCGCTCGATGTCGATGAGGAGTTCCTCGTCCTCGGCCCGGAGGCGGTTGAGCAACTCAGGGTGGACAGTGACCTTGAACTCGTGGATCTCCTCCTGGTGGCGCTTCATGAGGGTGTGGAGGGCGCGCTGGAGCTCGACGCTCATGGTCATGGGGCTCTTCACCACGCCCTTGCCGTGGCAGTAGGCGCAGTTGGTGTAGAGGGAGCTGGAGAGACTCTCCTGGGCGCGCTGGCGGGTCATCTCCATGAGTCCGAGGGCGGAGATGAGGAGGACGTGGGTGCGTGCCTTGTCGCGGCGCAGGCGGTCCCGCATGCGTTGGTAGACGGCCTGCTGGTCCTTGCGGTTCTTCATGTCGATGAAGTCGACGACGATGAGTCCGCCGATGTTGCGGAGACGGAGTTGGCGCGCGACCTCGTCGGCCGCCTCGAGGTTGGTCTGCAGGATGGTCTTGTCCATGTCCTTGCTCCCCTTGTTGCGGCCGGTGTTGACGTCGACGGCGATCATGGCCTCGGTCTCGTCGATGACGAGGTAGCCGCCGCACGGCAGCCAGACCTGGCGGAGGAAGGCGCTGTCGATCTGGCTCTGGACGGCGAAGTTGTCGAAGATCGGCTTCTGGCCGCTGTAGAAGTGGATCGACTTCTTGGCGCGCTTGGAGATTTGGCCGACGAGTTCCTGCATGCGCTCCGCGGCCTTGAGGTCGTCGACATGGACGGCGTCGACGCTCTCGGTGAGGAGGTCGCGGACGGTCCGCTCGACGAGGTCGGGCTCAAGGATGAGCGTGGAGGCGGCGGGTTTCTCCGCCATCCCCTTCTCGACCTCGCGCCACTGGTCGAGGAGGAAGCCGAGGTCGCGCACAAAGAAGCGGGCCTTCTGCCCCTCGCCGGCGGTGCGGATGATGATGCCCATCCCCTCGGGGAGGGAGAGTTCTGTCAGGATCTTGCGAAGGCGGGCGCGCTCCTTGGGATCCTCGATCTTGCGGGAGATGCCGCACTGGTCGTTGAAGGGCATGAGCACCATGTAGCGCCCGGCCATCGAGATGTTGGTGGTGATGCGGGGGCCCTTGGTGCCGATGGGGCCCTTGGTCACCTGGACCATGATCTCGCTGCCGACCGGGTAGACGTTGGGGATGTCCTTGGCGGTGAGCTTCTTCTTGGAGGGGGCCTGCTTGCCGGCGCGCTGGACGGCCTCGATGCCGCTGTCGAGGGCGGCGGGGATGGCGTCCCAGAAGTGAAGGAAGGCGTTCTTCTCGAAGCCGATGTCGACGAACATCGCCTTGAGGCCGTGCTCGATGTTGCGGACCTTGCCCTTGAAGATGCCGCCGACGATGTTGCGCTCGCTGTCACGCTCGATGGAGTACTCCTCCAGTTTGCCGTCCTCCAGGACGGCGACGCGCTTCTCAAGCTTCTCGCAGCTGACGACCAACTCGATGCGGGGGCCTTGTTTCTTGACGCCGAGGAGGCGTTTGACGGTGTCGATGATGCTCATGATGGATAGGTGTTTAGGGGTTGGGAATAGGTTGTCAGGGGTTTGGGCCGAAGGCTGTCGGGTCAGAGGATTACTTGTGGGGTATTCAGTGAATTTCGATGGGGAGTTGATTTGGAAATTTGTTTTGTCCGGTTGCAAACGGTCTAAAAGTCTTCAGCCGATCAGCCTTGCGTTCGATTTAATTGGATTGCTTCGGCACGGCTGAGCGGCCGCCTCCGAGGAAGTTGAAGAATTTCTGCAGGCCGCCCTGCGGACGCGGCTTGTTGTTGGCGCGGCTGTCCGCCTCCTCCCGGATGTCGGGTTTGGCGCCGGAGGATCCTCCGCCATCCGCACCGGCGCCCTCTCCCGTTTCCGGCGGCGCATCGGGAACGGACTCGGTATCGGAGCCGTACTGCGAGGGGAATTCCTTGGAGAAGTCGATGCCGGCAAGATGCTGGAAGTTGCCCTGTGCCGGGGCGAGGGCCTCGAGCTTGACCTCCTGCCCCCCCTCCATGGCGAAGATCTGCTCGAGGATCTTGGCGGCGATGGGGGCGGAGACGGAGCCGCCCGACTTGGCGCCCTGCACGAAGACGCAGACCACGTAGCGGGGCTTGTCGTACGGGGCGAAGCAGAGGAACCAGGTGTGGTTGTCCTTTTCGCGGCCACGCCAGAACTGCGCGGTTCCGGTCTTGCCCGCGACGACGGTTCCCTTGAGCCGCGCCTTGGAGGCGGTGCCGCCGTCGGCATTGACCACTTTCCACATGCCCTTGCGGACTTTCTCGATCTGCTCGGGGGTGAAGCCGCCCTCCTTGGTCAGGTCGCCGCGGATCTTGGTCGGCTCCTCCTTGATGACCGTTCCGTCCTGGGCGACGACTTTTTCCACAAGGTGCGGCTGGTAGACGGTGCCCCCGTTGGCGACGGCTGCGCCGAGCGCGGCCATCTGGAGCGGGGTGGTGAGGACGAATCCCTGGCCGATGGAGACGTTGGCGGTGTGGCCGGGGCTCCAGCGCTCGCGCGGATAGTTTTGGGCCAGCCAGGCGGGACCCGGAAGGATGCCCGTCGCCTCGTTGTTGAGCGGCACCCCCGTTTTCTGTCCGAGGCCGAGCATGTTGCCCACGGCGTCGATCTGGTCGATCCCCGCGGCGTTTCCGTACTGGAAGAAATAGGCGTTGCAGGAATTCTTGATCGCCTCGCTCAGGTCCTGGTGGCCGTGCGGCGGCTTCTGGGGCTTGGAGGTGAGCACCCAGCACTTCATGAACTTGTCGCCGTACTGGACGCCGCCGCTGCAGTCGAAGTCCTTGTTCCCCACCCCGGCCCGGATGCCGGCCAGCGCCGTGCAGAGCTTGAAGATCGATCCGGGGGCGTAGGCGTTGACCGCACGGTTCATGAGCGGATCCGTCTGGTCCTTGGCGAGCTTTTCCCAATCCGCCCTGGAGATGGAGGGGACGAACTGGTTGGGGTCGAAGGAGGGAACCGAGGCCATCGCGAGGATCTCGCCGCTGTTGGGATCGAGCACCACGGCGGCACCGCGGCCGACGACCCGGAGGGCTTTCTCGACGATGTACTGGATGCGCGCGTCGATCGTCAGGCAGACCTTGGCACCCTGCTTCGGCTCGATGCGCGATGTCTCCCCGTCGATCACGCCACGCGCATTGCGCTGGAGGAAGCGCGTTCCCGGGGTGCCCCGCAGCACGTCGTTGTAAGCCTGCTCGATCTGGGCCTTCCCCTCGAGGTCGGGCTGATAGAAGCTGAAGTCCGATGCTTCCTCCTTGTTGATCTCCTTGGGAACGCCGACATAACCGAAGAGGTGCGGCGCCAGCGCCCCGTAGACATAGTGACGCACCGGCTTGAGGGTCACGGTGACACCGGGAAGGTCGAGGTTGTTCTCGCTGAAACGCGCCATGGTCTCGAAGTCGAGGTCCTGGCGGTAGACGAAGGGAACCTCGGAATTGTCACGGTAGTGGACCTGCAGTTTGCGGGTGTTGTAGTCGCCGGCCAGGCCGAGTTTTTCGAGGCGGGGAACGATCGACTCGTTGACGATCTTCACGATGTCGGCCTCCTCCTTGAGCGCGCGCATGCCGTGGTCAAGGCCCCAGTATTTCCTCTTGGGCACGGAGCCGTGCTCCTCCTTCCAGGCGCGGACGATGTCCGGCAGGTAGAACTCGACCTCCATGCTGGCGCGGTTCTCCACCAGTGGAACGCCGCGGCGGTCGCAGATCTCGCCGCGCACCGCGGGGAGGCGGACCGTCAGTTGCGAGTGCCCCTTGATGCGGGCCCGGTAGGCGGCTCCCTTGACGATCTGGACATACCCCATCCGCAGCACCAGCAGCAGCAGCGCCGCGGCGATGCATCCCCCGAGGAAGAGGATCTTGCGGTTGGTGGATTCCGGTGTCATGGCATCAACGCTCCGGCGAGGGCGGCTTCTGGGCCTGCGGGGAAACGGGGACCAGCGATCCCATGAGGAAATAAAGAAGGGGCGAGACGAGCAGGGCCGCCCCCGCCGGGAGCGCGATGCGCAGGATCGCGTTCATGTCGGGGAGAAGGCCCCCGCGCGTGAAACCGAGCATCAGGAACTCCCCGGAAAGAAGTGTCAGTGTCATCACGGCGCTGCCGATGGCATGGAGTTCCCAGCGCATCCCGTGCGTGGACTCGCCCGCCATCTGAAGCACGATCGCCCAGAGCAGGAAGAAGACAACCGGGATGGTGAGGCCGAAATCGGCCGCACCCGACTGGATCTGCAGGAGGAGCAGCCCCTGGATGACCGCCGTGACCAGGGCAAACCAGAGCGCGGGCAGCAGCGGCAGCGCCAGCACGCCGAAGCAGAAAAGCACGGGAAGCAGCTGGATCCGCGCCTGCACGGGAGGCACCGCGGGCAGCAGGTCCTGCAGGACCACCGTGACCGGCAGAAGCAGCAGCAGGATGAGTAGGATGAGCCCAGTCCTCATTTCGCCCCGGTGATGACAAAGACCTCCTCGACCCCGCCGAGATCGGCGGAGGGTTCGAGGACGGCCTCGCCGTCGAGTTCGCGGGCGCGAAAGCTTTTCACCGTGCCGAGGGCGATGCCCGACGGGAAGATCCCGCCGCTCACTCCCGCCGTGTAAACCTTCTGCCCCGGCTGAAGATCAGCCAGTTTGTTCAAAAACGTCAGCCTCATCTCGCCCGATCCCGATCGCACCCCCGCGCTGATCCCCTGCTCCTTGGTCCCCTCGACCTTGGCGGCCACCTTGCAGTTTTCATCCGAGACGAGCACCACCTCCGACATGGAGGAGGAGACCGCCGTCGTCTTGCCGACAAGGCCCCTGTCGGTGATCACCGGCATGTCGGGGGCGACTCCGTCCTTCGATCCCTTGTTGATCTTCACCGTGCTCCACCACGCGGAAGCGTCGTGATCGAGCACCGCCGCGGGGACAAGATTGAAGGAGGAGCGTTCGCGGTAACCGAGCACCTGGCGAAGGTGGTCGTTGTCCTGCTGGAGGTCGCGCAATCCGTTGTTCTCGGCCCGCAGCTTGCGGTTCTCGGCCAGGAGGCGCTCATACTCGGACTGGAGCTGGTCGAGCGTCATCAGGTCCTTGCCGAGGCTTCCGATGCCGCTTTTGACGGCGTGACCCGAGCGGGCGACCGGCGAGAGCAGGCCGAGCAACGCCGACTGCAGGCCGCGCAGCATGCCGGTCTCAAGCGTGCAGAAGATCACCGCGGCGACGGCCAGCAGGAGCAGCAGCGCGATCTGGAGTTTCTTCATCGGTCCGGAATCCTTGGTGGTTGCCCGCCTGGATGGGGGTTTTGCGGCGAGGGGAGGATCTCAGTGCAGCCGGAGCAGGCCGGTCAGGCCCTCGGGCGATCCGTCGCGGCCACGGCGCGAAGGAAATCAATCTCCTGCAGTGCCTTGCCGGTTCCCTCGGCGACGGCGCTGAGGGGATCCTCGGCGATGTGGACCGGAAGACCAGTTTCCTTGGCGATGAGCGTGTCAAGCCCTCGGAGCAGGGCGCCGCCGCCGGCCAGGACCACGCCGCGGTCGACGAGGTCGGCGGAGAGTTCGGGAGGGCAGCGCTCCAGCGTGATGCGGACCGCCTCGACGATGCGGGCGACCGGCTCGCTGAGCGCCTCGCGGATCTCCTGAGAGGTGATGGTGATGGTCTTGGGAAGTCCGGCGACCAGGTCGCGGCCCTTCACATCCATGGTGAGTTCCTTCTCCATCGGATAGGCGCTGCCGAGGCGGAGCTTGATGTCCTCCGCCGTGCGCTCGCCGATCATGATGTTGTAGGCGCGCTTCATGAACTGGATGATCGCCTCGTCGAGTTCGTCGCCGGCCACGCGGACGCTGCGGCTGAAGACGATGCCGGCCAGCGAGATGATGGCCACCTCGGTGGTGCCGCCGCCGATGTCGATGATCATGTTGCCGGCGGGGTCGGTGACGGGGAGGCCGACGCCGATCGCGGCAGCCATCGGCTCCTCGATCAGGTAGACCTCGCGAGCCCCGGCGTGCATGGCGGAGTCCTTGACCGCGCGCTTCTCGACCTCGGTGATGCCGCTGGGGACGGCGATGACCACGCGGGGGCGAACAAAGCGGCGCTGGCCGTGGGCCTTGGTGATGAAGTGCCTGAGCATCGCCTCGGTGATCTCGAAATCGGCGATGACGCCGTCCTTGAGAGGGCGGATGGCGGAGATGTTTCCGGGGGTGCGGCCGAGCATCCTCTTGGCCTCGTCACCGACGGCCAGCACATGGGTGGTGCCCGCCTTGACTGCGACGATGGAGGGTTCGCGGAGCACGATGCCGTGATCCTTCACGTAGACAAGGGTGTTGGCGGTGCCGAGATCGATGCCGATATCGCTGGAAAAGAAGCCGAGAAGTGATTTGAGCATGGGATAGGAAAGGTCTGAAGGTGAAATGGGTACGAAGGGAAGCGCGGGAGGGGCCGCCTCGTTAGTCATACTGACGGGAGGGGCAAACCTGACGCGGATGCACTATGTAGGGAACTTATGGAATAGAACCTGAGGGAGGGTGCGTCAAGCACCCCTCTCCCTCACTTTTTGGCCCGGCCCGATCGCCGAGGTTGCGTCCAGGGGCCGATTTTGCGTGAACCCTGTGGCTGCTTGCGCTTACTTGGATCCCTTATGGCCAGTATTTTCGGCACTCTTTTCCGCGTCTCCACCTGGGGGGAATCCCACGGCGGAGGTGTCGGCTGCGTCATTGACGGCTGTCCCTCCAGGCTCCCGATCACCCCGGAGGAGATCCAGGTCGAGTTGGACCGTCGCCGTCCCGGCCAGAGCGACATCGTCACCCCCCGGCAGGAAGAAGACAAATGTCGCATCCTTTCGGGGGTCTTCCAGGGAAAGACGCTCGGTACCCCCATCCTGGTGGCCGTTGACAACAAGGATGCCCGTCCCTCGGCCTACACCGAGATGGAGACGATGTTCCGCCCCTCCCACGCCGATTTTACCTACCAATCCAAGTACGGCATCAGGAACTGGGAGGGTGGCGGCCGCTCCTCCGCCCGCGAGACCATCGGCCGTGTCGCCGCCGGCGTCGTGGCCCGCAAGGTCGTCCGCTCCCTTCACCCCGGCTATGAATGCGTCGCCTGGGTCCGCTCCATCCATGACATTGACTCCTCGGTCGATGCCTCCACGGTGACGACCGATGAGGTCGACGCCACCCCCGTCCGTTGCCCCGACCCCGCCGCAGCCGCGAAGATGATCGACCGCATCAAGGAGGTCCGCTCCAAGGGAGACAGCGTCGGCGGCGTGATCGAATGCGTCATCCGGGGTGTCCCCTTGGGGCTGGGTGAGCCGGTTTTTGACAAGCTTGAGGCCGATCTGGCAAAGGCAATGATGAGTCTCCCTGCCACCAAGGGATTCGAGATCGGAAGCGGCTTCGGCGGCGCCCGACAGACCGGCAGCGAGCACAACGACGCCTTTCTGGTCGAATCGGGCAAGGTCCACACCGCGACCAACCGATCCGGCGGCATCCAGGGCGGCATCAGCAACGGGGAGCACATCTTCTTCCGCATCGCATTCAAGCCGACCGCCACCATCGCCAAGTCCCAACAGACCGTGACGGTCTCGGGAGAGACCGCCGAGCTTGCCGCACGCGGACGCCACGATGCCTGTGTGCTTCCGCGCGCCGTCCCGATGGTCGAGGCGATGGCCCATCTGGTGATCTGCGACCACCTGCTCCGTCAGCACGGCCAGAATGTCCTCCCCTGACCTGAATCCCCTTGCGGAGGCACTCCGCGAACGCCTCACGGTCATCGCCGACCATGCCCATCGCGACCGCGACCAGGCGGGCCACCTCCAGCGCCTCATCGATGTCTCGGGAAGGATCGACGCCTTGATTGCGGCGCTCCCTGCCTCCGAACTCGACCCGCAATTCCGCCACTATTTGGAAAAACGGAGCTACGACAAAGCCCTGGCATGGATCGGTGGCGCCGAAGGCGCAGGTAGATAGACCGAAGACCGAAGACTGAAGGCGGTTAGCGCAGAGCCCCTGCCTTCTCCTAACAGTCTAAAAGCCTTCAGCCTAACAGCCTTGTATCGCTGCCTTGCGGCCGTTGATTTTAACCTTCAGCCTTCAGCCTTCAGCCTTTAGCCTTTTTTCATGGACTCCCTGATCCGACTCCTCCGACAGAATTCCGCGATTCCCCGCGCCGATCTCGCCCGCCAACTTGGCCAGAGCGAGGCGGAGGTGGCCGCCAAGATCGCGAAGCTCGAGTCCGACGGGACGATCCTCGGCTATCAGGCCGTGATCAATCGCGAGAAATACGATGCCGATGCGGTCACCGCCGTCATCGAGGTCCGTGTCACCCCCGAGCGCGAGGGGGGATTCGACCGCATCGCCAACCGCATCGCCGGATTCGAGGAAGTCGAGAGCGTCTATCTCATGAGCGGCGGCTACGATCTGCTGGTCATCGTCGACGGGCGCTCCCTCCGCGAGGTCGCCT
>JACCDT011033911.1_pt1 | contig 19082 bp, 16 predicted proteins | sample 7446291 | NCBI WGS metagenome assembly JACCDT01 (sample SAMN15323446, study PRJNA562643) | freshwater metagenome | isolation source: river surface water | place: USA:Blue River Watershed | collected 2017-08-17 | reverse complement strand
TCGCATCATCAATTTAATGATTTCTGTGGCTACAAATTTGCCCATGCTGTCATTTACGCGTCGACCCGCCAATGTAATTTCAGGATGATACCCTACTTCTTGTGCTTTTTGAGCGAGGTAAAAGGGGTCCACACCAATGCAATGTCCACCTACTAATCCTGGTTTGAATTTGAGAAAGTTCCATTTAGTGCCGGCAGCTTCCAAAACTTCTTGAGTATCAATTCCCAACAAGTTGAAAATCTTGGCTAATTCATTCACAAAGGCAATATTGATGTCACGCTGGGAGTTTTCGATTACCTTGGAAGCCTCAGCTACCTTAATGGAAGAAGCCTTATACGTACCAGCTGTAATGATGCTTCGGTACAAAGCATCCACAAAATCCGCTACTTCCGGAGTGCTTCCTGAAGTCACTTTTACAATTTGAGCCACCGTATGCACCTTGTCACCAGGATTGATTCGCTCTGGAGAATATCCTGCAAAAAAATCTTTGTTAAACTTCAAGCCAGAAACCTTTTCCAACACGGGCACACAATCCTCTTCTGTTACTCCAGGATAAACAGTGGATTCATAAATGACTACGTCTCCCTTCTTCAAGTAATGACCAATGTTCTCGGAAGCCTTTAACATTGGAATGAGTATGGGTCGATTATGCTTGTCAGTAGGCGTGGGTACGGTCACGATGAACACGGTACAATCGCTCAACTCATTCGAATCAAAACTTGGAAACAATCCTTTCTGACCAACTTGAGGACTGGAAGTTACCAATACCGAAGAAAGCGCGGTGTTGGCCACCTCCAAAGTGGCGTCATGTCCAGCTACCAGCTCCCCTACCCGCTTTTGGTTGATATCAAATCCAACAACTGGATATTTTTTTGAAAATTCCACCGCCAAAGGAAGGCCTACATAGCCAAGTCCGATCACTGCAATTTTTACTTCTTGTATTGGCTTCACTAGCTTTCAATTTATTCTGGATAGCGAAATCTTCTACCCAAAGATTTTTTCAATTTTTAAAAACTGATTTCAAAGAATCCTAAACGTAACTCTTGAACGGCAGACTTGAGTAACTGCCTTAAATTAAAGGCTTTCCAATTCCTTGAAACCGGAAACCTAACTTTTCAAGTTGCTCCCCATTCAAGATATTTCTCCCATCAAATACAGTAGCAGGCTGCTTCATCCGCGAATGGATTTGCTCCCAGTCCAAGACCACAAACTCATCCCATTCGGTCAAAATAGCTACTGCTGCAGCATCGGAGCAGGCTTCATATGCCGAACCCACAACCTCCACCAACGATCTGTTTTCTTCACTGGAACGTGTTCCAAGAAAGTCCAAATCTGCATAAATTTTTTCTTTAGGCACTTTAGGGTCATACACCACCACATGTGCGCACTCATCAAGCAGGTAGTCTGCTACGTAAATTGCCGCAGACTCACGGGTATCGTTCGTGTCCTTTTTGAAGGCCCAACCTAAGAAGGCAATTTTCTTACCGTTGACTGTATTGTATAGACTTTTGATGATTTGCTTTGTAAATCGTTGCGTCTGATGATCGTTGATTCGAATCACTTGCTCCCAATAATCCGCCACTTCATGCAATTGGTAGCTTCGGGAGATGTATACCAGATTAAGAATGTCTTTTTTAAAGCAAGATCCTCCAAACCCAACAGAAGCTTTTAGAAACTTGGAACCAATTCGAGAATCCATTCCAATCGCTTTGGCCACATCTTCTACATCCGCACCAGTAGCTTCACAGAGTTCAGAAATCGAATTAATAGAGGACACGCGCTGCGCTAAAAAAGCATTGGCTGTCAATTTACTCAATTCTGAGGACCATAAGTTGGTCGTCAAAATTTTCTCTTCGGGTACCCAAGAAGCATAAATGGATGCTAAAGCCTGAATAGCAGCTTTTCCTTCTGAACTTTGATCCCCGCCAATCAACACACGATCGGGACTTAGGAGATCTTGAACAGCAGTCCCCTCCGCCAAAAATTCAGGATTGGAAAGAACCTGAAAAGAAACTTTGCTTTGGGAATTGTGTAAAATGTCCTTGATGGCCTGAGCAGTTCGAACGGGTAAGGTGGACTTCTCCACCACAATTTTAGGAGTGGTAGACACCGCAGCAATCTGTCGGGCACAAAGCTCTACCCACTTCAGATCAGCAGCCATTCCCTTACCTTCCCCATAGGTTTTGGTGGGGGTATTCACGGAAATAAAAACCATATCAGCCTCCTGGATTCCTTGATCTACATCCTTAGAGAAAAACAGGTTTCGACCCCTAGCTTCAGCTACAACTTGTGCCAACCCTGGTTCAAAAACGGGCAACTGGCTCAAATCTTGGTGATTCCAAGCATCTATGCGCGCAGCATTGGCATCTACCACCACTACACGAATGTCTGGACATTTAAGTGCCAAAACAGCCATAGTTGGTCCTCCCACATAACCAGCACCGATGCAACAGATATTTTTAATTTTTTCCATCGTCCTTATTACTCGAGTCAGCTAAAAAAATCATGAAATTACCTTTAGGAATGTCATGTAGATAAATCATCTCACAAATAACGGAAGGAATTGCTGTTTTTTTTAGGGATACTCAGATTTTGTGCCATTTTCCTAAAAACTAAATACCAAGACACCTTAGAAATTAATACAATTTCACAGAAACCTTGTTCAATCAACAGGGGAGTAATTTCCTATATTTTTAATTTAAGAGGCCAAAAAAACGAGTAACCTAGATTTCAAGTGAATCAAACCCATCAACTAGCTTACCTGGGACCTAAGGAGGAAATAAATAGTTTTTCTTAAATTAAACGCATTCCCAAGTTCAAATGGAACCAAAAAAATACCTCCAGTACCAACAGCTGTTGACGGAAAAAATGAATCTTGCCTTCCAGCAAGAGGAAGAGATTACAAAAGCAGCCTCCATCCTTTCCCATAGCCTTTCCACTAAGGGATGGATCTATGCTTGTGGAACTGGACATTCGCATTTACTCGCAGAAGAGATTTTTTACCGAGCGGGTGGATTTGCACGTGTGCGGCCACTTTTGCTACCTCAGCTCATGTTGCATGAAAGTGCTACAGGAAGTACCGATGAGGAACGAAAAGAGGGCTATGCTCCGATCCTTTTTCAAGAGTATGCAATCACCACTAATGACGTACTGCTCATCTCTTCTAATTCAGGAAGAAATGCAGTTCCTATTGAATTGGCTACCTATGCTCGCCAGCAAGGCGCTAAAGTCATTGTAATCACCAACCTTGCCCACAGCAAATCGGTCACCTCTCGCCATGCTTCAGGACTCAAATTGTATCAATTGGGAGACGTAGTTTTGGATAATTTTGGAGAGATTGGGGATGCCGCGATCACACTCGATGGCCTTGCTACACCCGTAGGACCGACCTCCACTGCCATCGGCACTGCACTGCTCCAAGCAATTTGTGTAGAAACCACAGCACAACTCCTAGCTCAAGGGATCACCCCAGAAGTCTTTGCAAGTTCCAACTCAGACCAAGGAGCGTCCCACAACGAAGCCTTGCTCGAGACTTACAAGCCCTTAGTCAAGATGCTTTAGTTGATACCGGAACTCAAGCCACTTTTTCCGGAGGGCATAAACAACTTGAATCGAGGCGTATACCCCGGTCGAATGTAAATGGGCTCCCGGTAAATCGGCGAATCCACGGAGGGTTCCTCGCCAGAGTCCGTGTACCGAATCAACATTCCTGGAAATGCCGAATTGACCATCACTTGCTCATCTTTAACTTGTACCCCTGGTCGCGGCAAACGATAGGTAACACCCCCAAAAATTGTTTCCAGTCGTGGGAGTTCTCGTTGCCCAACCAGATTAACGAATTGATTCCATTCTTTAGATCTTTTGGACTTCATTTCGGCTTCTGTGCCTTCCATAGACCAATCAGGATCTCCATGCCAAGCACGTTCTACGTAGCCCAGCATCTTTGGAAAGAGGTAGTACTCCAGCATTTCACCTCCTTTGATTGTTTCTGTCCATACTTGTCCAGAAACTCCGATGATATTCTGGCGACCTTGGTCGGTTAGTTTAGTGAATTTTTGTGCTTGATCAGACCAGTTCCAGGGCTTGCCATCGATGGTTTGATCATGAGAACGGTACAATTTACCGGGCACGGCTTTCCAGGATTGATACAAATCGACTACCCCACTCCAACTGTGTCCTCGCTCATCTGGATCCCATGAATAAGCCAGATCAAAGTAGAAATTGGCACTGGAACAAATGATGACCGGGAAACCAGCATTCGCAAGTTTGTAGGCCATATCCTCTCCACCCCATCCTGCTACTGCATTCCAAGCATAGAGTTTCCAATCTTGGTTGGCAAATTTTGGATTGGGACTGACGGAAGCAGCGCCGTGGGTCTGTCCAATTTCTTCCCAACCGCCCATCTTCCAGCCGTACTTTTGGAGGATGGTAGCAGTACGCTCGCGGAAATAATCAATCAAATCCCCAGTTTTAAGTTGCGGGTTTTTCGCCAAAAAATCTGCGCATATTGGAGACGCAGTCCACACGCCCTTGGGCACTTCATCCCCTCCACTGTGCCAATTTTTAGCCTCCACGCCTGCGGAAGCATACATTTTCCCTATTTCAACCACCAGTTTTTCGTAGAAGGCATAGGTGGATTCTTGGCAAACGCATACCGTATTGCCTTTAAAATTTTGAGCCGAAAGGTACTTGGACTCATCGGCTGGATCTGCCAGTCGGTAGGCAAGTGCCTCTTTCTCCTTTCCGGCTTGCATGAAGGTTCGGTAGCGCTTTTCCATGGCCAATATTGCCGCTCTGGAGTGTGCGGGCACACCGAGTTCAGGAATCACTTCGATGTTTCTCTCCTTGGCGTAGGTTAAGATTTCCTGAAAATCTGCTGCTGTATAGAAGCCTGTGCCCGTGGTACTTTGGTTAGGATCTGCTCCAGAAGCATAGTAAGGCCATAGAAATTCGGATTCATCCACAGAAAAGCCTCTACGTCCTCCGAATTCGGTCAATTCCGGCAACCCTGGAATTTCAATTCGCCATCCCTCGTCATTAGCCAAGTTGAAATGGAATACATTCAACTTGTAGAAAGACATGAGGTCCAAGAGTTTGAACACTTGTTCCTTGGATTGGAAGTTTCTGGCGACATCCAAGAAAAGTCCTCGGTAGCCAAACGCAGGCGCATCTTCAATCTCAACTTGGGGAAAAAGAAGTTCCTGCACCCCATCCTTCCAAAATGCAGGAGGCAAAAGCGCAAAAAAGGAATTGACCCCATACAAGGCTCCAGTAGTAGTTGAGGCCTGAATCAATACCTGATCACTTGTAGTTTTTAGGGTATAACCTTCCTCTGGCAGGTTGGCTACCTGCTCCAATCGAATCTTCAAAGCAGGTGCTTTGCCACTAGTTTTGGATGAAAATCCATTTTTCAGCGTAGTTTGCAGGTATTCTTTGGCCTTTAAGAAGGTAGATGTTCCCTCCACCTCGATCGTACCAGGACTTAACGATACCGTCGGGCCGGTATACTTCCAACTTTTGGGAGAAGGTAGGTAGGGAGGAATACTTTGATCGGGTAAGGAAAAAAGTTCGCGATTCTCAGCATAGCGCTGGGCAGAGGAGGTAAGAGGAAAGGAAGTGCCCTCAGCCAATTCCACTAGATTGGCCTCCGAAATGACTTCTTTCTGGTACTCGGAAATTTCTTCCACTTTCCCGTCTGCATGAAATAGTATCAAGCCCTCAGGAGGATAGGCATTTTTCAAAAAAGTACCAGAACTTCGGTACGATAAAGAAAAGGACTCGTTGGCCTTCAAGGAAGGTGTCTCTCCTTCCCATACAAAGAAATCCCCTTGAAGGTGCTTTATGCTAAGTTTTGGATCCAAGGACTGGCTCCGAATAGAAATGAATATGGTATTGAAATACAACTTCCAGCCTGCATCCAGCGTCCCGGTACCACGATTGGTTAGCGTGAGGGTTGCCGTATGCTGTTGAGGAGCAGTAATTTTATTCTCATCCAAAGACCAGGAAGCATGCACTTGAGCCCATCCTTTGGGAACTATAACGCAGAAAAAGAGCGCGCAAAAAAGGACGTATCGGAAGAAAAAGTAATTCATAGTAAAGCCTCTAGTTGGAGTGATTGAATAAATTTAAGGGGAGTTATTTTTATAAGCATCTAATTTTAAATAAATTAAACAGCAAAAGATTAACCACCCAGTACATCAACCCAAACTTAACCCATGCGAATAGATCAACAGGCCAATACCCTAAGCGGTCGTTATTTGGCTTTAGACGTTTTGAGGGGCATGACCTTGGCCTTCATGGTCATTGTAAATACCCCAGGAGATTGGAATAGCCTCTATGCTCCGCTCGCTCATGCCAACTGGCATGGCTTTACCCCCACTGACTTGGTGTTTCCCACCTTCCTTTTTGTGGTAGGGAACGCGATGAGTTTTGCCCTTAAAAAAATAAAAGACATGCGCCCAGGAGATTTTTACAAAAAAGTAATTACGCGCACAGTTCTCATTTTTTCTATTGGTTGGCTGCTCAACGCATTTCCTTTTTTCGAACCCAATGAATCCGGGCAACTTGTTTTCATCGATTTGACGGAAGTTCGATTGCTGGGTGTGTTGCAGCGCATTGCATTATCCTATCTGGGTGCTGCACTCCTCTTGTATTGGGGAGGAGTCAGACTAGGCTGGATCTTTAGCATAGCCTCACTTATTTTATATTGGCCTATCCTCTACTATTTCGGAACTGCAGGAGATCCGTATAGTTTAGAAGGAAACGCGGCTCTTCACCTAGACTTGGCAATCATTGGTAAAGAACGCATGTACCTAGGAGAAGGCATTCCATTTGACCCAGAAGGTATATTGAGCACGCTCACCTCCATCGTCAACGTGATTGCAGGATACCTAGCAGGTCGATTTATCCAAAAAAATGGAAATACCGTTCCAGTAGTACGAATGCTACTGGTTATGGGAATTCTCTTGATCGGCTTGAGTTATGCCTGGGATGTGGTATTTCCAATCAATAAGAAAATTTGGACTAGCCCTTACGTGCTCCTCACGGTAGGTTGGGATCTGATCTTGCTTTCAGCTTTAGTTTTTGTGGTGGAGGTCAATCGGATTTCCTCTTGGACCTACTTCTTTCAGGCCTTTGGACGCAATCCGCTTATCCTGTATGTGTGCTCTGGGATCGTGATCGCACTCATTTCTTTTATTCCTGTTGGCGATAGCAACTTACAAGAAGTGATCTATGCAAAAGGATTTACCAGTTGGCTTGAACCTAAAAATGCCTCTTTCCTGTTTGCCATAGCTTACATGCTCTTGATTTGGAGCATTGGGTTTCTGATGGATAAAAACAAAATCTACATCCGGGTATAAATCCTTTTGAAACAAAAAATGGCAGCAAGGATCGCTTGCTGCCATTTTTTGTTTGTACACTATAGTGTTTTACTCAAAGATAGCCTTTGGTGATGCGTTGGATGTACTTGCCGACAATGTCAAACTCCAAGTTGACGATATCCCCTGCTTTCAATTGATGAAAGTTGGTGAACTCGTAGGTGTAGGGAATAATCGCTACCGAAAAAGACCCTGGCGCAGAATTAAAGCAGGTTAGGCTGGTCCCATTCATGGTGATGGATCCTTTCTCCACCGTCACATTTCCCAAAGCAGCATCGAAACTCACATCTACTAGCCAAGAACCATCTTGGTCCTGGACGCGCTGAATCGTCCCAATTTGATCCACATGACCTTGTACAATGTGCCCATCGAAGCGTCCATTTGCTGACATGCAACGCTCCAAGTTTACTTTTTTACCCACTTTCCAAGTCGATAAATTGGTCTTTTGTAGGGTTTCCGCAATTGCTGTCACGCGATAGCCTTCTGAAGAGACTTCAACTACCGTAAGACAGACACCATCGTGTGCCAAGGATTGATCTACCTTCAATTCAGCAGTCAATGGGCTTGAAAAATAAAAATGCGTGTTTGATCCTTCGTTGGTAATTTGGCTGAGGGTGCCGATGGCTTCGATGATTCCAGTAAACATGTGCTGAGGATTAGGTACTTCCGACAATCTCTACCAAAAATTGCCTTTTCGGATTCAAAGTACGGCAATTAATCAATTATCTTCGAGGGCTCAAGTCCAAAATTCATGCTCAAGTTAGAAGATACCTACTTACACAAAGGAAAGCGAAAGGCGCTGGTAGCCGAACTTCGTAAAAAAGGGATCCAAAACGAAGCAGTACTGGAAGCGATCAACACGCTACCTCGTCACTTTTTTTTTGATACAGCCTTGATTTCCCATGCGTATGAGGACAAGGCATTTCCTATAGGCGAAGGGCAAACTATTTCTCAACCCTACACGGTAGCCTTTCAATCTTCCTTACTAGAAGTTGCTCCAGGAGATAAAATCCTTGAAATAGGAACTGGTTCGGGATACCAAGCCTGCATTCTGCATCTTTTAGGAGCAGAAGTGTTTAGCATTGAGTATCAAAAAAAACTATTTGAACATACCCACCGCTTTCTGCAACGTCTTGGAGTTCAATTGCATTTGTTTTTTGGTGATGGCACAGGCGGTGTGCCTGCACATGCTCCCTACGACAAGATCATTGTCACCGCCGGGGCTCCCGTAGTCCCTGAAGCCTTAATCAAGCAATTAAAAATTGGAGGAATCCTAGTCATCCCTGTTGGAGACCGGAGCAAGCAAGCCATGGTAAAGATTACCAAAAAGTCGGCTACCGAAATCCAACGAGAAGAATTTGAAGGATTCGCCTTTGTTCCCTTACTGGGAAAAGAAGGCTGGAATCACTGAGAATCAATTTGTTTTATAGGGTTTTGAAAATGTCAATTCCAAATTTAATTTGGAATTGATAGACAAAAGTGCGTTTCACGGAATTTTAGTGCTATTTTTGAAAAAAATCAGCCGATATGCCTAATCAAAAGTTTGCTAAGGACTCCGTGACCATCATGACGGAAATGGTACTCCCAAATGATACCAATACGCTCAACAACCTCATGGGTGGACGATTGATGCATTGGATGGATATCGTAGCCGCCATAGCTGCGCAGAAGCATTGCAACCGAATCGTGGTTACCGCCTCAGCAGATAACATTTCCTTTAAAGAGCCAATCAATTTGGGTAATGTAGTGACGCTCCGCTCTCAAGTTACACGTGCCTTCAATTCCTCCATGGAGGTATTCATCGAGGTAACGGCTGAGGACATTCCTGCCAACAAAAAGATAAGGACCCACCGTGCTTTTTTCACCTTTGTGGCGGTAGACCAGAATGGCAAACCGATTGAAGTACCTGAGGTGGTACCAGAAACACCCGAGGAAATTGAGTTTTATGAGGGGGCGTTGAGAAGAAGACAGTTGCGATTGGTACTTGCCCAGCGAATGAAGCCTGAAGACGCAGTGGAATTGCGATCCATCTTCAACTTGGACAACAAATAAGCAGAACTTTTATTTTTAAAATTCGCGTTCTCTAAACGAATGAATCACCGCCTCAGCAGCAGTTCTACCTGAGGTCATAGCTGCATTGATGGATCCATGCAAGAGGTAATCTCCAGCAAGAAAAACCTGATCCGTCACCTTGCATTCGGTGAAAGGAATGCTAAACTTCAAATCCCCTACCTGCGGCAAAGCATGTGGGATGAAGTAGGTTTTCAGGTGTTTGAATTGATCCGCCTTGGTGCCAGAAATATCCTCCAATTCACTTTGAACAGACTTTATTAACTCCTTCTCAGTCAATTCAGTATCCAATACAGTCACAGAGAGAAGAGACTTGCCAGCCGGTACATATTCTTTGGAGACATCCTCCATAAAAACCAGGTTATTGATCACCTGCTTACCCGTGAGCAAGCCAATCATCGGCCGACCTAAGAAAGATTTGGGAGCCGCAAAATACAGATTGATCACCTTACGCGCAGGTGCAAACTGACCCTCCAACTGCTTCATCACTAGATCTGGCTGAACGGCCACAATGATTCGATCGGCATCGAGTTGGGTTCCATCCGAAAGCAGGATCTTTCCTCCTTCCACACTTGCAACGGGCGTATTCAATCGAATTTCTGTCGTTTGGAGTTGGCCTTTGATCATTTCAGGAATCTGCCCCATTCCCTTTGCCGGTACGGCGGCATAGCCTTGGGAAAACATTTTAAAGACAAACTCGAACATTCGAGAACTCGTTTCCAGGTCCTTTTCTAAAAAGATCCCCCGAAAGAACGGCCTGAAAAAATTGGTAATGATGGCATCCGAAAATCCATACTTTTTCAAGTATTCATGGGTTGGCAGAGAAGGTTCAGCAAAAATATCCTCCGAACTCTTCTTCTTCAATTCCTGGGTGAGGGTAAATACCTTCACCTTATCCAAGAAGGTCCCTACTCTGGAAACCGCCATTCCAACTAATTTCAGTGGATTTCGCAATGGGTCCGTGAGGATGTAGGAATCCTTTCCTTCAAAAATAATTGCTCCAGGATCAAAGTTTTTGAGTTGCAAGGCTTGAAAATCAAGGTATCTCTTCGCTTCAGGATAAGCGGTATTCAGCACCTGAAATCCATGATCCAATCGATATCCATCCACGATATCGGTTTTCATCCGTCCCCCTACTCGATCTGAGGCCTCCAAAATTACAGGGGATAAACCTGCTTTTTCTAGTTCAAGGGCAGCAATAAGACCTGAAAGCCCAGCGCCTACAATGTATATCTTATTTTCACTCATCTGATAATCTACTTAATCGGGGAAATTTCTTAAAAATCCGGAATTGAGATGGATTTTTTTCTTTAACTCGTTCCCCTCAAAAGAGTTTGAAAACTAGCATCCAAAAAAGATTTGATAAATGGTCTGACTTTAACCTTCCATTGTAGTAAACTCGAACAAAAAAGGACTCCGTTATGAAAAAACTCTTCCTTACTATTTTTACACTTGGAGTGAGCTTTACAACTAGCTATGCTCAAGGTTATTTTCCAGAGGCAGGAAATTGGCAATCCAAAACTCCCAAAGAACTGGGATTAGATGCTACTAAACTTCAAGAAGCCATCCGATTTGCTGAAACGCATGAAAGCACAGAAAATCGCAACTTAAAAATCGCACATTACGAGAGTGCTTTTGGGCGAGAGCCTTTTGGCTATCCTGTAGGCCCCATGAAAGAACGTGGTCCAGCGACTGGATTGATCATTTACAGGGGATATGTAGTCGGACAATGGGGAGACCCAGCACGAGTGGATTTGACCTTTAGCGTGGCCAAAAGTTTCCTTTCCACCACCGCAGGCTTGGCCGTGGAAGCAGGATTGATTCGCTCTGTTCAAGATCAGGTTCATCCCTACATGGCGCCCATCTACCCTTACGACCCCTTACGCTTAGCGGTCAACAAGGCAGATCACCTGGACCAAGAAGATGTGTTCGACCTCTTTGATACACCCCATAACCAAAAAATCACCTGGGACAACTTGCTTCGACAGACCTCGGATTGGGAGGGCACCCTATGGGGCAAACCGGATTGGGGAGATCGCCCCGCAGAGGGAGTCAAGCAAAAAAGAAGCCGCGATCCACGTGAACCAGGTAGCAGTTACGAATACAACGACACCCGGGTCAATGTGTTGGCCTTGGCTCTGTTGAATGTATGGCGGAAACCACTTCCCCAGGTATTGAAGGAAAAAATCATGGACCCCATAGGTGCCAGCCCAACTTGGAGATGGACTGGATACGAAAACTCCTACGTCGTCCTTGATGGGCAAATCGTCCAATCCGTCAGTGGTGGATCACATTGGGGCGGAGGCATGATGCTTTCTGCTTGGGATCAAGCAAGATTTGGCTACCTCACGCTTCGCAATGGAAATTGGAATGGAAAGCAACTTATTCCGCGCTCCTGGATTGACCTTTCCAAAACCCCTACTCCTGTACAGCCTGACTATGGGTTTATGAATTACTACCTGAACTTGGAGCAAAAGCAGATTCCAGCTGCTCCCAAATCCGCATTCTTCCACCTAGGCGCAGGTACCAACATGATCTACGTGGATCCAGAAAATGACTTGTTAGTGGTAACTCGTTGGATTCCAAATGGAGACAAAGCCGAATTAATTCGACTTGTTTTGGAAAGTTTGCCTGCTAAAAATTAACTGATCTTTCGATCGGAAATTCGCGGTTGGAGGTAAAGCTCTTGCTCGGCTTTGGATAAGATGCTGTATCCCAATTCCAAAGGGGAAGGGCCAATCCAACTGCTTTTTCTACCAGTTAGCGCAAGTTTTCCCTCCTTTCGATCTAGGTTTAAAATTCCGAAAAGCACTTCTGCATAGGGGCAGGTTCGTGACAAGGAAGGATAGGCGACATGGGTAGCGGCATCCATACTCAAGTGGCTATGCTTTTCACCTACCCAATAGTACGAAGCCGAATTCAAGTGTAAATAAGATACGCCTCCAACTTTGAGAAACTGGTCTACGTGGGCATGTCCATTGATGGCAAGGATGATTTTGCTGGCATGCGCACTCAACAAGGCTTGAATCTCGGCAGCATTATCAATCGTGTAGATTCCTGCGATGGGTTGATGAGAAAAGATCAGAACAGGTTCTTTTGAATTTGTCAATTCTTGATTTAACCAGTCCTGCTGGGCTTTACCGATGTAGGAGGCATTGCCAGCAGTGGATTTCGGGGACCCTGGATCATTCCCGTTTAATACCAAAATCCGAATCCCTTGGATCACCTGGGCATAGTAAGCTGCCGGCATGCCGAAAGTTTGAATCACCTGCTCCTTTGTGTATCCCTCATCCAAATCGTGATTTCCCATCACATGCAGAGAAGGAATGGGACCTTGATTAAATAAATCAATAAAGGGCTGGTTTTCTTTTTTGGGAATGGCAAAATCCCCCAATTGAATTTTGGCATGTGGAGGTGCGCCTTTTAGGGTGTCTAAGAAGGTTTGTAGCCGAAGATCAGCATCGTGAATGATGTCTTTGTGCAGATCCGTAATCAAACCCAATCGAAGGCTTTGCTCCTCTCCAGCCCACAAGTCTAGAATTGCCTGAGGCAATAAAAAGGAGCAGCTAGTAAGCAGGGTGGATTTGATAAAACTTCGGCGATCGAGAGACATAATTGGAAGAACTGAGCGGTTCGAAATACAATGAACTTATAACTTTTTATGAAAAATCAGTGCAGACACGAGACCCAACTCTGGATGACGATATGCTTCTGGAATCTCCCCAATCACCGAAAAGCCGAGGGATTTCCAAAGATGAACCGCTTTTTGGTTGGACTTAATTACAAAATTGAACTGCATGGCTAGAAATCCACGGGATTTGGCTGCTGCCTGCGCAAATTCGCCCATCCACCGTCCCACACCCTGCCCCTCCGCGTTCCGAGATACTACAAATCCTGCGTTACAGATGTGATCACCCAAACCTTCTTGATTGGCTTTTAGGTAAAAGGTACCTACCACTACCCCTTCCTTTTCTACCACAAAAGTGGTTCTATCAGTCCCCATCCAGTAGCCCATCATCGATGCCCGGGTTTTATCTAATGAAAAAACATAGGTTCCTCCCTGTCGGACCATGGGTTCTAGTATTCCCCAAAGGGCCTCTTCGTCTTCATGAGTGGCAATTCTAGCGGAAGGTGAGGAATTCATCAGGGAAAAGATTAGTGGCTACGTTTGGCATGAATTGATCCATCAAGAATGGGGAAGTTCTGAAATAGCACGGGATTTACCAAGACCAGATCCGGGCGAACATCAAGGAAATCTTGCGCAAGGGAATACCATTTCTCAAATTGGAGCGATATATTCGTCGATTCTATCGCACCATGCAGTCAAGTTCCTATCAAAAAGTATCCGGATTTTTAATGGCTATCTCCTCTGCCATTTTTTGGGGTATCTCAGGAACCTGTGCGCAATTTTTATTTCAAAGCAAGGGGGTAGACCCTGCTTGGCTAGTCACTTGGCGCATGTTGCTAGCGGGTACGCTGCTGGTCCTATTTTCGATTGCCAGAGAGAAAAAAGCAGCGGTAGCGATCTGGAAAACTCCCAAAAACGCGGGCAAACTTTTGCTCTTTGGAATTCTGGGTATGGTGGCCGTTCAGTACACCTATTTCTACAGCATTTCCCTTTCCAATGCTGCCACAGCAACCATTTTGCAATACATTGGGCCTGTATTTGTCTTGGCTTTTTATGCCCTCAAAACGAAAACTTGGCCGGTACTCGGAGAATATTTGGCTTTGATTTTTGCCCTTGCAGGCACCTTCCTTTTGGTGACACACGGCTCAACCGAGTCCTTAGTCATCTCAGACCAAGCACTTTTTTGGGGCATTCTTTCTGCCTTGGCTTTGGCCTTCTACACCATCCAACCTGTAGGACTGTTGCGTAGCTTTTCACCTGCAGCCATTACGGGTTGGGGAATGCTGGTCGGTGGGATTGTATTGTCCATCTGGACGCAGCCTTGGAGTTTTTCTGGCACCTGGGATGGAGAAACCTGGCTCGCCTTTGGGTACATTGTGATGTTCGGAACCGTCCTTGCCTTCTATTTCTTTCTTACCTCCGTCTCAAAAATTGGAGCCACTTTTGCCAGCCTCCTTTGTAGTGTGGAGCCGCTTGCTGCCACCCTAACGGCTGTACTCTGGCTTGGTGTATCTTTTTCGGGTTACGACTGGGCGGGGACCATACTCATCCTCTTCACAGTAGCCCTATTGACACTATCCAAAGAAAAGGCAAAGAAGTAATCCGAATTAAATTCGTGCTTGGTAGGTATACAAATCAAAGTATCTTCCTTTTTTGGCTAAGAGTTCTTCGTGCTTACCCTGCTCCACTACTCTCCCTTGTTCGATCACCAAAATTTGATCCGCTTGACGGATGGTGCTCAGGCGGTGAGCAATGACGAAGGTGGTACGTCCGTGCATCAACTCCTTCAAACTCGCCTGAATCAAGGATTCTGATTCCGTATCCAAGTTGGAAGTAGCCTCATCCAAAATTAGAATTCGTGGATCTGCCAAAATCGCTCGAGCAATTGCAATTCGCTGCCGCTGTCCGCCCGAAAGTTTGACGCCTCGCTCCCCAATTAACGTATCCAAGCCTTGTTCAAAGCGATCCGTAAATTCATGCACATGGGCTGCTTTGACGGCCAGTTCCAACTGGGCTTCCGAAGAATCAGGTCTTGGGAAAAGGATGTTTTCTCGAATAGTGCCTTCAAAAAGGAAGTCATCTTGCAAGACTACGCCCAATTGGGAACGGAAAGCATCAAGGGTAATGGATTGAAGATCGTGACCATCTAGATAGACTACACCCGAATCTGGATTTAAAAAGGTGGCTGCCAGCCCAGCAATGGTTGTTTTCCCTGATCCGGAAGTACCCACCAGGGCAGTGACCGAACCTGCTGGTGCATCAAAACTAATTCCTTTGACCACGTCCTTGCCCGACTCGTAGGCAAAGGAAACGTTCTCAAAACGAATATCTCCTTTGATGACCTCCAAGTTTACCGTGCGCTTCTTGTCATCTGCTTCCAAGGGCATGTTCATAATCTCTTCCGTACGATCCAATCCTGCAAAGGCTTCGGTGAGTTGGCTACCGATGTTGGACATCTGCACAATAGGAGCAATCATGAATCCTAGGTAAAGGGTGAATGCAAGAAAATCCCCAAAAGTCATTTGGCCTTGCATGATCTGGTATCCTCCCAATCCCATGATACCTGCAGATGCCAATCCCAGAAGTAAAGCCCCTGCTGAAGTTACAAAACTGGTTGCCGTCAAACTTGCCTTCACATTCAAAAACAGTTCCTCTACCCCTTTTTCAAAAGTCTTAATCTCTTGATTCTCGGCATTAAATCCCTTAATCACTCGAATTCCACCCAAAGTCTCGGTAAGTCTGCCCGTGACTTGGGCATTGATTTTTCCCCGTTCCCGAAAAATGGGTCTGATTTTACTAAAGGCCTTGAGTGACACCAATCCAAATATCAAAACCGGCAACAACACAAAAGCGGTCATCGAAGGACTAATAGAAATCAATAAAACCAAAGAAATGATTGCAGCCAAACCTCCACCGATCATTTGAGCGAAGCCTGTACCCACCAAATTTCTTACTCCCTCGACATCCGTCATGATGCGAGACACCAATTCCCCTGTTTTAGAGTTATCAAAGAAACGAATGGGCAATTTGATGATGTGCTGCTGCACTTTGGAACGCAACTTAGAAATTAAGTGCTGCGCCTCCACACTTAGGATTTGGGTGAGCGCATACGAAGTAACCGCCTGAATAAAAATGGCAAGAACCACTGCAATAATCAACCATTTCAATTGCTGCAAATCATTGCTTGGAATGACTTCATCGATCAAAAATTTGGTGGCTCCAGGTAGCACCAAACTGGCAATACGACTAATGATGATTAAAACTAGGCCGATAAAGAGTTGCTTTCTACGCGGCCAGATGATGGTAGAAAATACTTGACGAATAGTGACTTTACGTTCCTTTTTGGGTGCCATGAAATTGGAAATAAATGAAGATTGGGTAATAAAAAAGCCTGTTACTGAAGAACAGGCTTTAGAAATTTAAACTTGATAGCTTTAGTTTGACTTGGTCAACACATTGGAAATCAAAGAAACTTTTTCGATGGGTTCAGAAGCATTGGAATAAATACGAACCACTGAGTTTTGCTTGCCTACTTTTCCTGTGGAATTGAAGGAAACCTTAATCTCAGCAGATTTTCCAGGCGCAACTGGCTCCTTTGGCCAGCTAGGTACCGTACATCCACAGGTGGCTGCTACATTAGAGATAATCAACGGCTGCTTGCCAGTATTGGTCAACACGAAAGTGTGTGCTACTTGCTGCCCTTGCACGATGTCTCCAAAGTCTTTGGAGTTTTCCTTGAAGGTAATTACTGGACCAGCGTCTTGCGCATTTACTTGAATTGCAAGTGCCAAAACAAAGAAGCTGAAAAGAAGCGCTATTTTTTTCATGAGAATGTGGTTTAATATTCAAATATTCAAATTTTGAAGCAGTCTTCAAAGAAACAGCAAGGAAATGAAATAAATTCCCAGCTCTGCAAAGAGTAATTCTATAAAAACTCCTTTGCCTATACTCGAAAATGGAATTCAGACGTCCATTCCTCCCTCTTCTTCTACCAATCCTTTAACGAAAAATAAAGGGGAAAAGTTGACCAGATACAATTCCTCAGAGGCACGCGTGACTGCCGTATATAGCCAGCGGACAAATTCGGTATCCACTTGTTCTTCAACCAAATATCCTTGATCGATAAATACAGCCTTCCATTGCCCTCCTTGTGCTTTGTGACAGGTAATGGCGTAAGCAAACTTGACCTGCAATGCATTCAAATAGGGGTCCTTTCGAATGTATTCCATGCGCTCGGTTTTATTGGCAAGGTCGGCATAATCCTCGCTTACTTGCTCGTAAAGCGATCGGTACTGATCGCGCGTCAGGGAAGGTCCCGAGGAATACAGTGTGTCCAAAATGACTTTTGCCTCAAAATAGGGTTCCTCTGCGTAGTCTAGTAGGCGCAATTCTAAAGTTGCAAACCGCAATCCATAGCGCTCCTCAAAATTTCGGATTTTCATCACTTCCACCAGATCCCCATTCGCTAAGAAATTAACCTTCTCGGACTCGGCCATGTAGGTATAATTGTTTTTCACAATCATCAACAAATCCCCAGAACAGATTTCATCCTCGTAAAAATGGATGGTTCTTCGGATATAGCCATTGTATTGGACAGCGGATTTGTTGGATCGGGTGATGATGCAGGTATTCTCAGTGCCATACTTAGAATAGGCATAGCGTAGGCCATCCTCCAACTTTTCCGACGTCATTTTAAAGATGTCTTTAAAGAGATGCGTTTGGATTTTTATGGCTGCTTTTTCTGCTCCCAGTTCGTTCCGGAGGCTAGTGGCATTAAACAATATCCCCGACTCCAATTTTTGGCGCATCACCTCGACCAATTCAATTTGATCCGCATTCAGGCGGTAGTGCCTGAGAAGGTATTCTGCATCTAAGGCTGGACTGTATTGACTTCCTACGGGCGGCAATTGAGCGGTATCTCCTACAAAGAGCAGGCGGTTCCCTTCTCCTGAAAAGGTGTAGGTGATTAAATCCCAAAGCAGGTTTCCAGACATACCTCCATCATCGGCAAGCATGGAGGATTCATCGACGATAAATAAGGTGTCTTTGAAGTAATTCTTTTGGAGCGTAAATCCTCCTCCCAAGGTTCCTGGATCCCCCTTGGGTTTGTATATGATTTTGTGGATGGTGAATGCCGACCTTCCAGAGTAAGTACTCATTACCTTGGCGGCTCTACCTGTAGGTGCCAAAAGCAAAGGCCGAAGATCTAGTCGAGGAAGAATTTTGACGACCGCAGACAAAAGTGATGTTTTTCCTGTACCCGCATAGCCTTTTAAAATAAAGACCGGCTTATCTGCAGGTGGCTTTTGGAAAAAATCATCCATTTTTACAAAAAAACTAGCCTGTCCCAATGTGGGTTGAAATGGAAAACTCTTTCGCAGTAATTCGGAAGGAGTGGGTAGCAGGGAGGTCGGTTTGTTCATCGCTAGACGAAAGTACATGTCAGAAGACAAGATCAGCAAGGAAATTGAGTCTAAATTTGGTAACCGACTCCGAATACGAGTCAATGGGGTGTTGATTGAAGAAAATAAAATTCTGATGGTCAAACACAAGATGAGTTTGGAACACGATTTTTGGTCCACCCCTGGTGGAGGAATGCAGTTTGGAAGTCCAGCTCAGGAAAACCTTTCCCGGGAATTTTTGGAAGAAACAGGGTTGAATATTGCCGTAGGCAAATTTATTTGCATCCATGAATACCTAGACCCACCCTTGCACGCAATAGAATGTTTTTTTGAAGTAAAAAGAATTAGCGGTGATGCTACTTTGGGAAAAGACCCCGAACTTTCACCTGATAATCAAATTCTTGCAGAATTAAAGTGGATGACATTGTCGGAACTTCAATCTTTGGAGGAAAAATCCATCCATCCCCTTTTTCTTAGAATAAAATCGCTCGAGGAATTAGTATTGTGTAAAGGATATTTTAATTTTGAAAATAAATACCTAAAATAGCACGTTTTAAAAACCTTCAACCCTAACTGGATTTCTAAACCTTACTCAAAATGAAT
>JACCDT010441938.1_pt1 | contig 19093 bp, 18 predicted proteins | sample 7446291 | NCBI WGS metagenome assembly JACCDT01 (sample SAMN15323446, study PRJNA562643) | freshwater metagenome | isolation source: river surface water | place: USA:Blue River Watershed | collected 2017-08-17 | reverse complement strand
CACCATGCCGATGGGCGCCAAGTCAAAGGCCAGCCGGTAGTCAATGTCGTGGTTCATTTTGTCGTCTTGTTGTGGTCTTGTTGTCGTCTTGCTGATGGGGGCGCAAAAAGGCTAGGGGCTGCCTCTACGAAATACTACGTATTCTATTACGTAGTATCGTAGCGTTTTCATCCTCAGTTGGAGACCGATGTGAACAAGATTTTTCCTTCCGCAGCCGAGGCCCTCAAAGGCATCGTGGCTGACGGGCAACTCATTGACGTGGGCGGGTTTGGCTTGTGCGGCATTCCCGAAGCCTTGATTGATGCGCTGCGGGACAGTGGCGTGCAAAACTTGACCGCTATCTCCAACAACGCAGGCGTGGACGGCTTTGGTTTGGGCAAGTTGCTCGAGACACGCCAAATCAAAAAAATGATTTCGTCTTATGTGGGCGAAAACAAAGAATTTGAGCGCCAGTACTTGGCCGGTGAATTGGCTTTGGAGTTCACGCCACAAGGCACATTGGCCGAAAAATTGCGCGCCGGGGGCGCAGGCATTCCGGCCTTTTTTACCAAGACCGGCGTTGGCACCTTGGTGGCCGAGAGCAAAGAGCTGCGCGAGTTTGACGGCGAAACCTATGTGATGGAGCGCTCGTTGGTGCCCGATGTGTCCTTGGTCAAAGCCCATCGCGCTGACAAATCGGGCAACTTGCAGTTCCGCTACACCTCGCGCAACTTCAACCCTGCGGTGGCCATGGCGGGCAAGGTGTGTGTGGTTGAGGTCGAAGAGATTGTGGAAACCGGCGCCATGCACCCGGACAGCGTGCACTTGCCCGGCATTTATGTGCACCGCATTGTGCTGAACCAGCACCCCGAAAAGCGCATCGAAAAACGCACCATCACCGAGAAAGCAGGAGTCTGATATGAGCTGGAGTCAAGACCAAATGGCCGCCCGTGCGGCAAACGAACTGGAAGATGGTTTTTATGTGAACTTGGGCATCGGCATTCCTACGCTGGTGGCCAACTTTGTGCCGGCCGACAAAGAGGTTTGGCTGCAAAGCGAAAACGGCATGCTGGGCATTGGCCCGTTTCCGACCGAAGACGAAGTGGATGCCGACTTGATCAACGCGGGCAAACAGACCGTGACCACCATCAAGGGGTCGTCCATTTTTGGCAGCGAGCAGTCGTTCGCCATGATCCGGGGCGGCAAGATCAACTTGTCCATCTTGGGGGCCATGCAAGTCAGCGAAAAAGGCGATCTGGCCAACTGGATGATTCCCGGCAAGATGGTCAAGGGCATGGGCGGCGCGATGGATTTGGTGGCCGGCGTGAAGCGTGTGATCATTTTGATGGAGCACGTGGCCAAAAAGAAAGACGGCACCGAAGACCTGAAAATCTTGCCCCAATGCACGCTGCCTTTGACCGGCGTGGGCGTGGTCGACCGCATCATCACCGATTTGGCCGTGATGGATGTGACCGATGCGGGCCTGAAGGTGGTCGAGTTGGCGCCGGGTGTGAGCCCAGAGCAATTGCAAAGCAAAACCGGCGTGAAGCTGATTTTTTAAGCGCTTGAACCGCGCTGTTCAAAAGGCCCCGGGAGGGGCCTTTTTTGTTTCAATTTTTCCGTCCGTACCAAACAGGCCAGCCCAGCTTGGCTCAGGTTTATTGGCTGAGGCGCGACGAATAGCGGCACTGCTGGGGATCAAACCAGGTGAACGAATATTCGGCCAAGGTGTTGTTGGCGGTCCATGACAGCCGCTCAATGAAGCCCGCGCTTTGGCCGGCGCAGAGGTCACACGGTGGCACAGCCCAGTCGGGTGCTGGGGCTGCGCTTAAGCGGTCTTCGACGCGCGAGATCCAGGTGCCAAAGCGCTCTTGGTAAAACAAATACATCGAGTCGCCCAACTCGTCGGCTTGGAGTTGTGGGCAGTGCGCCGCATCGAACCAAATTTCTTCCAGTGCCACCGGCACTTGGCTCAAAAAGCGCAAGCGGCGCACCCGCCATGCGTGCGTTCCGCCCTCGCCCAGCGGCGGGATGGCGGCGGGCCGGCGCTGCCGGCTGACATCGAGGATGTGGGCGGTGGGCAAGCCGGGGCCGGTGTTGAGTTCGAGGCGGAACAACTCATAAATGCGCTGAGTTCCGGCCACTTGTTTGACATAAGTGCCCGAGCCTTGTTTGCGCTCGAGCACGCCTTGGTCAGACAACAAAGCCAAAGCTTTGCGCACGGTGCCTACAGCGACATCGAGGGTCTGCGCCAACTCGGCCTCGGTCGGCAGCCGCTCGCCCTTGCGCCAATAGCCCGCTTTGATTTGGCGAGCCAACAGTTCAGAGATCTGCAAATAAACCGGTAAGGGCTTGGCGGGGGTGGGGACAGGCATGGCAACAGTATGGCAAAGGATCCGCAGGCTCGGGCAAACCCTGATGCGGAAAAGGCTCAATTCATATACTATTCCTTCATTATTTTGAAAGGTCTGCCATGAGCATTGTTCCGGTCAGGGGTGAAGACATTGCCGGTGCCGAGGTGGCTTGGTTTGCGCCCTTGTGTTCCGATGATTTTCAGCACCTGGGGGTGCCCGAGAGCGCATTGCGCAGCAGCTGGGCCAACACCAGCCGCATTGCCAAGCGGGCTGATGAGCTCGGCTTCAGGAACATCTTGTGCCCATCGTCCTATCAAGTGGGGCAAGACACACTGACCTTCGTGGCGGGCATGGCCCCGCAGATCAAACACATGAACATGCTGGCCGCTATTCGGTGTGGCGAAGTGCAGCCCGCCATGTTGGCGCGCACCGTGGCCACGCTGGACCACATGATGGAAGGGCGTTTGACGCTGAATGTGATCTCTTCGGATTTTCCGGGGCAGCAAGAAGACAGTGCTTACCGTTACCGCCGCAGTTGGGAGGTGGTCGAGATCTTGAAGCAAGCCTGGACGCAAGACGAAATCAACTACGAAGGCCAGATCTACAACATCAAAGGGTTGTCCACCGACCCGGTGCGCCCTTACCAAACCGGCGGCCCGCTGTTGTACTTTGGCGGCTACAGCCCGGACGCCTTGGCTTTGTGCGGCGCACACTGCGACACCTATTTGATGTGGCCCGAACCGAAAGAAGTGTTGGCCCAGCGCATGCGCGATGTGCATGCACAAGCCGAAAAACACAATCGCTTGCTTGACTATGGTTTGCGGGTGCACATGATCGTGCGCGACACCGAAGCCGAGGCGCGTGAGTACGCGCGTGAGCTGGTGTCGAAGTTGGACGACGACAAAGGCCGAGAAATTCGCCAACGTGCGCTGGACGCAAAGAGCCTGGGCGTCTCGCTGCAAAGCGCCAACCGCGAAATTGCGGATGCTGAGGGCTACATCGAGCCGCACTTGTGGACCGGCGTGGGCCGAGCCCGCAGCGGCTGTGGCGCGGCGCTGGTGGGCAGTGTGGACCAAGTGCTGAGCACCATTCACGACTACATGAAGATGGGCATTCGCGCATTCATTTTTTCGGGCTACCCCCACCTGCAAGAGTGCGAAATTTTTGGCACCAAGGTGCTGCCTCACCTGCAAACCGTGTCTCTGGCCCACGCTTATGGCCGCGTGCCTGCCGCTACACCTGCCACCCCTTTGGGTGTGGGCGAGCGCCGCTGATGTTGATGATCACTACCGAGTAACTTTGATATGAACCGCATGACCCTGCCCAATGGGCGCTCTCTCAGCCAAATGGCCTACGGCGTTTGGCGTTTGTCGGAAGCCGACAACACCAGCGTGTCGGCCAACTTGGCCCGCATCGATGCGTGTCTGGCCCAAGGCATCACCACCTTTGACCATGCCGACATTTATGGCGATTACCGTTGCGAGGCGTTGTTTGGCGAAGCCATCAAGGCCCGACCTGCGTTGCGCCAACAGATCGAGATCGTCACCAAAACCGACATCATGTTGTTGTCTGAGCAATGGCCCGGCACACGGGTGAAGCACTACGACACCTCGCCCGCGCATGTCACGGCCAGCGTGGAGCGCTCTTTGCAGCGCATTGGCGTGGAGGTGATTGATTTGTTGCTCATTCACCGCCCAGACCCGCTGTGCGATGCCACAGCCTTGGGCGCCTGCTTGGACGGCCTGATTGACAGTGGCAAGGTGCGCGGTGTGGGGGTGTCCAACTACATGCCGTGGGATGTCGACCTGTTGCAGTCGCGCATGAAGCACCGCTTGCAAACCAACCAAATCGAGCTCAGCCTGTTGCACACCGCACCGTTCATCAACGGCCAGATTGCCCATGCCCAACAGCACCGCATGCCCGTGATGGCATGGTCTCCCTTGGGCGGCGGTCGCTTGCACAGCCAGGCCACACTGGCGGGCTCCGCAGCGGCCCGTTTGGCACCCCGTTTGGCCGCATTGGCCAAGGCCAGTGGCACCGACACCACGGCGGTGGCCATGGCTTGGCTGATGCACCACCCTGTGGGCGTGTTGCCGGTGATGGGCAGCAACCAACTTGATCGCATTGGCGCATTTGCAAAAGCATTCCAGGTGCCTATGGACCGCCAAACTTGGTACGAACTGTATGAGCTGGCCAACGGCCACGAAGTGCCTTGAGCGCCACGCCTGCACTTAACTCTAGCCCTGCCTCAACCGAAAGCCCTGCCATGCGCTTGATGCCCGATGCCCTGCCTGCCGCTGTCTCAGCGCATTTACTTGGAAATTCGCCTGCAAACTTGCCTGCAAATGCGCTGGTGCCCCGTGAGTCAGATCCCGCCGAATACCGCAAAGCGCTGTCGTGCTTTGCCACCGGCGTCACGGTGGTCACCGCCCGTTGGCAAGACAGCGACTGGGGCATGACCTGCAACTCGTTTGCCTCGGTGTCCTTAGACCCCCGCTTGGTGCTGTGGAGCATTCGAAAAGCCGCCAGCAGTTTGGATGCGTTTGTTCAGTCGGGCGGCTTCACGGTGAGCGTGCTGACGCAGGCCCAGCAAGGCTTGGCACGCCAGTTCGCCACAGGCGATATGGCAGCGCGATTTGCCCATGTGCCCGTGCAACGCCAGGCCAGCGAACGCCTGCGTTTGTCCGAAGCCATGGCTTGGTTTGATTGCACCCTGCACCAACTGGTGGACGCGGGCGATCACCACATCGTCATTGGGCAAGTGCAAGATTTTGGCTGGCACGATGCCGCAGCGCTCATGTATTGCCGCAGCCAGTTTGGGCAATTTCAGGCCAACCCAGCATGATGCCTTTGTGGCTGTTGTACCTGTTGGTGGGTGCCGCAGGGGGCTTTACCGCGGGCTTGTTTGGCGTTGGCGGCGGCTTGGTGATCGTGCCCACGCTTTACTTTCTGTGGCGCCTTGACCCGGTGTTGGGCCCCCAAGTCATGCATTACGCGGTGGCCACTTCACTGGCGTGCATCGTGGTCACCTCGGTCACCAGCAGTTGGACCCATTGGCGCGCCAAGCGCATGCAATTCGCATCCTTGTGGTGGTTGAGCGCTGCCGTCAGCTTGGGCGCTGTGCTGGCGGTGGTGTTGGCCAATGTGTTGCCCACAGCGGGCTTGAAGCTCGGCTTTGGACTGTTTGCCTTGTTGACCTGTATCACCCTGCTGCGCAAAAAAGCCAACGACGTCAGCCTTGCCGCACCTGCCAAGCCCGAGTTGATGGGGGTTGGTTTGATCATCGGCCACATCTCGACTTTGCTGGGCGTGAGCGGTGGCGCCATGACCGTGCCTTATTTGGTGCTGCGGGGCATAGACATGCGACAAGCGGTGGTCGTGAGTTCGGCGGTGGCCATTCCAATTTCGCTGATTGGCGCCTTGGGCTTGGGCATGACGGGCCACGACACGGCGAGCACTTGGGGTTATGTTCACCTGAGCGCCTTCATGGGCATCAGCGTCATCAGTGTGGTGTTTGCCAATGCCGGTGCGCGTTTGTCTCAGCGCATGGACAAGCGCAAATTGCAGATGGCATTTGCAGGTTTCCTGGCCTTGGTGGCCGCGCACATGCTCTTCTTCTAGACCCGGCTGCGCGCTTAGCTTTGACCATCGCCCCTTCATTCAAAACTGCAACACGTTAAAACTGCAGCACGTCGCTCACCGGATCGTCGTGCCGAGGGACCGAACCCGGCAAGGGCGAAGCGACCGGAATGGCCGCACCTTGCACCACAAACAAGGGCAACTGATGCAGATCGGCCGGCACGGTGTGGCATTGCCCTGCCGTGAAACGTTGGCGGCTGTGAAAGTCGATCCAGCCCAAGCCATCGGGCAGGGCGGGCAAGTACAAACTTCGGGTTTTGGCGCCGGCTTGCACCACAGGCGCGACCAACAAAGAGGTCCCCAGCATGAACTCGTCACAGTCCAGCAGGCATTGTTCGTCGTCTGGAAAGTTGTAAAACGTGGGTCGAATAATGGGCACCGCGTCGCGGCTGGCCGCTTCAAAGCAGGCCCACAGGTAGGGCATGAGTCGGTAGCGCAACTCGATGGCAGAACGCACACCGTCGGTCACCGAAGGGTGCATCCACGGCACGTTGCTCACATTGCCGGCTTTCCATGAGTTCATGACCATGCGCGGGTTCAAGGCGCACGATTGAACCCAGCGCACAAACAACTCGGGCTCGGGCAAGGGGCCATAAAAGCCGCCCACATCGTGACCGATGTTGAACATGCCGGACAGGCTCATTTGCAAGCCGGTGCGGATGTTCCACTTCAAGGTGGCCCAACTGGTGGTGTTGTCGCCAGACCAAGTTTGTGCGTAGCGTTGAATGCCCGGCGGGCCGGCGCGGGTGACCGTGAAGGCATGCTCTTGACCGCCTTGCTGGGCTTGCCATGCCAGTTGTGCTTCGAAGGTGGCGCGTGTCATGAGCAAGGCATGCAAGGGCCGTGAGCGGTGGATGGGCATGGGCTGCCCAAAGCCCGCGCTGATGGCGTCTTCGGCTGCAATGGCGTATTCGTTGTTGTCGTTCCAGCCGATCTCGATGCCTTTTTCGAGAATTTTTTCACGCAATTGCGATTGCCACCAGGCAATGGCTTGGGGCTTGGTGAAGTCCAGGTGCGCGCCTTGGCCATCCCAATACGGTTCGACCACGGGGTCTTTTGAGCTTTCGTGCTCCACGAAGGCGTGGGCTTCTTTCAAGTCCTCATAAGCGGGGTGGTCGTCCAACAAACACGGCTTCAGGTTGGCCACCAAGCGCATGCCGGCCTGGTGAAACTTGGCGTTCACGGCTTGGGGGTCGGGAAACTTGCTGTGGTTCCAAGTGAACACATAACGCTGTTTGCCACGGCTGGAGTAACCCGAGCCATAGTGAAACGAAGAAATTGGCATGCGGTGCTGCTGGCATTCGTCGATGAAGCGGTCGAGTTGCTTTTGGGCATCGGGCGCATCGGCCAAGCCCATGGCCGTTTGCGCATAGCCCAAGGTCCAGCGCGGGGGCAAATGTGTGCCACCCACCAAGCGAACAAATTGGGCAATCACCTCGGCCGGTGTGCGGCCGGCCATGACATAACAATCCAAGTCGCCATCGTCGATGTCGACGCTGCGAAACAGGCCGTGGTAGTTGTCATGCTCACAGCCCAAGTCAAAGGTGCAGGCCGACAAGGTGTCGTAATAGGTGCCGACCCACAAGCCCTGCAGGGTTCGGGTCATTACAAAAGGCCAGTGCTTGTAGAGCGGATCGCCGCTCATGGGGTCATAGCCAATGGAGTCTTGCCCGAGGCAACGCAAGCGCCGTCCATGCAAATTCAAGGGGCCTGTTTTGTCACCCAAACCAAAATAATGTTCGCCCACATGCCGCACCACGCTGTGCCGTACCAAGCCCGTGCGCCGTTCGTCCAAATAGGCACTGGTGACGCGGTCTTCCATCAGCACCGACTGGCTGCTCGGGTCTGACCAAATGGCCCGCACCGCACAACCCGGCCCACCCATGAGTTGCACTTGCAAGCGGCTGGTGCCCAACTGGTTGCCCGCCACTTTGACGGCAGGGCGCTCAAAACCGGCCAGACTGTCTCTTGCGCGGCCCTCCCAAGGCACATCGCCGTGTCCCTCAGGTGCGATTGACCAAGTGCGGGGTTCACGAAAACCATCGCGTGGCACCCAGCTCAGTCGGGCCATGGTGTCTGAGAGAAACACCACACGCAATTGGCCGCCATCGGCGAGGGCAGCGTGGGCATCCGACAGGGCGCCTTGCGGGTTCAGTACCCAAGCTTCTGAAGCAATGGGTTTCATGCGGCAGATCCTTCAATGCGTTGGCCTTGGGCGTCAAAGGCGTGCAGGTGTTCGGCACTCACATGGATGTGCAGTGTTTGACCGCTTTGAATGGCGTGCTCGCCAGTGACCAAAATCTCCAGGCGGTGGGCCTCACCCAAACGGGCTTGCACCAAGCGTTGCGAGCCCATGTATTCAGAAGTGATGACCTCCACACTGAGGCCTTGTCCCGCCTCGCACAGTTGCCAGTGCTCGGGACGAATGCCCACCTGGTCGGTCTGGCTGGGCAAACCACGCGTGAGGCCGCTGGCCCCATTCAGTGCCGAAAAGGGCAAAAAGTTCATGCGTGGACTGCCAATGAAGCCGGCCACAAAGGTGTTGCAAGGCCGCTGGTACAGCGCCTCGGGGCTGCCCACTTGTTCCACCCGGCCCGCACGCAAGACGACAATTTTGTCGGCCATGGTCATGGCCTCCACTTGGTCGTGCGTGACGTAAATCATGGTCGACTTGAGGCGCTGGTGCAGCTCGCGCAATTCGGTGCGCATCGAGACCCGCAGCTCGGCGTCGAGGTTGGACAAGGGCTCGTCGAACAAAAAGATTTTGGGGTTGCGCACAATGGCGCGGCCAATCGCCACGCGCTGACGCTGACCGCCGGAGAGTTGCGTGGGGCGGCGCTGCAACAGCTCGTCCAAGCGCAACATGGCGGCGGCTTCTTGGACTTTTTTCTCGATGTCGGCTTTGGGAACCTTGGCGTTTTCAAGACCAAATGCCATGTTGGCATAGACCGTCATGTGCGGGTAGAGCGCATACGACTGAAACACCATGGCACAACCCCGGTCGGCAGCGCCGATGTGGTTGACCTTGTCACCATCGATCAGAATCTGCCCGTCGGTGGGTTCGTCCAATCCGGCAATCATGCGCAGTAAGGTGGATTTGCCGCAGCCCGAGGGCCCCACAAAGACCACAAACTCGCCGTCTTTGACTTCCAGATCAACGCCATGAATGACATGGGTTTGCTCAAATTTTTTGTGAATGGCTTGAAGGGTGAGGGTTGACACGCGAGAGTCCAATCGAGAAGGGGTTACTTGACACCCGCACCGGCAATGCCCGTGGTGATGTAGCGTTGTAAGAAGGCAAAAACCAAGGTCACTGGCAGCAAGGTGATGACCGTCATGGCCAACAGGTAATGCCATTGGGTGTTGAGCTCACCTTGGAAAGAATTCAGGGCCAGTTGCAGCGTGAAAAATTCGTTTTGCGACAACACAATCAGCGGCAGCAAAAAGTCGTTCCAACGCCACATCACCGAGAAGATGGCCAACACGGCTAAAGCGGGCGCAGACAGTGGCAACACAATGCGCCAGTAAATGCGCCATTCGCTGGCGTGGTCCATGCGCGCCGCTTCGAGCAACTCGTCGGGGATGGTCAACATGTATTGCCGCAACAGGAAAACGCCTGTCGGCGTGGCCACCGCGGGCAAGATCACGCCCCACAAACTGTTGAGCAAACCGACTTGGTTGATGACCAAAAACACCGGCACCAAAATGATGGTGGGCGGAATCATCAGGGTGGCAATGATCAACAAGAAGACAAACTTTTGGCCTTTGAAACGGTATTTGGACAAAGCAAATGCCGCCATCGAGTTGAACAGCAAAGTCAAGGCGGTGGCCACTACCGTGATGAACACGCTGTTCCACAGATAGGTGCCAAAACTGAATTTGCCGAACAGGTCGGTGTAGTTGTTCCAGGCCCACTTCAACTCATTCACCGGCTGGCGTTGGTTGATGTTGACCGAGATGCGCTCTTCGGGTTGGGCCGGATCGACCATGTTGGCTTTGATGCCAATGCGGTTGATTTGCACCATCTCGCGTTTGCTGCCGTCTTCCATGGTCACCGTGAAAAGTGGCAGGGGCTTGTCATGGCCCGGCACGCTCACCGATTTTTGGCTGTAGGGCAAGAAGCTCGGCGGAAATTGCGCTATCGCGGCCTCTGTTTTGAAGGACGACATGACCAGCCACACCACGGGTGCAAACATCATGAACAAGCCCACCACCAAATACAGGTAGCTCACGGTGTCGGTCCAGTGCAACTGCCGCCGTCCTCGGGTTTTGAGAAGGAAGTTCAACCAGTTCATATCAACGTGCCTTTTGTCCAAGTTCATTCGCACGTGTCAAACGCAGTTGCGCCAACGTCAGCAAAATCAAGAAAAGCGCCAAGGCAAGCGAGGCGGCAGCCGCCAGACCATACAGGTGGATTTGTTCGGCAAAACCGGTTTGATAAATGAACTGCACGATGAAGGTGGTGGCCGAACCGGGCCCACCGCCGGTCAGCACAAACACCTCGTCAAAAACTTGCACGGCTCTGATGGCGGCCAACACCAACACCACCACCAAGTTGGGCAGCAACAAGGGCAGGGTGATGCGGGTCAGGGTGCGCCAAGGCGAGGCGCGGTCCATCTCTGCCGCTTCATACAAGTCCTTGGGAATGGCCTGCAGTCCGGCCAACAAAATCAGGGTGTAAAAACCCATGTGCGCCCAAATGGAGACAAACACCGCCCAGAAAAAGGCCCAGCCGGCTTGGGTCAACCATTCGATGGGCGCAGCGTCCATCGCGATCAGGCCCGCGTTGAAAGCGCCTTGGCTTTGCAGCAACCATTTCCAGATCAGCGCCACCACCACCGGTGACAACAACACGGGGTAAAAGAACACCCCGCGCCAAAAGCCACGGCCTATGATTTTTCGGTTCAGCACCAAGGCGGTGATGAGTGCGAAAAAAACCATCAAGCCAACCTGAATCAGGCTGAACTTGAGGGTGTTGCCCATGGCGCGCCAAAAGATGTCTTTGCGGCAGGTGGACAAGTCGGTGTAGTTGCCACACTCAAACAAAATTTGAAAATTTTCAGTGCCCGTGAAGGGTCGCTCCCAAGGCATCAAGTTGACGCCACCGGTGGTCGCATAGACCACGTTGATCATGATCGGCAAGAAACAAAACAGGCCAAAGACCAGCAGGTTCGGCGCCACAAACAGCCAACCCAAGCGCTGCACACCCAGCAGCCGTTGGCCCAGCTTGAACAGCGGCTCGAACAGGTTGAAGAAATAAGCAAGAAAGGTCATTGACCACTTTCGTTCTAACGGAAGGCGCCGAAACGGGAGAGATTTCCAAAAAAGGGGCATCCCTTGGATGCCCCTGTGGTTCACACGCCGTAGCGTGTCACCTCGATCGCCATCACTTCTGGGCTTGCTGGATCGCGTCCTTCATGTCGGCGCTGATTTTGCTCACAGCTTCGTCCGTGCTCATCTCGCCCACGATGGCTTGGGTCACGCGGGTGACCGTGGGCAACATGATGGCGCGGTTGAACTTGAAGCCTTGGAACTGGTAAGCCGTCGGAGCGAGCGTGCTCACGCCAGCGCCGAACACACCCAAAGCGGCTTTGGATGCAGGATCGGCACTGGTGTAGTTGATCCCTTTTTTGGCCAAGCCAGCATGCGCAGGAATGTTGTTGGTGCGGGCTGTGAATTCAGCGTAAGCGGTTTCAGAAGCCATGAACTCCAAGAAGGCCGCGGTTTCTTTGGGCGACTTGCTGGTCTTCAGGGCTACCCAAGCGGCGCCGCCAGGAATGCCAGAGCAAGCGGCTGGGCCGCAGGGGTTGGGCACGGCCACCCAATCAAAATTGGTGCCGACTTTCTTTTGCAAGTTGCCGATTTGCCAGCTGCCGGCCAACACCATCACCACGTTGCCGTTGATGAATTCGTCAATCGACGAAGCGTAGGTCGAGCCACCCGAGCCGGCCCAGACTTCGCGCATCATGGTGCCGTCTTTGTGCCAATCGACAAACTTGTTGACGGCGGTTTTGTAGCCTGCATCGATGATGGGCTCACCCTTGGCATCAAAAATTTTGGCGCCATAACTGATGGCAGGGCCAGCGAAGCGGTGACCCGAGCGGTCCCAAGCAATCGAGGCTTTGGTTTGGGTGGCTTTGGCCACTTGGCGCGAAGCGGCCACCCACTGGTCCCAGGTGGCTTTGGCACCTGGCATGGGCACTTTGGCTTGTTCAAACAATGTTTTGTTGACAAACGGACCGGTCATGGTCAGCTGGGACATGAAGCCGTAGATGCCCTTGTCGTTCGCCGAGGGGCGCAGCCAAGGTGCGGTGGCGCCAAAGTTGTCGTCAAAGTATTTGCGGTTTTTCAGGTCTTTGGAAATGTCCAAATAGAACTTGGACAAACCACCCAAGTCGGTCACGCGGGCAATGTCAGGGCCTTGGCCTGCAGCCAGTTGCACGGGCAATTGCTCAACCACGGTTTTGTAAGGTACCGTGTCGATGATGATTTTGGTGTTGGGATTGGCCGCTTCGAAGCGTTTGGCCAATTCGGCTGTCACGTCGCATTCCACGCCGTCTTGGTAGCACATGACGCGGACTTCGCCGGCCATGGCCAAGGGCGCGATGGCCGTCAGGCCCAGGGCCAAAGCGAGAGAAGTGATTTGAATGGATTTCATTGAAAGTCTCCGGTTGTGGTGATGGAACAAAATGTAGAGCAAGCTCTGGAAAAAACAACTATCGTTTGTACGAATGATGAATGATTCGACCCCATTTTCGACGCATTCTGCGCCACATTTGGATGCTCTCAGCGCCCTGTTTGGGCCTTTGCCACCCCAAGATGACCCGTGCCAAGCGGTGTTGGCCCACCAATGGCAAGGCGCCCAGCACCGGGTGAGTGTTTGGCAGGTCAGCGTGGGGCAGCCCGCTTGGGTGTCGTGGCTGTTGTACCGGGCCGAGCCCTTGGGCCCACAGAGCGAGATCACGCTGCTCAGCCCCGATGGCTGTTGGCCCCAGGTGGTCAATGAGGCCGCGATCCAGGCGGTGCTGGCGCAGGGGGTGGCCTTGGCTTGGTTTGATCGGGTGGGTTTGGCTTGGGATGGCCCCGACGCCCAGCGTGGTGGGCCGGTGCATGAGCATTGGCCCGAAGTGCCTTGGTCGGCGACCGCCGTGTGGGCTTGGGGCATGGGCTACAGCATCACGGCTTTGGAGCAGGCGTTGCAGGCGCCCAAAATCGGGGTCATTGGGCACTCGCGTGGCGGCAAAGCAGCCATGGCGGCGGCGCTGTGGGACTCGCGAATTCAGGCGCTGGTGTCGCACAACTCGGGCACCGGCGGTGTGAGCCGATTGCAACCCGCCCAACCCGGTGCCGAAAGTCTGGCCGATTTGGCCGAGCGGTTTCCCCATTGGTTGTCGCCCTTGGCGCAAAACCCCCAACACCAAGCGCTTTGCGAGCAAAACAATTGGCCTGCGGATGGCCTGCATGCACTGGCGCCACGGGGCTTGTGCATTTTGCAGGCCGAGGACGACTTGTGGGCCAACCCTGCGGGCAGTCGGGCGACGTTTGAGCACCTGCAACCCGCTTGGCAAGCGGCCCCTGAGCGTCTGCGTTGGCACAGCCGAAGCGGCGGTCATGCCATGACCGCGTTGGACTGGCAACGCGCTGCCTTGTTTTTGAAGCAAGTGCTGGGCTGACATGCGAATCAGTTGCGGCCCCAAGTGGGTTGGGAGAGGGCGTAGTCGCCCTCCAGCAAGCTGATGGCTTGGCCAGTGCGGGCAGATTCCTGCGCGGCCAAGCCCATCATCACGGCGGCCAAACCATCGTTCAGGGTGACTTCCACCTCACCTGCGCCGCGCACCACGGCATTGAAGCGTTGGTGTTGGTAAAGCGTGGAGCCGTTGTGGTCGCCTGCCGCCAAGGCCACGGGGTCGACCGGCACATCCAACTCCCAGGGGCCTTTGGGATCGCGCGGGCTGATGACCACTTTGGGCACGGGGGCCGCACCCAAATGCGCGGGCCAAAAACGGCCGGGGCCAGGCACGAAACATTCGGCTTTGCCCTTCGGCCCCACCACCGAAATTTCTTCTTGGTAACGCGCGCCCTCGGCAAACATGCACAACTCCAACAGCGCCCGTTGGCCGCTGGCAAAGTCAACAATCACATAGGCGTTGTCGACAATGTCGGGCGTGCCGTCGGGGTAGCGTTCGTCCAAATGGTTGTGGTCGGCCGCGGCCGAGGCAAACACCCGCACCGGCTCGCTGCGCGTGAGGTGGCGCATGAGGTCAAAGAAGTGGCAGCACTTCTCGACCAAGGTGCCGCCGGTGTAGCGGTTGAAACGATTCCAGTCGCCTACCTTTACCAAGAACGGAAAGCGGTGCTCGCGAATCGACAGCATTTTCATGGGGCCGGTATGTTGCGCTAGGTGCACCTCTTCGGCCAGACGGGCCACGGGGGGCATGTAGCGGTATTCCATCGCGATCCAGATGGGCGGGGGTAGCTTTGCCCCAAGGCGGCGAGTTCGCGTACATCTTGCAATGAGGTGCAGGCGGGTTTTTCGAGCAGCAGCGGCAGCGGGCGCAGGGCTGCGATTTCGCGCAGTTGTTCGGCGTGCCTGAAGTTGGGGCTGGCAATCAGCAGGCAGTCCACATCGGGGGCGGTCACCACCTCGGCCAAACTGCCTACCCGCCTAGCGCCGGGGGCCAAGGCCAAGCTGCCAGCGGCCATGCCGTCGTCGGGTTCAAAAATGCAACTCACGCTGGCACCCGGCAGCAGGGCGATGTTGCGCAGGTGTTCTTGCCCCATCATGCCGCAGCCAATGATGCCGTAACGAACGGCGTTCGATTTATTCACGAGGTGTCTCCGAATTATTGAGAATGTATTGTTGGCTGAGCGACAAAAATGCGTCGAGTTGGGGGTCAATCCCCGTTTCCTCTCGCAAGATGTCGGCCACCCGTGGGGCCAATTGTTGGGCCAAACGGGCATCTAAAAAAAGCACCCGCCACCGGCGCGCCAGCATATCTTCAACGGTGACAGCCCACTCATGCCGTGCACTGAACCGCACCAGCGACTCGGTCAAGCCCAGCCCCAAAAGGCGGTCGTGGCCGGGCAGTTGCGCCACTGCGCTGGCATCGCTGCCCAACAGATGCAAGCCGGGCGCTTGCTGCAAACCCGTGACGGGGGCATCGGGAATGTAGCCGTGCAAACGGTGTTGGTCGGTTTGGGCAGGGCGCTGGGCGCTGGGCAAATCACCGGCATCCACCAAGGCTTGCATCAACTCTTGCGCCATGGCACGGTAGGTGGTCCATTTGCCGCCGGTGATGGTGACAAAGCCGGGTGCGTCGCGCTGGATCACATGCTCACGCGACACATCGGCACTGACATGTTGCGGCTGCGTATTCACCAAGGGCCTGAGGCCTACCCAGATGCTGCGCACATCCTCTGAGCGCAAGGTCACTCCCAAGCTGATGCGTGTTTGCTCAAACAAAAAACGCAACTCTTCTGCGGTGGCTCGGGGCTCGGTGGGGGCATCGTCGCGGGGCGTGTCGGTGGTGCCAATCAAGGTGGCGCCGAGCCACGGCACGGCAAACAATACGCGCCCATCGCTGGTTTTGGGCACCAGCACCGCCTGTTGCAGTGGGAAGGTTTTGCGCTCGACCACCAAGTGCACCCCTTGGCTTGGCCGCACCATGGGCGCGGTGTTGTGCTTTTGGCCGATCGCCGTCAGGGCTTGATCCCGCAACGCGTCAATCCACACGCCGGTGGCATTCACCACACAGCGGCTGAGCACAATGGTGGTCTCGCCGCTCAAAGTGTCCAGCAGGCTCACGCGCCAACCCTCGTCTTCGCGTTTGATGCCGGTCACACGCGTGTGGTTGCGCATGGCAGCACCTGCGGTGTCTGCGGTTCTGGCCAGTGCCAAGGCCAGCCGTGCGTCTTCAAACTGGCCGTCCCAGTAGCGAACGCCGGCAACCGCATCGGGCAGCTGCGGCATCAGATGGCGCAGCGTGGCGGCACTCAAGAGGTCTGTCGTGCCCAATCCCAAGCGTCCTGCCATGGCGCCATACAGCTTGAGCCCCATGCTGGTGATCAACCAAGACCACCTGCTTTTTTGAGCCACGACAAAGGGCAGGGGTTGGGCCAAATGAGGGGCCAACTTCAACAGCGTGCCTCGCTCGCGCAAGGCTTCGCGCACCAACGCAAGTCGCCCTTGCGCCAAGTAACGCACGCCGCCGTGCAACAGTTTGGTGGAGCGTGACGACGTGCCCGCCGCAAAGTCTCGCGCCTCAACCAGCACAACCTGACGGCCTTCCAGCGCGGCTTGCACCGCGACGCCCAAACCGGTCGCGCCCCCCCCCATCACCAGCACATCGGCGATGGGTTGCGGCAGGTCTTGAGCCCACGAAAGAAGACTTTTTCGCGTCATTTAAGTGAAAATATTTTTTCGAATAATGTTCGTTATTTTTCTTTTTTGAGTTTATACCGCTTAAATGACAACTTCGCGTATGCTCGCATTCCCTAATGATCGGGCGCGCCAGAGCCTGTACAACCTCACCATGTCTATGGCCCTCAATCCCCGACAACTCGCCATGCTGAAGACCGTGCGCGAGCATGGCAGCCTCAAAACAGAGGCTTTGGCGGAGCAGTTTCAGACCACCTTGCAAACCGTTCGGCGCGATATTTCGCGTTTGAGCGAAGCCGGGGTCATCGAGCGTTTTCACGGTGGGGTGCGGGTGCTTGACAGCAGCAGCCGCAACACGGCTTATGCCGAACGACAGCGCACCCATGCCGAGGCCAAGCAGCGCATTGCACGAACCGTGGCGGCGGCCATTCCTCCCGGCAGCAGCTTGTTCATGAACATTGGCACCACGGTCGAGGCCGTGGCGCACGAACTCTTGCATCACCAAGACCTGCGGGTCATCACCAACAATTTGCACGTGGCCCGAATCTTGAGCGCCAACCCCCAGTGCGAAGTGGTGGTGGCGGGCGGCACGGTGCGCCATGAAGATTTGGGCGTGGTGGGCGAGTCGGCCTTGTCGTTCATTCGTCAGTTCAAGGTGGACATCGGCTTGATTGGCATCAGCGGCATCGACAGCGACGGCGCCTTGCGCGATTTCGACATGCGCGAGGTGATGGTGGCGCGGGCCATCGTGGAGCAGTCGCGCCAAGTTTGGTTGGTGGCCGATGGCAGCAAAATGGGCCGCCCCGCCATGATCGAGATGGCCCCCATCAAAGCCGTGCACACCGTGTTCACTGACACCCCGCCCGATGCCGCGTTTGAGCGATTGCTGCGCGATTGGGATGTGCACTGTGTGGTCGCGTCGTCGGCCTGATGACGCCCACTGAGTTTTACCTTGCCTTTATTGAGAAAGATTTGTTGACATGAGCTCCGCCGATTCACGCGCTTACCTCTTGGCATTGGACCAAGGCACCACCAGTTCGAGAGCCATTGTTTTTCGCGAGGATGGCACGGTGCACAGCATGGCGCAGGCCGAGTTCGCGCAAATTTATCCCCAGCCGGGCTGGGTAGAGCACGACCCCATGGCCATCTGGCAAAGCCAGTTGGACACCGCCCGCCAAGCGCTCGCAGAAGGGGGGCTGACGCCGGCCGATATTCAAGGCCTGGGCATCACCAACCAGCGCGAGACCACGGTGTTGTGGCACCGCCGCACGGGCCAACCGCTGCACAACGCCATCGTTTGGCAAGACCGCCGCACCGAGCCCCTGTGTCAGCAGCTCAAAGACCAAGGGGCCGAAGACGGGGTGCAAGCCAAAACAGGATTGCGACTGGATCCGTATTTTTCGGGCACCAAACTGCGCTGGTTGCTGGACAACGTGCCCGGTGCACGCGCGCAGGCAGAGGCAGGCGAGCTGGCTTTTGGCACCGTCGACAGTTGGCTGATTTGGCAACTCACCGGCGGCCAAAGGCATGTGACCGATGTCAGCAACGCCAGCCGAACCCTGATGCTCAATATCCACACCGGGCAATGGGACGATGACTTGCTGCGCCTGTTGAATATTCCGCGCAGTGTCTTGCCCGAGGTGTTGCCCTCGGTGGCAGATTTTGGACAAGTCACACCCGGTTTGCTGGGCCGTGGCGATGCGGCGCTGCGCATTGGCGGTGTGGCCGGCGACCAACAATCTGCGTTGTTGGGGCAGGCTTGTTTGCAACCGGGCGATGTCAAAAACACCTATGGCACGGGCTGCTTCATGCTGATGCACACCGGCCACATGGCGCCCACCAGTGCCAATGGTTTGATCACCACTTGCGCTGCGCAACCGCACCCCGGTGCAAAGCCGGTGTATGCGCTTGAGGGCAGTGTGTTCATTGGTGGCGCGGTGGTGCAGTGGTTGCGCGATGGGCTCAAAGCCATTGCCCACAGCAACGAAGTTGAAGCCCTGGCCGCGAGCGTGCCTCACTCCGATGGCGTGGTGCTGGTGCCCGCGTTTGCGGGCTTGGGCGCGCCCTATTGGTTGCCGCATGTCAGGGGCAGCATTCAAGGCCTGACGCGAGGCAGCTCGGTGGCGCACATCGCGCGTGCCGCTTTAGAAAGCATTGCACTGCAAAGCACCGTGTTGTTGCAAGCCATGCAGCGCGATGCCGCGCAGCACCAGGGTTTGAGCGTGCGTGCGCTCAGAGTCGATGGCGGTGCCTGCGCCAACAACTTGCTCATGCAAATGCAAGCCGATCTGATGGGCTTGCCGGTGGTGCGCCCCAAAACCACCGAAACCACCGCACTTGGCGCCGCCATGTTGGCGGGCTTGCAGGCGGGGGTGTTCAGTGAGCCGACCCAGCTCAAAGAGCGGCTCGCGGTCGATCGGGTGTTTGAGCCGCAATGCAGCCGGGACCAAGCCCAAGCACAACTGGCGGCGTGGCATGCGGCGGTTGAGCGCAGCCGGTGATTCACAGCGCATCACCCGGGGTGGGTGATGTGACGGGTGTGAAAGTCAGGGGAGGGTGGGTCGTAGGCCGCACGCATGGCGCGTTGTGCAGGCACCGAGATCAGTGAAAAACTTTGAGGCTTGGAGCGGGTGATGGGAATCGAACCCACGTTATTTGCTTGGGAAGCAAGAGTCCTACCATTGAACGACACCCGCGAAGCAGCCTAGTTTACTTGAGGATGTCTCCCACGCAGAGGTATTTG
>JACCDT011778660.1_pt1 | contig 19103 bp, 19 predicted proteins | sample 7446291 | NCBI WGS metagenome assembly JACCDT01 (sample SAMN15323446, study PRJNA562643) | freshwater metagenome | isolation source: river surface water | place: USA:Blue River Watershed | collected 2017-08-17 | reverse complement strand
CGGAATTGCCGAAAGGCTCTGCTATAATCTTTGGTTCGTCGGGGCGTAGCGCAGCCTGGTAGCGCACTTGCATGGGGTGCAAGGGGTCGCGAGTTCGAATCCCGCCGCCCCGACCAATGAAATCAAGTAGTTAGCGGCGAAGCTGTACAAATGCACAGTACTGTATATTAGACGGTTGTCTAATATTCGCGGCACGAAAAGGCCGGCGGAACCGGGTTGTCCCCGATGCCGCCGGCCTTTTTTTCATCCTCGAAAAGTGCAAGGCACCGATTACTTACGCTCGCCCACCTGCCGGCCTCGGTCAAGCTCGACCGCTGCGCCGCTTGGCCTGCTCTAGTCGGTCGAAATCGTCGCGGCAGTCGGCATCGCAGAATCGCAGCGGCTCGGCGACTTCGGCCTCGCAATTAAGGCAGGCCCCGGTCCACGCCAGCGCCTGCGCTACCCTCGCCTTTCTCACGCCCTCCAGAATGGCTGCTTCGATTTTCAGATCGGATCGGTCGGCGTCATCGCTCATTAGGTCCTCGTTACAGTCCAGTCCTGCGCCTGGTGGGATTCACGGCCACTGACAACAGACGTCAGGATGGCGCGAACAGATGCATTAAGCTCGGGCGGCTCGTAGGTGTAGGCGGCAGCTGCTGGAGAGAAATCGGCCGTGTACCGTTCGCTGGCCGAGATGCGCAGCTCGTCTATATGACCGTGAAAATTTCTCAATGAGCTGTTCGGGTCGCGCCCGATGTTGATGAACTGCGATCCGGTGAAATTCGATGAGACTCCGGACGCAGATGCCTCGAGTACGCCATTCAAGTAAATGCGCACGCCAGTCGGTGTGTAAACGACAGCAAGGTGATACCAGACTCCGGTCGAAATCGTCGTCGTTCCAGTAGCAATAACCTCTGTCGTGCCGGTCCCGAACTGCGCCCATACTTTCGGAGATGCGCCCACTAGGCCAACGATCCAGCCGGCGGTATAGGCTCCGCCTTCATCGCCAGCGCGGATCAGGTATCGCGGCGACGATGCGTATGAAGTCAGCCGGAACCGGCATTCGAAGGTCATGTATTTGCCGGCAATCGAAAAAACCTTCAGCGAATCCGAGTGCCGCAGATAGTCGCCCGTTCCGTCGAGGTAAAGTGACGCGCCGCCGAATACGCTTTGGTCCGTCTTGATAACTGCATCGCCGCCGCGTGTCCAGGTGCGCGCGCTGTCATCAGTAAACGTCGTTGAGCCGTCCGCGCCGTTGAAGTGCAGCAGCGCGATGTCTGCGCCAGCCGCCAGCCCTGAATCTGCGGCCTCGGTGTTCCATGTGTAGCTGGTGTCTGTTAGGCCGGTCACGGTACGGCGCAAAATATTGCCCGCATCGTAGAGTTTCAGCGTGTATGTCAGCCCAGGCTCAGGCGTCAACGATGATGCCGTCTGATCGACAATGTAGGCCGTCTGCGAAAGACGGTTTCTATGCGCCCACGAAAGCGCCAGCGTGCCGGTGATCGTTGCAGGATAGCGCGTTCCATTCATCCGGAAATTTCCGGGCGGATAAGGCCGTGTCGCTCTGCCGGTGAAGGTTTTCGTATCGGTCGGAGCAGAGGAAAGGTCAAGCAGCCCCGTCGATGTGCGCGGCAAAATCTTGACGTTGACGACTTCGCCGGCCAGGTATTGCGTCGACGAGAGTGCCGCACCGTCCGACATGAAAAATACCCGCGTGCCGGCAGAATGATTGTGTGGAACCGTATCCAGCCCGCCGCGCACTATCGTCGCGACGCCGGTCGTCGGATTCAGCGCCGTGAAACCGATGATTTCCTCATTGGCCGTGCCAGGCTCGATGATGGCCCATGCGCCATCGATTACAACGTCCTCAAGGCGATCTCCGTTAGAAAGCGTGATCGACGTATCCGTGAGTCCGATCGCAGACTGCAATGCGCCGCTCGGAGTCGGGTCCCCGCTGACTTCCTCGACGTAAGCGTCGCTTCCCTGGCGCGTGTGGACCTCGAACGATGGAACGTCCTGCGCTAGTCCTGCGGCCCCGACCATCAGGACGCCGCCCTCCGGGTCGATTTGCTCCTGCATGACAGCCGATTCACCAGTCAGCGCGCGGACGATTTGATAAAACGGCGCTTCAATGACAGCCCTCGAGGTCGATCCGACCGCAGTCGGCGTCGAATACGGCGATTCCCACAGCGAATCCTGACCGACCGTGAATGTATACGGAGGGAGTGTGAATGCGTCCTCGATCATCTCCATCCGGATCGCGCCGTCGCGCAGCGTGCCATAGCTAATACTCATCACGCGCATGACCTGCTGATTCAGTTGATGGTCCGGGCTGGTGATGCGGACCGCATCGCCAATCCTGACATTGGATGCTGCCCGCGTGACTGTCAGCGAGATTTTAGCCAGCGGCCGCGCCAGCTGACCGAGTTCGCGCATAGCCACGCGCAATGCAAGCTCCTGCGTCGCAATGCCAGGCATGTCGACATTGGTCGAAACCATTTGCCCGGTCTGCTCGAGCGCGCCGATGTCATGTACATTGACCGACTGCGTTTTGCCTTCCCTGTCAACGTATCGCAGCGACAGCGTGTTCGGCATGTCGGCCGGCGTCGACCGGGAAAAGTTCTCGACCGTGATGATTTCGTCCTGGCCGAACAGCGGCAGGCTAGATGGCAGGTAATCGTTGCGGATTAGCTTCAGAGAAAACAGGCCGGTCGCCGGGTCGACAAACAGTGCCGCATCGATGTGCGCGAGAATGCTCTGAATAAAATCCTGGACTTTGCTCTGCTTGTCCCACAGCAGCGACAGCCCGAATCCTTCGGTATACAGCGTGTCAGCGGCCGCAGTGAACGATGCCAGGTTCAAGTCTGTCTGCAGATAGCCGAGGCCCCATTCGGCATTCGTCAGACACTCGACGATGATGTGCGCCGGATTCGCGTCATAAGTCCCGATCGCCTTTTTCGCTTCATACCAGCCCTTCGGCCAGCGCGTGACCTCTGGTTTCCACGGCTTGATGTACGGGTTCATCATCGACACCATGCACTGCCGCAGGACGATGCCAAAAAGCCTGCGATAAGCAGGCGCATCGACCGATGTGTGTGACTGCAGGTAATCATTGCGCGGCTGGTCAGCAGCCCCGAACATCAAATCGACGTATCCCTGAATTCCGCCCTCGCGCTTTTTCCCGCCGAAAAGATCAGGCTTGTCGATGAAAATTTGAGAACTGGTCGTTGCGTTCCCCTCCCATGCGACGCGCTCGCCGACGAAAATCCGGCTCACTCTGTCGATCGGGCCATGGCAAACCAGCATGTGCATGCCGACGTAATATGTATATCCGACCGTTACGCTGCTGCTACTGCCCATTTATTCCCCCTCGGACGATTCTTCAGCGGCTGCGCTCGCGCGCGCATGCTCGACCAATCGATCTGCCATCGCATCTCCCTGCGCTAAAAACCATTCGTCGCTGGCCCCATTGGCGAGAAAATCCGAAAAAGCAATATCTCGCCCATCAAACCATTTGCGCAAACCGCGATTGCAATAGCCGACCGCTTTCGTATGTTTGATCGTGATAATCATTTTTTACCGCTCGACTTGATTTTTTTTGTCATGAGGTCGCCCCACCAGACAACGTTCGGCTGCGCCATGATTCGCGTGCCGAATAGCACGGGTATTTCTTTTCCTGCATCAGCAGTTGGCATTTGACTGCTAATGTCTCCAGGCGCTGGCGTTTGAGGCTTTGGAGCCAACGCGCGCGCAACGACTAGCGAAATGACAAAAACGGCAAGGTATGTCCACATGATTTTTTCCTTACATAATTGCGTCGCCGGTAAATGGATTTTTTTTCGGAAGCCAAGGCTGTCCGCCAAAATTGATCGAATTTTCGAATTTCGCCTTGCAGGTATCGAATGTATGGTCGCAGCCTGGATAAAGGATCAACGCCGTCCCGCCGCTCAAATCTGGCAATGGCGTAATCAGCGTGAGCGAGTTTCCGACATGCTGGACGATGACGCGCGAACCCTCGGCTGTCGCCAGCATCCCTCCGGTGAAATAGTTGTCGGCAAAGCTCGCCGCTGCCGTGACGAATACCTGGTTGTTGACTGCCGTATCGATCGTGCCGGCGATGCCATAGGTCGCCTTATTGACTCCGCAGCCAGCCGAGTACAGCGCATGCCGGCATTGCCTCTGGTATAGCGCACGCAGGCCGGCACGCTGCAGGCCGGTGAATACCGGCTCGCATGTGATCGTGCATTGATGGTTGCGCCAGGCAGACGAGACTATTCGTCCACGCCAATGCGTAATGAATTCTCCGTCGCCGAGATGCACTCGAAACATGGTCACGCTGACGAAATTCCCCGGCATCTGCGACGCTAGGTATTGCGCGATCGGCAGATCGTGTGGAACGATAATCTGCAGCTGCGACTTCCCGAATTCCTGGCTGGCCTCCGTTGCTCCTCGCATGATCGTTGCAGGCGCGTATTGGTTGCCGAGATACGGAACCGTTTCCTCTCCAGTGCAATAGCGCCATGTCTGCAGCCCGTCAGAAAATTGGAACAGCTCGACAGGTCGTCCGTCCTGCGTGCTGCGCTCGCGTGCGATATAGGTCATGCCTTCACCTGCTCATGGCTAATTACGATGTCGGCGGTATCGCGGTCCCACCAGCGGACCTCGATGACATCGGATGACAAATGCGCTGGCTCGCACAGATAGGCTTCCTGCCATCCTGCCGGCGTTCCAGCTCGGCCAATGGACGCATTCAAGTTGAATGCTTCCTCGCCGCCGAACGATTCGACGCCGGTAATCCTGCGCACAATCCAGCCCGATGCATCGCGCAGGGCGATATAGCCGCGCGGCGAGATTTCAGGCAGCAGTGCCGTGTAGTTGCGGGAAACGACGAAGATTTGCGAGTCGTCGATGCCGTTGCCGCGAGTGACTTTGATCGCCTGGTCGCGAACCGGCGCGAGAAATGAAATAGCCCTGCCGCGTCGAAATGCGGCCCATTGCAGCATCTGATTGATTTCGGCGCGGCTTGTCATCGTGTGCAGCTCCTGCCGCACGATCCATCCCTGCGCGCTCGGGTCCTGCCGCCAGTCGATGACTGTTTCATCTCCGAGCGTTTCCAGCCGGCGACGGTAGGTAATGCGCGGCGATTGCGTCCAGTTCGGCGTGTGCGCAAACAGCGCCAGGCCATCGACCGCCCACGGCCCCCCGTTCAGCTCGTCCCAATCGAAACGCTGCAGTTGGACCGGATCGCGCGCGCTGAATACCATCCTGGCCTCAAGGCTGGCCCCGGTGAACCGCGATGCGCTTGCCTCTGCCTGCAGCCAGGCACGCCGGACAGGGGCAATCCAAGCGTCAGGCTCCCACCCAACGCCGATCGGCGTCGCGAAAATCAGCTCGCCGGCCTCCTCGTCGACCTCGAGAATTTGCAGAATCTGGAAATCCTTTGCCGAGGTCCAGATGCCTACCAGGCCGCCGTCCGTGTACTGGAACAAATCCAGATCAATCGGAATCGCTGTTTCAGCTCCAGTCAACGTCATTCCCAGGCGCGTGCGGTCCTGCCATATCGGCAGGTAATATGATCTCCCCTGCCAGCCGTTGATGAGCGCATCGATCAGCGTCATCTCGTCCTCGTCAGACGTCATGATGTCGAATTCAATTTGCACGCGCGGCTGGCTGCGCAGCGAAGCCCGGATTTGCGTACCCGAGCGCGCCGTCTGCAAATCTGTCGACCATTCGTACCGCTCGACGAAATCCCGATTCGGCGGCAGCGCCCAAAATCCGAACGACGTATCGAACAGAGATTCGATACTGGTAGACAGAACTTCGATTGCCTGGTGCGCGAGCTGCACAGGCGGAGCTATCGTGTTCATGACCTCTGCCGTCTGCTGCATTAGCCGGACCGGCGCAAGCATCGTGCTTTGGACTTCGTTGGCCTGCTGGAAAACACGAACAGGCGCGCCGCCGGTTATCTCGTTGCCGGCAGTGGCGACCTCCAGCGGAATCTGGATTACGCGAGCGGTCATACCAGTTTCACGCCAAACTCTGCATCATCGATCTGCGCGCGAGTCCATGCTGCGCTGGTGGCCGGGTTTCTGTCCCATATGGTAGGCCGATAGATCGTGGAGTCGTTGATTGGGATATTCGGCCCGTAATACGTTGTGCCGCTGACTTTTGCCGCGCCGTTGAAGTTTCGAGCGCCGGCATCCGTTTTTCGAATGGCCGTGTTCAGCTGGACGCCGAAAATTGCCAGCGGCACGTTAACCAGGTCGGTGTAACCAAACAGTTCGACATTGCCGCTCGTGGCCGTTTCGAGGTAGTCCGAATCATTGTTCGGGTTTTCGTCCACGGTCGTGTAATGCACGCCGGCCGGGACTGGTGTCCACTGCTGCAGACTGCCTTCTGACGTAGGCATATATGCATCGACGCGGCAATCTCCGAGGAAATCGTTGTTGACGCCGCCAGATGTATCGACGACATAGAGATCGTCCAGGCGCAGCGCACCGTCGTTAATAATTCCTGGGAGGCTTGCGCCAAAGCCGAATGATGCGAACGAATTCGCTGACGTCCGCACGTTTGTCAGCGTCAGTTCTACTTTGCCGTTGACGCGGATTTCTACTGCGCCGGTCGAAACGCTCGCGACGACCTTGATTTCAACGTAGGCGTATGTGTTCGCGTTCAGTACGTTTGGGCGCGTCCGGCCAATAACTGAGCCGACATCATTGATGACGTAAATTTCGCCCGCCGTACTGGTCAATGTTTTGACGTACTGCGTTGAACCCGACCCGAGATACATTAGCGAGTAGTCAACGCCGCTCGACGAGAACGTGTTGTGGCGTACAGCGAATCCAATGATCAGCGTTCCATAGAGCGCATCAAAATTTTTAAATGCGGAGCTTGCCCCAACCAAGCATCCGCCGCCGCGCCGACCAAGCGTCGTCGAAATGCTCATGGTCGATCCACTGTAGCCGGACCATTTGCGCAAAAAGTCGTTGATGCCGTAATGGTCGAAACCATCCATAAATACCAGTGCCATCGCAGCCCCTTTATGCCAGTACGTTGCGCAGCGTTGCCGAATTGCGCGAGATGAGATTCACGAAAACCTGCTCGCCTTGCGGCGACTGGAAATATTCGCCTGCCAGCTCCGGATCGATCGTGTTGATGATTCGCACGCCTGCCCCGCCGCCGCCGTTGGCCTGGTTGCGCGGATCATTTCGCGACAGCACTTCCTCGCCAGTCTGCAGGATCGCCGGGACCTCGCCAGGCTTGAGGCCGACCATGCCGCCAGAGTGATAACGTGGGGCGCCTGCAAATAGCATCGGATTGACCATCCGTGTTGGCCCTGTCCCCGCCATTCCGCCGGCATGATTTACTTTCGCCCCCATCGTTGCGGCTGTCGCCTGCCCGAGTCCCGGATACACTGCGTCGAGCATTTGCAGCACAAGGAATGTCGCTAATGCGCGGGCAGCGATCTGAAGCATGCTTGCAGCAAAGCTGCGCACAAAGTCCTTCAATGCATCCCCGGCGGACTTCGTGCCAGATGCAATGTCGGTAAAGAAATTGGTCAGAGCGTCGACGCCGGCATTCACGGCGTTTTCAGCGAATGCCTGTTTCATCTGCGCCAGGCTCGCGCGCAGCGTGATAACTGCCTTCTCGATGCCGACCGCGCCGTCAATGCCGAGCTGTCGCAGTGCGTTAGCAGCAGCTGTCGCGCCCTGAACGATCGCCGGGTCGTTCGAATTCGCTGCCAGTTCCTGCAGTTTCGTATTGAGGATCGTCAGCTGGTCGATTGCCTCCTGCCGCGTCGTGCTGGTCTGCTCTGTTGCCGTGCTGTCGGAAATAACACCAGTATCCCGCTGCGCATTGATCGTGATCTGCCGCTGCTGCATCTGGTCGACCACGCGGTCAAACTGCGCCTTCAGTTCTTCGAACTGCGCGCGTGCGGCCCCGGTGTTAATCAGGTTCTGAATCAGTTCGACGCCGGCCGTGTTGCCCTCGACCTTCAATCGATTGATGAGATCGCTATATTGCAGCTCCAGGCGAAGCCGCTCGGCTTCCTGAATCTTCCCCTCGTTCTGCAGTTGCTGAATGCGCAGATTGGTCAGCTCGATCGTCAGGCGCTTCTCTGAGGCCAGCCGATCCGCTGCGGACCGTTCGACCACCTGCTTTTTTTGTTCTTCCAGGGCCGCGATCTGAGCCAAGGCCGCGCGAGATTCCTTTGCGCCACCCTGCGCACGAAGTCGCTCGACGGCGATCGCTTGGTCGAGCGCGCCGAGTTCGATTGCATCGCGCTGCTGATAGTAGGCGGCAATCGAAATTTTCTGCTGCTCGTTCAGCCGCTCCAGGGAGGACAGCTTGCCCTGATTGGCCGCTTGGTCGATCCGCTGCTGATTTTGAGCCGACTCGATTGCCAGCTCGCGGATCGCCTTTGCGCGATCGGTTTCCGCCTTGCGCAGGACTTCGGTTTTCTGCGCCTCGAGAATCTGGATTTCAGCGAGGGCCTTTACCCGATCTGCCGCGCTTCCCCGCGTGCGTTGCCGCTCGATTGCGATCGCTGCATCGATTGAGTTCACTTCGATCTGCGTGCGCGAATCAAAGTATTGCGTCGCGTCGATCAGGCCCTTGTCGTAAAACTCGCCGAGAATATCCAGTTGGCGCTGCGTCGAGTCCTTCAGCAGCTTTTCCTGGGCTTCCTGCCCGGCCTTTGTGACGCTCTGGCCCTGCGTCGCAAATCGCTCGCGGATGCGCCGCTCGATGTCCGGCGTAAAGGCTGCGCCGAGTTCCTTCTTTGCTTTCGCAAGGGCTTCGGCCAGCTTTTCCGCGTTGCTGGCGTATTCCTTCAGGTATTCGGCACGCTTTTTGTCCTGCTCGATCGCCTGGGACTCATTGTTAGCGGACTCAAGACGCTGGACGCGCTGACGCAATGCCGCGAAGATTCGCGCCTCGTTCTGTGCGAGGATGGAAAACTGCTCGCGCTGCGCATCGTTCTGCGCCGTCTTGATGCGCTCGACCGCCTCTTTATATCGCTTCTCCTGTTCGGCAAGATTTTTGACGGCCGCGTCGGTGACGGTCGGCTCGATGGCCGCGCCCTGGCGAGCGATCCGGTTGCGTTCCTCGAGCTTCGCGATTTGCTTGTCGAGCGCCGCGATGATGTCGGTCGTCGATTGCAGCGTCGATTTCGACGTTTTCGCGTTCGCCTCCTCGCTCTTGCTGCCGAATGCCGTGTAGGCCGCTGACGCCAGGCCGAGCAGGGTCAGAACAGCGCCGATCGGCCCGCCCAGGAAGCCGACTGCACGCGATAGCAGCGTCGTTGCCGCCGCCGCCGTGCCAGCGGCCCGCCCGAGCGCGACCATACCCACCACCGCCGCACCGATGGCCGTCGCAGCACGTCCGATGGCGATCGCGAGGGGAATGGTGACGACCGCCGTAATTGCCCCGGCAAGGATGTTGAAATTATCGGCCAGCAGCTTGACGCTTGACGCAAACGTCAGACTCAGCCCGTTGGCCTCATCCATCACGCCGACAAACTGGAGCGCGGCATTGTTCAGCAGCGTGAACGACTGCCCGATGGTCGTCGGCAGCTGCGAAAACTCCCGGTCGATGACTTCGGCTTGGTTTTCGAGCGCCTGCTTGATCGCCTCGGCAGTGATTTTCCCCTCGGCGGCAAATGCCCGTAGGCCGCCGCGCGCCAGCCCCAAACCTTCCTCGAGCGCGCGCGCCAGCCTCGGCGTTTGCTCCAGGACAGAGTTCAATTCTTCGCCGCGCAGCTGGCCGGCGGCGAGGCCCTGCCCTAATTGGATGATGGCCGCCTGGGCGGACTCTGCCGACGAACCCGACAGCGTGACCGCCTTGCTGATGGTCTGCGTGAGCGCCAGCAAGCGCTTCGGCGGATCGTCCAGATTCTGCGCCAGTCGCGCGTAGAGATCGCCGACGTCCTTGATCGGCTGGCGGGTATTGTTGGCGATCTCGGTGACGCCCTGCATCGCCTGGGAAAACTCGGCGGCGCTGTTCGTGACCAGCCGCAGCCGTGCGCTCAGATTTTGCGCCTGGTCGGCCAGCTCGATCAGCTTGCCGCCGACCTGAATCGCGGCGAATGCGGCGACCAAGCCCTGCATGGCGGTCGTCGCGGTCCGAATGCCATCGGTCATGCCGCCCAGGGAATCACGGCCGGCATTACGGGCCGTGTCCTCGACGCCTTTCAGGTCTTTCTGCAGGCCGGCGAGCGCGGCCTTGATTTCGGTCAGTTCGGCCCCGATTCGAATTTCAAGATCAGATGCCATTGCGACCCCTCTGCAGTGTTTTTATGTAGCCCTTAAACGCCTTGCCATCGGCCTGCGCCATCCGGGCGGCGACCGCCTCGCCGATCCGTCGGTCGCTGTTCATGCGCTCGATGGCAAACAAAAAGGCCCGCACCTGGGCCAATGTGTAACCTCTAATCGCCTCGAGCGAATGCCCGTGAGCGATCAGCACAGTCAGGGTGTCGGCCCATCCCCATTCGTCGCCGGCCGCGCCTGGTGCGCCTTGACGGCCGCCAGAATTGCCGGCGTCAGACGGCCCTTGAAAAAATCCCCGTTCACCTTCAGCGCCTGCGATGCGAGGCCGACCAGCTCGTCCGGCGTTGACTCATTCAATTCCGCCGCCGGCACGCCAGTCGCGATCGAAATCGCCTCGACTAGATGCTCACCCTCGGCCAGCACTTCCATAATCAGCGCCGCATTCATCCCGCCGTCCGACAGCGCGCCCTGCAGCGCGCCGGCGATCGGCTTGATGGCCCGCGTGAAAGCCGGTAGCTGGCCGACCTTCAGCGGGGTGATGTCGATGTCGCGCCCATGAAAGCGGACCTTCATTGCCTCGGGCGCGATGATTGACAGATCAGTCATTGATTACGCCTCGATCTCGACCTTGAAATACTGCGAGATGTTTGCGCCGGTGATCGAGGTATCTTTCAGGACCTTGCCGGTCGCCTCGATCGCTGCGTATTCCTCGCCGATCAGGCCGAGGTTTGCCAGCGCACCAATTTTCACGCGATGCGCGCGCACTCGGGTTTTCTTGCCCGAGCGTGCTTCGTTCAGGCCGTCGAAAACCAGTTCGTATTCCTTGCCCGAGTTGGTCAGCGCCTGGACAACATCAGCGACCGCTTTCGTGTAAGTGATCGTGATGTCGTCGCCGTCTGCGATCGTGCCGCCGGGGATAATGTAGATGCCGCCCGCGCGCACTTCGTAGTCGGTGTTCGCGGTCTTGGTCGTCGCACCGACCTTGACGGTCGTGATTGCCGACGGCAGGAAGGCGGTTGCGACGAATTCGCCCTTGTTGACATCCGCATGCGCTTCGTCGGTCACAGTGCCGGTCGCCGTGGCCGAGGTCGAGCCGTACAGGGCGCGCGAGAGGTTTTCAGCGCTCATGTCGTGCATCGTGATCTGGCACTCGACCGAAGTGATTCGCTTGACCTCGTTGTACGTGCCGCCGCCGGGCTGCGTATAGTCACGCAGCTCCTTCGTTTCCTCGGTAACGGCAAACGACAGCGCCGAGCAGTTGCCGACCTCGACCAGCCCGGTCGCAGCAGAACGATCGCGCAGGTAGACTTTGCCGCTGCCAAGGTAAGAATAATCAGCCATTGCAATCCCCCGTTATGGTTGGCCTTTGAACGATGCCGCGCTCGTGAATGCGAGCGGGACGTGACAGTAGCCCCCATCGTATTCAGGACCGGGAGCGTCGGCTAACCGCAAATATCTGCCGCCCCCGAGGTGAAACCCGAGCAGCGCCGCCAGGACCTTTTCGCACACGTCCGCCGCCTGGTCGCGCGCAGCGGTCACGTTACCGTTGCCCCTCGCGGACTTGGTCGCGATGACGATGTACCATTCCTGCACAATCCCCTGAATCACGCCATTCGCAATCGCATCGCCGACTGTGTATCCGTCATAAATAACGAAAACCGCAGGCGCTTTTTGCCTTAGCTCCGGGACGCGCTCCAGCTCGCGCAACGGCTCGACGGTGATGTCCGGCAGTTTCGATTTCAGCCGGTCGATGATGATTTGCTCGGTGTCTGCAAACACGATTTCCCCTTATTTGTTTGCCGCGGCGACGAAATACCTCCGCAGCGCATTGTTGACGGCCGCAGACCATTGCGGCGGCAAGGCGACGACGCTCGCGCCTTTTCTGAGCGGCAGAAACGGGCGCGCTGGAATCGTGACTTTTTTCGCAAAAATCATCTTCCCGCCTGGCCCCGGAAACGCCAGACGCTTTGCATTTTTCGGTTTGATGACGGCCCCGAACTGGTGAACGGCCGCCCGCGGCATCTGGTTGGTCCCGATCGTCACGCCACTTTGATCGGACTTGTAATTAACCGAGCGCTGCAGGATGCCTTTGTCACGCAACGGCTGCCCGCCCTTGCGAATCTTGAGCGCGGCCCAGGGACTTCCCCACGGGTCAATGCCGAGCTTGAAACACAGCTGAATGCGGGCCTGGATCGCGCGACCGACCGTATTGAATACAGGCCGCAGGTCCGATCCGGCGTCCTGCAATGCCTTGATCTTCGCAACAGCGCCGGACGCATCAGCGCGAATGCGTAGCTTCGTTGACATGCTCAAAAGTCCCGCAGCGTGTCAGAGGTGAACACCCTGTCGGCATTGAATCCGCCGAATGACAGGGACACTCCCGGCTTCGCGCCTAGGGCATCCGGCGGCAGATGAATCAGGCCTTGCGCGAGCTGCTTCATCTGCGCAAGCGCGTCCTCGTACCGGCGGCGGACTTCCTCGGGCGCATGGTCATCCCAAAGCAGAAAGCGAGCGATGTCGCCCGCCCACGCCGTGACCAGTGCCGGCACGCTCGCGAGCGGCAGCGTGTAGCGCGACGCCAGATAGCCGTCGATCATGCTTTTCGCGTCGCCGGCCGCCGCGTTGAAATCGCTCTGCTCGGTCAGTTCGGACAGCTCGGTCGCGCCGAACCGCTTTTCGAATTGTGCGCGTGTGATGTAGGTCATTTTTTGCCCCCGTTCATGCGTTTAGATAAGGGAAATCCGTCGGCAGTGCGGCGATGATTGCCGGCGTGTCGGCGGTCCTCGTCGCAGTGTCAGCGGCCGCCATCGTGGTGATTGCGACGCGCGCGCCGGATGGCGACTGCCAGAGTGTCGTCAGGTTGTAAGTCGTGACGACGCCAGTGACCACCCATGAACCCGTTTTAGTTCCCAGGACGCCTGGGTCATCTGCGATGGAGTTTCCCTGCGTGAGATTGATCGCGCGCGCATTCGCCCCGGTGACGTTGATCGTGTAGGTCGCGTTATTGCAAACGTCCTGCAGGATTGAATTCTTGAATGCCTCGCCGAACATGACGCACATATCGCGCGCCGTTGCGACATGCTCGTCTGCGCCATGCGCGTTGATGAAATTGGTCTTGACGGCCCCGAGTTGGACGGCGCGAGCATTCATTTCCTGCGTAAAGCGCGCATAGCCGGCCGTGCTGGTCAGCGCATTGCCGGCTAGTTCGTTCCCGATTACGCGCGCTGCTGCCTGGCATCCGTCGCCACCTGACACCAGCAGAATGCCGTTCAGCAGGTCGCGCCAGGTGACGATGTCGCCATTGATGAACCCGACCTGAGAAAACGACGCTGACAAATCATCGCTGGTCTGCCATGTGACCGTCTGGCTATCCAGTACAGTCGACTTTGACTCGGCGATCAGCAGCGCGGTCATGACCTTGACGCAGCTTGCCGGATAGTTGAACGGCGTTGTGGCGCGCCGATCGTATAAAACGCGATCGTTGTCGATGTCGTATGCGCAGACGTACAGCGATCCGACGCTATCCGGCGGCGTTTTCGTCTGCGGCGCGTTCTGCGCTGCTCGCCGTGGGTAAATCCCGGATTGACGAATGAGCAGTGTCATTGCGGCGCAGACGATCCGCTCAAAATTTCATCCGCGCGCCCGGCGTCCAGCAGGCCCGCTTGCTCGAGCATCGCGATCCCCTCTGCCGTGCGCGCGTCCGAAGGGTCGACAAACTCGGCCATTTTCAATTGGTCGAGCAGGATTTCGACCAGGACGTTCGCTTTTGCCGCCGTGTAAATCGCCGCAAGCTCGGACATTGCGAAGCGGCCCATGAACTCGAGCCGGGTCAGAGGCGGCGCGGGCGGAGGCGGGTAGTTGAAAGTGTGGGCCGGGACGTTGCTCTCTGGATCGGCGGCGACCCATGCGAGATACGCCGTATATACAGGGTCGCCGTCGGCGAAGATGCCGACATTGCCATCGGCATCCGTGATTTCATTCGTCGGGTCGTTGATCGTGAATTGCGACATCAAATGTCCTCCCAGGACGAGGTGGCGACATCAATACCCACCGCAAGCGCAGTCGCGTTATTGCATCGCCACCAGCGAGGTGCGAGGCCGGTTGTATTCGACGGCGTTTGCGTTCCCGGCGTGCCGGGAGTCAGCGTGTTTTCGTAAACGGTATTTGTATCCAGCCGTTCCAGGCGAATGTAGAAAACACCATTAGCATTCGGCGGCGAGTAGATGTAGAGGTCATACGGTATCGGTGTCGTGCCGCTCATCGGCGGGAACCCTGTGCCGAGGCCAATTGCAGTCTGCGCTGCCGAGCCGCCGTAGCATAGGAACAGCTGCGTCGCGTCGGTCGAGAGTTGTGCGATGCCGACCGCGTTGGTCAGAGTGCTTGGTTCGACGTTAGTCGCGGCAGAGGTGTTTGACGATACGCCCACAAATGCCCGCGCACCTGACACAGTTGCCGCGTCGGTCATGGCAAAGCGTGTGGCGAACAGGAACCCGCCCTGCCCTGAGCCGTTACCGCAATGTCCGAATACAGCGCTTGCAAACACCTGCCCTAAGTTGCCCGCCGTTGCTGACGAAACGTAGCCGTGTCGCCGCCAGCGCGTAACAATGTTTGTCGGGGAAACTGTACGGCTTGTGCCGCCCGTTGCCGTGCCGAGCGGGAATCCATTCTGCGAGGGCGCGGTTGCAGCGGGTATTGCGAGATATTGCCCCGGTTTCGATTTCGCAAGCGCGGCTTGCAGTGGAATGGCCTTGCCGAAGCTGTCCACGATGCCAGGCACTACGCGACCGCCGATGCGCGTAGCAAATAGCTTCACCGTGTCTGCCGCAGGCGTAGAAGGCGATGTGTTCAGGTCGAGCAGCAGGTCGCCGCCGTCGATGTTGACGTTCGCCGCGCCGCCGAATGCGCCTGCGTTGTTGTACTGAATCGATCCGGTTGCGCCCGACGGCGATGCGGCTGGCCCTGTCGCGCCCGTGTCGCCCTTCACCGCGTTGAGGGTGCAAAATGTGAATGAGCAGCGCAGATCGCTTGCCGATGTTTTTGCCTCATTGGCGACTCGACGCACACGGAACCAGTCGCCCGTGCTGACCTTCACAATCGCAGTCGCCGACAGAATGCCGAAATGATCCAGGCCCCCATTCGGCGATTGCGCCACCCGCGACCACGAAGAACCGCTGTTCTGCGATCGCTCGATGAACAATTCGGATACCGTCGTGCCGTCTGCCGAATCCTGATGCTCGACCGAAATGACCGCGATTTTTCCGTTCGCTGCAGCGGGAACGACGTACTGGTTATTCCCGGAGTCCCACACCGATGATGCGTCCTCAATAACGCTCTGATATGTGACGGTTGTGGTCACGCCCGAGCTGAACGATTGCCCCGCATTTTTTTCGACGCGCGCGTAAATCGGCGCAGCGTCAGCCGTCAGGCTGACCACGTTCCCGCTGCCGTCTTTCACGAACATTTTTTTGTCCGTGAGATTAATTGCGATTTCGCCGGTTTGAAGCGAACCAGCGGACGGAACTGCGGATGCCGTCGTGGATCGCTTCGGGATGATTACGTTCGCCACAGCCGCCCCTTAGAACGTACCGCCGTCAATGGTCGTCCCGTCAATGGTCGCACTCCATGTGCCGGTCGTGATCGTCCCGACGGTGTCGATGCTGGTCTGGCCCGCATACGCGGAGTTGATGCGGAGGCCGGATGCGGAAACGCTCAATGTCGAGCCGTCCAGCTGGACAGAGAAGGTCGAGCCGGACAGCTGCAGACCGTTGCCTGCGGAGTACGCGCCGCCGCTGCCGTTGAACTGGACAAAGTTGATCGCCGTGGTATCGAGCGTGCCACCAGTGTCGGCCGTCGCGACCCACCCCTGATCGCCGTGGGCCGTCCCTTGTTCAACCCAGGTATAAGCGTTCGGGACCTCGGCCCAGGCATTCATGTCCGACGCGCGCGACCATGCACCAGACGCGGCGACATAGATACCGTTCTGCGATGCCGTCGATTGATTCTTGACCAGCACACGATCGCCGACGCCGACGCTCACGCCATCGATCGTCTGCGTGCCTGACAGCGTGATGTTGGCCGTGGTGGCGGCCTTCACGCTCGCCTTTGCGTCAAGGCCGGCGACGGCGTTGTCGACGTAGGCCTTGGTCGCCGCATCCTGCGCGGATACCGGGTCAGCCAACGAAGTAATTTTGAAGCTGCCGAACGAATAGTCGGCAGTCGGGGCCGCCAGTTCGGACAGCGATGCCGTCGCGCCAGCCGTCGCCAGGCCTTTCGCGTTGATCGTGACCTTCGTGTATGTCCCGACGTTGCTGTTCACGGTCGGAAGCGTTGCCGCTGCCGTGACGTTGCCGCTGCCGTCAAACGATGGCGAGGTGTAGCTGATGTCGCCCGTTATCGAAATTGTTCGACCAGTCGCCAATGCCGTCGCCGTGGCCGCGTTGCCATTGATCGAGCCGACGATCGTGCTGCTGAACGTCTTGACTCCGGCGAGCGTTTGCGCGGTCGTCAGGTCAGCGAAAGCGCCACGCCCGCCGATCGTGATGATCGATGTAGCGTTACCAGATCCGTCGTTACCGAACCCGTAATAAAGCGTATTGTCCTGCTCGTTGTACGCGAGTTCAGCCGTTTTCAGGCTGGCCGGCGCGCCCGCTGATCCGCCGGCTGCGCGCCGCTTGATTCGAATGATGTTTGCCATTTAGAAGTTCCCCCCGTCTACGATGTCTTTGTCTGGATAGTTCGTCCACGCAGCGCCGTTGAACCGCAGGACGTCGCCTGATGCCGTGCTGGATGTCGAAACCGGATTGCCGCCGATGGATGTCGCGTCTCCGCTGCCGCCGCCAGCTGTGCCGCCGTAATTGCCTTGCACGATCCAGAAATTCGATGCGCGCTTGTAAAGCGACACTGCGGCAAACTGACCGCTCAATGTGACCTCGCCCTCGGCGATCCCGTTGATGTAGACGCCTGGCGCGCCCTTTACTTTCGTTGCGCCGGCCCCAAGCTGCGTGACACTGATCGGCACGCCGACCTCGATGTTCACGCTCGACTCTGCCGGGACCGTGACCGTGTTCGCCGATGCCGTGTTCATCTCGACGATGCGGTCCGCCGTGGCAAGCGTGTAGGCCGATCCCGTCTGCGTGTTGACCGTGTTCGCGCTCGCGCCATAGGTCGCATACAGCGTGCAGAACGTGAAACTGCAGCGCGAATCCCCGACGGATGTCTTTGCCTCGCCTGAGAAGCGACGCACGCGGAACATCTCGCCGGACGCGACCCGCAGCACAGCCGATGCATGGAAGATTCCGAAATGGTCGATGCCGCCATTCGCAGACTGCGCGACGCGGCTCCAAGTCGATCCACTGTTTTGCGAACGTTCGATGTAAAGCTCGGATGCGGTCGTGCCGTCTGCGGTGTCCTGGTGCTGTACCGTCAGCACTGCGACCTTGCCATGCGCGGCTGCACTGATGACGATGCGATTATTCGCAGCGTCCCACATGGAATTGGTGTCCTCGACCGCGCTTTGATAGGCGACGACGGTCGTCGCTCCTGAAGAAAACGATTGCCCGGATGTCTGCTGCAGGCGCACGAATACCGGCGCGGCCTCGGATGCCGGCGCGCCTGCAGGCCCTTCCGGACCCTCGAGCGAGGCCAGCCAGGCGGACTCCGTCCCGATAAATCCGTTTGCGACAGCGATCTGGTAGGCGCTTGCCCCGTCCGCTCCATCCGCGCCGTCGGCCCCGTCTGCACCAGGCGCGCCGGGTGCGCCAGCCGGACCCGTCGCGCCGACCAGTGACGCCAGCCATTGCGATTGCGTGCCGACGTATCCGTTCAACAGCGCGATTTCGTAGGCGCTCGCGCCATCGATGCCATCAGCGCCAGGATCGCCACTCGGCCCCGGATTGCCCTGCGGCCCTTGGTCGCCGGTATCGCCCTTTGGCCCTGGCGCGCCAGGCTCGCCAGCGAGCGACGCAATCCATTGCGCCTCGGTCCCGATGAATCCCTGCTCGACAGCGAGTTCGTAGGCGCTTTTCCCCGGCTCCCCCTGCGCGCCCTGTAGGCCGCCAGTCGGAACCGTGACCTGCTGTTCAGCGGGCTGCGACAGGACCGTAATCGATTCGCCAGCAATCGAAACGACCGTGAAATCACTCATCGCGTGACCTCGCGCGACAGCGTGACCTTGCCCTGAACGACGCGATCGACATGCCCGGTCGGCGACACCAGCTCGAGATCATAAACACCGACATCAAAATCGAGCGCGGCCGTATCGGCAGCCGAAATGGTCAGCGCGATTTTCCCTTCGGCCGGCGTGATGACGATCCGGCCATTCGCAATCGTCAGCTCGATCAGTGCCGATGCCGATTCGACCTCGGCACGGATCTGCATGCGCGCCGTGTAGCCGGTCAGGTTAGCCGGCGGCGCAGCCTCGCCGCTGCCCTGATTGATAATCAGGGTATGCGTCCATGTCGCGCCCTGCTCGATAAGCAGGTCGAGTTTTGCAGCGGGCATCGTTCAGCCCTCGACGACTGCGCCCGACGCCAGGAACCGCGCGGCATCGTCCGCGCCCAGGTTGACCGTGTCGCCGGCCTTGTATCGCTTGCCGTCGACCTTGATGTCCCACTGGACCACGAATGCGCTGCCTGCGGCCTCTGCAGGCGCATCATCGCCGCATTCAATCTCTGCGATGTCGCCTGCTTCTGCGGCCTCTGCCGGCTCGACCATCTCGACGGAATCGTTCTGCTCTTTCTTCGGTCGTCCCATGACTCACCCCTTATTCGCTTGAAAAAAAGGCCCGGCGGACAGTGCCGGCCGGGCCAAGCTGCTCTGGCGCAGCGGAGACTCCGTTAGATTGCGTCTTGCACCAGG
>JACCDT010223373.1_pt1 | contig 19103 bp, 18 predicted proteins | sample 7446291 | NCBI WGS metagenome assembly JACCDT01 (sample SAMN15323446, study PRJNA562643) | freshwater metagenome | isolation source: river surface water | place: USA:Blue River Watershed | collected 2017-08-17 | reverse complement strand
TTTCACCCGTACCCTCTGCTTTTTGCGGCCCGCCCAGCGTCGCCCCGGCACCCATCGCCGTTCCACCAACCAGCGCACCGGCAGCCATTGAGTTCTTTACACGGCTCCAGTCGTCTTCACTTAAATCAGCAAACAGCGGATCGTTCTTCGCCCACCTTTCGCCAGCGATAGAAGTAAGCTCCTGCAAACCTTCGGTAATGCCTTCCGCTCCTGCCCCGACAATTCCACCCTTAACAGCCCTGCCACCCAACTCACCTGCCAGTTGTATAGCCTTTTTAGACAGCCCCGCATCACTCTTAATAATGTCCATAATTCCCTTCTTGGCATACTGTCCCAGCCCAATACTCTTGGCTGCTGAATAAAACGGTAAAAACTCCAACGCCCCGTTAATCCCACCAACAGCAATTGCACTCTTAACAGCGTCTTCCGGCGCTGCACCTTGGGCAACCTGTTCACCGAATGCCTGTCCACCTTCCAACCCAAAGCTACCCAAATACCCGCCTGTAACTGCACCCGCTGCTATTCTATCTTGCAGGGCTTTAGCTGCCGCTTGCTTCATAGCACCCGTAACAATATCCCCTTCCGCCGCCTGTACTGCCTTCGTAGCAACAGCCTTCTTAACTGTATCTCCAACAGCACTCTTAGCAAGCGCAGCTACTCCCTCTTTCGCACCTAGCCTGGCGATAGTTCCACCAATGGCTGCAGGCACCGCCAGCGAGGCCAGCATTGGCAGTCCCTTACCCAATTGGAAGCTTGCCCAATCCATCGCATCCGACGCTGTATGCACATCCTCAACACGGGCGATCTTGGGCGCATTAACCCCCGCCTGGCTTTCTTCCATGTTCCTTTTATATCCCTCTAGTCCCCAGTCCGTAATCCCTTTTGTTATGTCATTCGGCCCGACAACATTCTCTACACCCTGCGAGGCCAGTGCCGCCAGCCCGTACCCCGTACCCTGCATTTCATCCACAAACGCATTAAGTCCCTTCTTCCATTCAGGCCGTTTGTTATTCAGCTTTATTGGCGTGCTTTCCAACGCCTTAAGGTCACGGGATTGCCAAATCTGTTCGTATGGGTTAAGCGTGTCGGGCGTAGTCATTGTTACAGCGTCCTGTGTGTACGAAATCGAAAAGTAGTTCTGTACTTACGTTACCGTTTTAACTGCAATTCCCTTAACGGCATTGTACGGGCAACCCCAGCTACCTTGTATCTATCTAAGGCTTGTCCCTTTGCGATGGCAGAAGTGTTCATTACTTCTTCCATCATTCGCCCGTCGCCTCCAGTAGAGGGGGTTTGTTGCTTGTGCATGTTGTCGATTAAAGCACGAAGTTTAATAAGTGGTGTCATTTTTGCATCCTGTCTTGTTTAGCCAGTTTCATGGCTTCTTGGCCTAGTGCAACAAGACTTTCTGGTTGTACATCTTTCCAGTCAACACCGTTTTTCTCAGCCACTTTCTGTATATAAAGCGTTGCCTCTTGCGGAGACAACTGACCACCCGTAGACTTTGACAAATTCCAAGCAAGCTCTCCAAGCTGTGCTTGCGGCGCTCCCTCGGCGGGATAAGAGAAGTCATTGATAAACGCCTGCCGCTGCTCGTCGTTGTATTTTTGCTGTTGCAGCTTCGCCCCCGCAACCTTGCTTTGCGTTTCTAACTCGTCAATGGCAGCTTTATTCCTACCAACCCCTTGTTGCCATGCAAACTTTTGTTGATCCAACAAAAACTTATTCGCGTCTAAAAGATTACCTTGAGACTGCGGCTGCACCCTAACAGGCTGTGGTTGTGGCTGGCTCATAAACGATTGAAGTGTACTAAGTGCGGCTGCCCTATCAGTCTTTCTTACACTCGGGTCATTAATCGTACTAAGCAGCTCATTCCGCCGACGAATGTCATCACCAAAATTATCCCCTGGCATTGCAAACGGATTAGGCGCAGTTTCAACAGGCGTTCCCTTAATAACCCCCCTTCCCTCACTAGCGTCTAATACTTCTCGCGAGATACCTAATTTTTCTGCACGAGCATTCCTTAGTGCTTCCGTCTGCCTGTCGAAATTAGCTGCCATTAGACTGGCTGCTTTATCCTGCTCAAAACGGGACTGCAAGTTTCTGGTAGCCTCTGCATCCGTAGCAGCTCCAACAAACCCGCCGCGCCCGATAGCACCTGTTATGCCAGACGTCACCACATTTCCGCTCGCATCACGATAAGTACGTGGAGAGAATCCCGCCCGGTCAGAGGTATTAATTCCAGTTACAGTAATACCTCCACCAACAGGCAGGCCGACGGGAGGTTGGGTTTGTGTTTCGACAGGACGAGTATCCGCAACAGGCTTAGTAGTTCCACTGGTACCAAATCCCTGCTTAAACCCACTAATAAGTCCAGGTTCCGTATCAGGTCTGGCCATATCAACTGCACCACCAATACCAGCTGCTACCCTATTACCCAGAACAGCCCCCACACCAGCAATTCCCCCACCGGCGTCTGTGTAGGCTTTTTGAATAGCAGGTAGCGGATTTTCAAACCTAAAAGGTAGATAATCAGTAACAGGTTTTGCTACAGCCAAATTAGCATCATTCGGCATCTCTTCGTCATAAACAGTACCAAGCCCGGTTTGCCGACCTCGCAAGCCAGCAAGACGAGCGATACGTAGTTTTTCGTTCATATCAGCCATTTCATCATCCCCTTAAGTGCTAGCCGTAACCGAAAGTTCAGCCATCGTGTTCATAACACTCATTGCCGACGCCGCATTTCTTCCATGCACCTGTGCAACAGATAATTGCATCTCTGCAATCGCCTTAATCCGAGTCATTTCAATTTCCAAATTACTAATCTTCCTCTTAAATTCAAATTCCCTTTCCTTAATTTCTAATTCCGAGTTTGCAATAACCTCGTCAAAATCCAACTTTGCCGTTGCCAATCTTTGTTGCGATTCCGCAATGTAAATCTCCGTCATTGCCTTATAGGCGTCTAGTGCGTTTTGCGAAACCAGCGCGTCGATCTTGGTTAATTCAACTTCAGCGTTTTGTTTAATTTCAAACTCTTTCATAATCTGCTGATTACGCTGAATTTGCCCCTCAATCTTCTTCGCTCGCGCATTAACAAGCGTTTCAAACACGCTCGCAGCAGTCTTATACACATCCTGCTTAGCCAATTCACCTCGGGTTTTCGCTTCATCTCCCCTAATCCGCATCTCAATATCTTTATACTCACCCTCTTTCGCCTGCCAAGTTGCAAGATACCCACGCACGTTTGCCTCAAACGCCTTAAGAGGCAACTCCCTTGCGTTTAATAGCGAATTAAGCGCAGATATTTGTGCTGTATACCGCGCAATCTTTTGATTACCAGCCTCTATTTCCTGCCCGTACTGCGTTAACCGGTCTTTGTTTTGCTCCGACTTAAGGCTTTCAACTTTAAGCTCAGCCTCTACAACCTGTAGTTTATAAAGTTCCCCATCCCGTTGCTCTTTAATGATAGCAATCTGCTTATCGACATACATCTGATCGATTTCAAAATCCCGTTGCAACACTTCATACACTTTTATAACGAAATTCGTCGCTACCTCAGCATACTGCATCGCACCCGAAAACGCCTTCATGCTCATATCAAACGCGGTTGAGAACAGCGATACGGCGGACTGGTGCAACGGAAGTGCCTGACCAATCATGTATTGTAGGTGCTGCACTTCTCGTTCGCTGCGCTTCGTGTACACCTCCAGCGCAGCGGAGTTTAACGCCCGTTGCAATTCCTGCCTAATCCTTAACTGCCCCGCAGCCCTAACAGTCCCCGGTACTTGCCACCCCGACGAGGTAGTTTGCTGGTCCAGCGTAGAAAGGGCTTTGTCAATCTCGTCTGAGATACGAGTTCGCAAAGAGTCATACAGTCTCGCATCGAACGCATCCGTTAACGCAGTTTGCGTTCCACCCAATACACCTTGAATCCTGCTCTCAAGCTGTTGCACGGTAGTCTGCCATCCAGGGAAAAACCGTGAAACCAAATTATTCCCATAATCATCTGGGTTTGGAACTGCTGCCTCGCCAGCCGCAAACTGCTCTACAAAAGACGGGTTTAACGAATATTGCGGCCGGGCCGGCATTACAATATCAAACTCCGGCAAGTTAAGCGTTGGAACAGTAATATCACTTCGCAGCGTAATTAACGTTGGCTCTGTAGGGTCGGTTAACGTTGGTGCTTCAGGTTCGTCAAACGTAGAGTCAATTGTTGGGGCTACGCCAGTAAACGGGCTTAGCGCTGATACGCTTCCATACGAAAACGTTGGAATATTTAACGTAGGTGCATCTTCGCTGAACGTATCGTCTATTGTGTCAATGTGCCCTAATTCTCCCATTACCACTTCTTCAGCGGTCCTAATAGTTGGGAAATTAGGCGGCTTTTGTGTAGGCTCAAAATCTTCCTGCGGGTAACTAACACCTCTTGAGACGACTGTAAGGGGGTCTTGTGGAAATTCCGGCGTGTAAGCTGTTAATGTACTAATCGCTTGTGCGGCTTGGTTATTTGCGGCACTAATAGCAGACGAGGCAATAGATCGCGCCATACTCTGCGTAGCGTTTACTTGATTGAGCGTGTCGTTAACTGACATTATTTCGTCCTCCTAACAAGTTGGTTTATAACAAATTCTACACCGGCCAAGTCTAATTTTCCACCATTTTTATTTTTCACAATCAACCCCAACGAATGCCAGCTATTTCCATTACCTGTATTAACCTTTGTAACACGAAGCCCGCCCCGCGCATCTGCTGCAGTATCATAGCGATAACCAACCGTTTCATCATATACGGGAATAGCCGTAATCCCATCAACCTCCCTTGCCCGAATATACATATAATGTAACCTGTGCAAGTACATGGTAGGCATTACCATCGGCGCCAGCCGAATAGTTGCATCTATGTTTGTTGGTCCTGGATCAGTATCTCCAGTTAGTTGATAAACGATTCCACTCTTTAATCCATATAAGGCAGCATGGGCGCGTGAGAGCTTTTCAAACCCAAAGTTGCTTAACGTCGTGGCCGCTCCCGTTGCGAGATTAACTGCGTAGCACGGCCCATCGGCTGGAGTGCTAATGTCTTTTAAGGTGCCTGTTAAAGTGGTTTGGGAAACAGCCTGCCCCGCCAACGAGGTACTAACGCCTGTAGCCCCTGTTGCACTTGCCCTGGACTGCGCGTCTCCATCTAAATCCATTCCAACACCCAACGCACCTGTAACAGTTCCTACAGCCGCCGCTGCCCCACTCATACTTGCGCCAATTGTCAGCGAAGCAACTGCCGCTGCCCTCGCTGCCGCCGACCCGGTAAAGCTTTGCAGCATATTAACAACCGCAGTTGCCGACGCAACCCCATCAGCGTCACCTGCTATCGGAACAGCCCCCAACAACGCACCTGTAACTGCGTTAATAACCTGTGCGGTTGCCCCTAGCGGAACCAATACTGACGGAGTACCAGCTGCAATAGCCCTTGCCACCGCATTTGCAGATAATGGGGTTGCTATGGCTGTTTGCCCTGTTGCCGTTACTAGCCCCGCCGCAGCTCCAGAAATATTATCGGTTTGTAAATCGCCAGTTACTGTACTGGATACTACTGCCCCACCGCCTAATGCCTCAGCCATATTTATCCCCAAATCGCCAACTACTGCAACTTGAACAATTGCATTGCCAGCGATACCAATTACCGTTAAACTTAAATCACCCGTTGCCGTGGCGGCAGCTTGTGCTGCTCCGGCTAGCGCACTAGCCTCGTCGTAATAGGGCCGATAGCCAAACGAAATAGCTCTACCAATGTATCGAGCGAATGGCCACGCACTCCGCGTCCAGCACCCAAAACCCGGTCCCGGCGTAGGCATGTACCCTAGCGCAGATGCTCGTACTATTGCATCCGCAATAAGCGACTGGGCCATTTGAATAGCCCCAGTTGCCGACGCTGCAACTCCAGCCGTACCACCTAAATTTAATCCGGTTTCTACTAAGTTACCAGTAGCAGTAGTTAATACTGCTGCCGCACCTGCAAGTGTAATTCCTGAAGCTGCCTCATAATGGGCTAGCACTCTAGTGGCTGATAAGGCAGTCCCATAATACGCGCAATGAGCTATATCACCTGAAAACCAATTACTATCAACTGTCGAGCCACACCCTCCGATGCTAATCGGCTGACTAACTGACTGTGGTGTTCCCGTCCTACTGTTAGACGCTACAGAGGCGCCGTTGATATACAGGATTAAACTACCAGAGGAACTGTCATGAGTAACAACGACGTGTCGCCAGTTCCCATCCGTCATCCCACTTCCGGTAGTAACCTCGGAAGATGCAGCAAATGTATTTGTAAACGTTGCCTTAATAGTGCCAGAACGAATATACAGAATAAACTGCCCAGAGTCTGCCCTTCCGTTTGCCACCCCGAAAATTGCAGGATACCCCGATGATGCCGTACTTCTTACCCAGCACTCCAGCGAGAAACTGGTCGGGAGCATCCAACTGGCATAACTAGCCGTCGCACCCTCACCGTTAACCCCGTCCAGCCCGACCGCGTAAGACGTGCCTCCGACTATAGGAGGGCCGCTGTTCCGAAAATTCGGAGACCCGCCGTAAGTCAAATCTCGCCCATTACCGCTACTGTCAGCGCACGTCGTTCCAGAAGCTTCGTCGAGCTTCCAGTAACCGAGCGGAGAGTCGGCTAGAACGGCATCAGCGTAAGCCAACGCTTATTCCTCGTATTCGAGCCAAGACAGAACAGAAATAGCGGATGGGGTGTAAATCTCGAACGCCAGCCGCGTTCCGCCTGGCACCGACAGGCGCAGATCAATAGCTCTTGCCTCCCAAAAACCTCGATCCAAGTAAATCTGGCGAAGCACATCCCCCTTTGTTGGCTCAGCGGAAGCATTCTTACCTGCCGTCGCTTGTGGGGTCTCGCTTCCCGCCGATATTCGTACCGGAGTTACTGACGTGAAGGTTCCCGCTGTAGTAGCTCGGTAAATCGTTAATATGCCTGGAACAGCCGTCGGACTGCTCAGATCCGTAGTCATGCCGAACTGCACCACCAGTAGTCTCTGATTGGTCGGCGCAGTCAGGATCAACGCGGTCTTGGTAGCCGCCGCAGAGTAAGCGACGACGCCTGAGTTGACGGAGCATAGTAATCCGGCCATAAAGCCTCATATTGCAAAGTAAGGGAATCGGGCGGTTCGTCCGTCAATCAACGAACCGATGGGGTTGGGCATTGGTGCGACCAGCAAATGGGCATAGTGTGCGGCGATACGGGTCGAGGACAGCGCCGAATGATAGTAGGCCACATCTCGGATATAACCTGGAAAATTCCCGTTCGTCGCGTTTGGGCGAATAGCACCAACTGCGATGTAAGAAGCTGCCTGCCCACCTGTAGTATATCCAGTAGTTTGTGCATCCTGCACGCCGTTAATAAACAGCGTAAGCGTACCAGCTGTTACATCCAACACACAGGCAATATAGTATAAGCCATTTGCCAAATCAACACTTGATGTAACTTCTGAGGCGCCCACACCGAATATAAGCTTTCTATCTCGTAAGCTTAAACCGAACCATCTATCTGATGTGGTAAATGCTCCACGATTAGCACCGTTTGTGTAATTGCATAAAATTCCGCTGCCACCCTTCCAACCCGCCGCGTTCGTAGCACCAGCCCCAGTTATCTCAATTGTGAGATCGAAGGTGCGAGAAGACCCACCTGCAAGCGAGCAAGGATATGTAGACGCAATATTAACGGCTGTCGAGTACCACGCTCGCGAAGCTTGCGTCGGGAACATCGTCCGAACTACCTCGGTTAATTCCGCGTAGGATTGGAGACCATAGTGATCGGCGTAGCGCTGGTTGCCGCTACTATCGGCCTCGCCTGGAGTCATTCCGATGGAGTTGGAAATCCATCGGCCACTGTTCGGTCCCGCCATCCAATAGCCGGCTGGCGCGTCGGCCAGCACTTCGGTTTGATTAGCAAACTCCTCCCAATAATCAAATCCGCTCGGCGGCGTAGCACGATAATTACCACGATGGGCGCTTAGTCCACCCCAGGCTGTTGATTGCAGCACACCATTCCAAAAATCAATCCCTATCGCCGGCACCAGAGGCGTGTTCGGCGTGAAGGTGTAGGTCGGGTCCGTCCCCGCTGCTGGGTCTCCATCCCAAACATCGTGCGAGTTCTCGTAATCGAAATACCCCGCCCACATCTCGCCAGCGTCGAAGTCCACCGCCCAGCGCATGATGCCGCCATCGCGAAGAAACTGGCTGGAATAGTTGTAGTAAAATCCAATCTCGGTGTTGTTGCTTAGCAAGGAAAACGGAAACCCAAGATCAGTTCCCGTCGAGTCATGGTAAGCGTATCCGCTGTAGGTCGAGAGTGCCCAGCTATAAGCCGAGTACCCTGGCATCGGCCCGGTTCGGCTGCTTCCGTGGGCTGCGGACACGAAGCCGAAATAGTAATGCGACTCCGACAGGTTGCCACCGCAGTTAAACTCCAGGTACAGCTTACCCGAACTGCGGGACTTGTTCGCGAACAGCGTGTTCTGCTCGGGGGCGTATTCGGTGTAGCTGAAAAACGCGCCAGACACCTCGAAAAACCCGCCAGGCGATACCCAGACTATTGGATCGTTGTATTCGGTCATTTCGGTGGCATGAACGCACATTCCATACGCGGGCTAGGAAATGTGAAAAAACTAGAATAACTATAATACCGATTAAGCGTAATAAACGCTGATGCAAAACAAAACTTACAAAGCGGTCGGGACAGTGCAAGATACTGGTGTGATAAAATTACGCCTAGCGGTGCAAGGCTGGTAACATCATGCCATGAGTGTGCCGTTGGGTCATCGCTCTTTGGGCGCATCTCCGGCAGTTCATCCAGCTTACGAAACTCGAAATAGTAATCTTCAGCAGTTAAAGTCTTACCAAATGCCTGATTTAACAGTGCAATGTGAGAGGTAGTTCTATCCTTTGTTTCAGTCACATCTCGCAACGTCACCCGATCCACCAGAGTTTGCTCGTAATCTAGCGGAATGTCTGAATCTACATCGTCCATTAACGCTGAGTGTGCCGCAAATGGCCCTGCAAAAATTGACCACGAACCGGAGCGATGAACGCCAAAGCGGGCCTGTACGTTGTTAAGTGGGACCAGAGTTAAAAAATGTACTGCACCATGATGAATTGCGCCATAAGGGTAATTAGTAAACGATAGTGTTCCAGTCTGCCATATGCCGTCAATGGACCAACGCATACCTGGGCGTACAAACGAAAACCCGTCCCAGTATGAGAAAATAACTGGACTCCAAATTGCGTCGTAATCTGTAAATAAAGAGCAGCCAGTTACCGCCGGATAAGCTAACATCGACTCGCTAGCATCCTGAATCACGTTCACTAGTGGGTCGCTGCTATCACCCAATGTGACTGTCAAGGTGGCGTACTCATGTGTGCTGCCCGCCGCGAATCCGGTCGTGTACTGCGAATAGCTAGCTGTCGCATTCAGATGAAACCGGGTCATGCTCGCAATATCAGGATATGGATGCGTCAGATCGTACATCGCCGACGCTGCATCTTTCAGCAACGGATGACCAATACTACGCCGATCCCGTTCTATACCGAAAGCTGTAGTAGATATAACCTGAGCTTCCGCCGCGTAATTATCGAGACCCGAACGAGGTACAGTACCCATAGTCCAGACCGTTGCCGTCACGCAGAACGACAGGCTGGACACATCCATCGCCATAATTTGAGCGATATAAACAAAGTGATTCCAGAAGTAATCACTTTCATCTGGAACACCCTCAAAATCAGTAATAATCGGTGAGAACCTACGTGGTTCCGGGTCACCGTGATCCTCGACTGGATAGCAGGCATAATAGGCGAGCCAACGTTTTACCTCCGTCCAGGCCCCACCGTTATCACGTTTGACGCTGGCAACAGTCGCTCTATTAGGCCGACGGGGTTGATACAATGTAGGTGGCCCAGGATCATCTGGATAGTCCGCAATAACAGCCATTGCTGGAATATCAGTATAATGCTCATATTCCAACATTAGTAAATCGTCAAGCTCTACAAAAAACCCAACGTCACTCATTGGCCGAAGCGCATACCCGACAGCCACAGGGCAACGCAAATCCTCTTTAGAGTAAATATCCTGTTCTAAACTAACAGAGAAAGTGAAGTCTGCCAAATTCGGCCCAGTTACCTCTACAGTAAACAATACCTCAACCAGCCCCGGATAATCCTCTTGTAACTCGTTTACCAGCGTAGCCCCATTACCCGAATACATCGATGAAGTAAAGTAAGAATCTCCCCAAGCTGAATCTCGATGTGCCGTAATACAGGCAGCTTTTGTTCCGGCTTGATTAAATACCCACATCGGGCGAAATCGCTTACGCTGCTCGGCTTCGCTAACAGGTTCTTCGATTGCAGCTACGCCCAAGTTCCCTGTTGTAACCCACGCCGGCCAGGGACATACCTGGCTTTGAGTTAAATCCAGTGGTACATTAGCCTTTTCTCCTGGCCACTCCGCTCCGCCTGAGATAAATTCCTCTCCATATCCATCCGTAGGATAACAGTAAAACTTACTATTAACGTCCACCATTATAATGAAATTTCGGTCAGACGTTGTGTGTAGTGCTGCTTGGCAATACCAGTCGGAGTCAGGAGATTTATTAACCCCTATCAGTCCATCTCCACCAAAAAACGTAGGCCCAAAATCAAACCCCATGTCCTGGGTGAACCAATAAGCAGAGCTACCTCCTGTGAATCGCCCTAACGCATTACAGGGATGTGATTGGTTCCATTGCGTTAGTAACCAGGGCGTGTTTTTCTTTGGCAACGCCTCAGTTGGTCCGTACCATTGTCGTATTCCATTGCCATCCCACTGGTGAGCGGGGTTTAATATTAACCTGCTATCCGTATTTCGCGGATCAGCGTCATAAAACCACAACAAATCCCCACTTGAAGGCTCACCGCTTGAAATTAATGGAGTTGCTGTCCAGTTCCCCCCTTTAACTTGTGCATGGACTGCGTAAACCAACGGTAAATATCTTGTTCCTGCTGGCAGATTATCATCATCAAAAGTCTTATACAAATAATCCAGCGACCCAATGAACTGATAACTACCAGCCATCCCGCCAACAACCCTAATAAACGCCTCGTCATCTCTAATCTCTATCAATACAAGCGTGCCATCGGGCATCCGCACCCGTTTTACAGGGCTAGCATCATTCTCTTGCATCTGCCTCGCTTGCTTACGCGCCCAGGCCAGCCATTTTGCAATAGCTGGTCCTTCTCCCTGTAGCGTAATCCATTCTATCATGGAGATAAAGCCCCAGTAGTACTGGATACTACTTTAGCATTCGCAGCAATCGGCACACTCGTAACTACGCTTAATGGTATAAATGGCTGCCGTTGCGCTTTCTGCCTAACATTACCCCTCATAGTAGCAACAGCATACCTCGATCCAGCATAGTCGAACACGCCCGCCGTCGCCAGAGTACGGTTATCAGGCGATAACGCTTGATCGGTTAACAGCGTTAACTGCGGGTAAGTAGCTAGTCCTCGGTCAGTCCAAAACACTATCCGCTCGTCATCCAAATGCACAAGGGTATTAGGAATTGCGCCAAACCCAGTCAGCCCCAGTATATTTCCACCTGCATCCACTGAATGCAACGCCTTATCAGTGCCAACGAACAAATCATTTAGCACTGGTGCGAGTACTGCTGGCCGTCCAGCTAATATGGCATAATCCTTATCTAATTCAAACCAATGTGGCGCGTCAGGTTTACTCCAGTATAAAACCGTCCGATCATACTCTGGTTCCCACACTGCAACAACCATCCTATTTCCATGTCGTGAGATACAGCTCCCTTTCGGTGGAGGATAACAGTGCAAGGTTTCTAAACGCGGGCCTTCTGCAACCGGGGCGGAAATGGTAATAAGTCCATCCCCTGGCATGGTAGCAGCCTGATATAATTCTGTACCATCTGGCGTGCTTAAATACAAATATGTACTATACCCAGCTACCGGCGGAGAGTGCGCAACAATTCCCTGCGAGCCGTTCAACTCCAGCACAGCAACTCCAACACTTCCGCCCAACCTCCCATCAGGGGCCACTAAAACCGCCGCAATTAAATAAGTACCTGCGGCAAAAGTTCCAGCAGACACGCCCACAGTCGGCGAGGGCAGCGTTGAAATACCCCACGTTACAACCCGATCAGGATAAATACACCACGCCGCTGTCTCAGACATTGCAAAGACAGCATAACCCAACTCCGCCCACTGAAACGGCCCGCCCACAAATCCAGTTGCACGCTGGCGGTAGCTGCCGTCTGAGTAAACCTCATACAAAGCGTTAGTAGAGGTAACTACAAAAAGCCGCTCATCCAGCGTGCCAAACATATCAACTACATTTACAAAAAACGAAGCATACCCAGGCCGACGGGTTAGATAATTTCCATTGTCACACAGTACATTCTCAGCTTGTAACAGCCATTGCGGCCCGGCGGCTGTTGGGTCAAGCTTATTATTAAGCCCTTTAAAACCAGTAATAAGCGGAAATATAGACTCAGCCACGTCTTAACACCTCAAATACTAACGATGCCAGTCCGGTAGCTAGTGTTGCTACAACGGCCAATAACAGCTTAATTCGATCCTTGTCCTCTTGCTTCGTATGCGCAGCCAAATTATCGACAAGTGCATCTAACTTACGAGTAAAGCACTCCGACAACTCGTCAATTTTCTCATGTAGTGTTTTGATAGCAGCCTCTACGGCTGTAGTTCGTTCGGCACTGGCATTAGCTTTCGCTTGTAGTACGGCAATGTCACGATCATGTTGGTGCATCTGTCGGCCTTGTTCCTTTACTGACTCAGCCAGCTCAGAGAAAGCCCGCTCAAATTCCGCATAACCACGTCGTCTTTCGAATTCATCGCTCATTTCGCCACGCCTTTGATCTTCTCGACGCTGCGCGCACCGATAAGACCGAGACCTAGTAAGCCAAAGATTAAATTCCAAACTTCCTCATCCAATGCCAGCCGAGGCACAACAAGGCTTGCGTCACACAGCGCTACGATAAACACAGCAGTTGGATAAACAATATATGAGTAAAAGAAAATCAGCACGCAGCACCACAACAATGCTGGCCGAGCGCCAGACACGAACAGGTTAGCATTTTGCGCTTGCGCCGTGTTGGTTTCAATCTGTGCCACTCGCTCGCGGTGCGCGGCGTCGATTTCAGCCAGCAACACCGCAAGCTTAGCCTTTTCCGCCTCTTGGGCGTCCGGCCAAATTCGGTTAATAATTGCTGTGCCAAACTCAAAGAGACTACCAATACCAGTAAGGTCAGCCATCAAATTCTACTCCTGTATCAATTTTTATTAAGTCAACATTGTCAAGTAACCATCCCATTGCGGCTCGGCAGCGTACCAATAACCGCCGATGCTCTTCATTGTCACCCCATGACCAGTCTTTTAAAACTTCTTTAAGCTGTTCGTTAGTCTCTAAAACTGCCTTTGGTATTTTCATAAAACGCCCCTCATGGTCACAATTAAACCGTTACCGGCTGCTTGATAAAGGCTCCCACAAGGAGCGTGTTAAGACTACACATTAGGCTTATGCTCGTTTTGCTTTAACACTTGTAGCTGCTCTTGCGTCCACCCTGGAACCGGCCAAAATTTCTCAATTAGCCAAGATACAGGATAGCGTTGCTCGTTAAACCCATTCTCCCAGATTAACTTCTTAACATTTCGCTTGGTAGTTTGCACGCCATTAAGCGCGTATGGAAAACTAAAATCCCCGCCCTGTGTACGAAACATATGCGCGTACCAGGTAGCATGGTTAATAAATACTCGCCCGCCCGACAACCACGTTTTGGCTGCTACCTCAATTCCCTGGTTTCCCCAGTTACCCAGCGTTTCATCACTGAGATTAAGCCGCCAATAATCTTCTCGTGAACACATAAAGCAACTACCCTGTAGGCTCATGCTTTCGGTATACCCTAGTTCATCTCGCATTTCTTTTGTAGAGGGACGTTTCTTGTATTCCTCAAAATACTGAAAGTGCGGCTCTGCGTCAAAACAATACGCCCAGCTTTGTGGGTTAGGCTTTCCCTGCCATATCATTTTTCGCTTCCACTTCGTCGAGCAGCCGCATTGTTTACACTCGCCCGGCGTCGGACCCTGGTATTGTTTAAATCCGCAGTTATGACACTTCCAGTCGAACGCCCACAGATTACGCATTATTGGCACACTGGTAACATTGTCACCAACTTTGGCATGGAACTCCAGCATTTTCTGGTCAAATCCCTCGTCAAAGGCGCAATGTGCATCCACTTTCATGAAGTAACGACCAGAAGCCAGGCGAGCCGCATAATTCGTTGCAGCCCTCATTCCAACCACACTACCAGTATGAAACACATTAACTCTTGGATTTTGAGGTATTTCTGGCTTAGCCCACTCGCCATCCAATACTGCAATAATCTCGGTGTCGGCATGGCTATTTTTAAGGGCGTCCTCGATAGTGTTCTTTAAGAACATCTCATTGCGTGCAGGAATTAAAATTGAGAGGTCCATTATTTTTCAAAATACCATGAAGGTTGACGATCATCTCGAACTGGGTTTTCTTTATCCCATTCAGTCAGCCACAAAATATAACCGTTTTCCTCTACGTACTCGTTTACAGCAGGAATCACGCCTAGCTTTCCACTACGCGACTCGTAATAGTCATGCCCAGATACAATTCCACCACTTCTCACTTTAGGCACCCATGCCAGTAAATCCGCTTTAACTGCCTCATACGAATGGTCGGCGTCGATAAAAACGAAGTCAAGTGAGTTGTCTTCAATGGTTTTTGCAACGTCAACGCTATTGCCACGAATAATTCTTACATTAGCGTAGCGAAGAAGCGTCTCTTTAGCCAGCGGCAATGCTCGCTCTCGCCAAGTTCTTTTAGCCCATGAATCCACACAAAGCAATTTAAGATTCGGTATAGTATCAAGCAACACCCTTGAGTAATAACCCACGTAGACGCCAATTTCAGCGCCTTTTGTATATCCACGATATGCAAATTCTTTTGCCAGCTCTGTTCTGTTTTTCATTTTACAAGTTCCCAGGGTTTATTCCATCCAGGCAAATTCTCGAGCACATCTTCTTTCCAATTACTCGGTACTCGCTTAAAGTCAGCAATGTTCATCTTTGGGATAGTCATTGCCCTAGTATGCCGAATGTCGATATTCGGGTATTCCGAGCGCCATTCTTCTTTCTTCGCTCTTTCACCCTCCTTATTGAACTTACCTGGCTCATACCCCATCGAGCGTGCCCAAGCTGGATTGCCGAATGTTGGTATTGCCGCATAGCCACGTTCTGCAATTATCTTTAGCCTCTTTCGATAAAACTCTACAGCCAGTTCTCTATTAACACACAGTCCAGATACCGAAGCAATTTGGTCGTAGGTAATAACCTTGTTAGAATAATAATCCCAGCGCCAAACATTTATGTTATAATAAAAAGTATTATCCTGTGGCGGCATGAACTTAAAATGTGACGGATGATATAGAATATCATGTTCGCAAAAGAAAACATAATCTTCTTTAGACCGCTCTAAGCAATCTAAAATCTGATTAAACATCGACAGCGCCCCGATAGCTCCTACCACTTTGTCATTAACTGTTATAGGTAGCCCGGATTGCTCTATCTGTTTCCAACAACCAGCCTTAATTTCAGCCTTTAGCCGATTCGATGTATAGTAAATAATCCCTATTGACATGGCAAATTAAACCTTTGCATTAACCAAGCCAAATCATACTTTCGTTCCGTCCAACGGTTATTAAGCCAATAGTCTTTGCTGTAAGCGTTGCCCCGCTTTATATCTGTGCCCTTCGGAGAGACTACGCGGCCAAAGGTACGGTGCTTATGAGCGTACCAAGCAGCTTTATTAACCATTACTTTTCCACCACCCAGCCACGTTTTTAATGCAATCTCAATCCCCTCTTGAGTAAACGAGCCGTAGTTGGTTTCATCTAATGGTGCAATTCGATTCCAATGTTCTCGATGCAGCAGATAAAACGATCCCTGGATAACCATTGTTTCGTCTAAAAGAACATCAGCTCGTTCTTTTCTCCTAGACCGCCACGTTACCCCTCCGATCTTATCTGGGTTATTAATCTCGAGCCGCTCGTAGTCAATCGGCTCTTTATCCCCCTCGTAAATACACCACTTCACCGGGTCTAGCTGATAACGACGTGGGACTGTAACCCAATTCTTTTGTGCAAACTCTAGCAGTATCTCATCCCATCCATATGACAGCATACAATGCTCGTCGAGTTTTACTAGCCACTCACCACTCGCCAGCTCCATTCCTTTGTTAACATTGCCCCGCAAGCCTAATCGAGTCTCATTCTTTACTACACGAACACCAGGAATATCCACGTCTACAGCATCAGCCATGACGATTATTTCCGGGTTAGTTCGGCTATTTTCCAACACCTCACGTACCGTGTTAGCGAGGGCCGGGTCGTTTACCGTAGGGATAATTACACTAAGCCGAACCATTTTGGCCTTACCACTTCTTCGTAATAGGGTTTCCACATTTTCAGTGCGTGAGCATAACCATCGTCACATCGTGCTGGGTTTTCTTGAGTACCCTGGTTATGCGTTCTTGGGAATGAAACGTGTTTATGCGCGAACCAGGTCCGCTTTGTTACCAGCAATACTCCGCCCGCCTGCCATGTTTTGAAAACCATCTCATGACTGTCTTGAATGTGAGGGCCGTAGTTTTCGTGATCTAATTCACCAATTACCTTGTCCCACCACGCCCGCCTCATCATCCAGCATGAGCCCTGCATCGACATGGTTTCATCAACGCCAATATGGTCTCGCTCTTTTTCTCGTTGTCGCCAGTGCCGGCCCTCGAATTTAATTCCGTCGCGAATCTCTAACCGCTCGTAATCCCAGGGTGCCAGGTCCATTCGTTCCCATTTAACTGGATCAAGGAAATACCTGCGTGGGGTTACGATAGCGTTTTCCTCGCAAGCCGCCACCATTTCAATATCCCAGCCGTCGGCGAACATACAATGTTCGTCAGAACGCATGAGATAACTACCTTTAGCCACAGTTATTCCCGTATTTATGGCACGACGCATTCCCCTATTAGTACCAAGATGTAAATACTTAACACGAGAGTCAAGATACACTTTATCTGGCCAGTACCCATCAAGCACCGAAATAATCTCTACTTCCCCTTTCGCCCCATCCAGTAACGACTGGATGGTTTTAAACAAAAAAGGGTCTTTGTAGGATGGAATAATAACAGATACGAGTGACATTAGAGTGGCTTAACTTGGATAATGGCGGTATGGTCAATATGAGTGCGGCCTAAATTTGGCGAGCCACTTACACTACTGTCTACGCGATGTGTAATTGCAACCTGCGTTGCTCCTGCTGTAACTGAAAACTCCACGCCATATGTATCAGTGTATATGTTGCCTAGGCTATCCACCACATCTCCGATAAATACACTATCTGTAACAACAGTTCCGCCTGTGATAAGAGCCTTATTTTCAGTAATAGTCTCAAAAGGCCGTTTCCAATTTTGATAGGAAAAGAAAACCCAATCCGTAGAATCAGGGTCAATTGGGTCGGAGTAACATATAACTACATCTCTATTATTGTGTCTGTAGGCCATGATAAAACCTCACACAGAAATTAAGCGTTTGTTGTCAACAATAGAAATCAGCCTCTCGCTTTTATCTACCAAAATCAATCGTCCAGTATATACTATAGGAGGTGTACTTGGCGATGCCGATGGTGAAAAAGATGCTGATGGCGAAACGGACGGGCTAGCCGACGGCGACAAAGACGCCGACGGGGACAACGATGGAGAAGCAGACGGCGATAACGACTGTGACGCTGAAGGACTTAAAGACGCCGACGGACTAGCAGACGATGAAACCGAAGGGCTTATAGACGGACTTAGCGATGCCGAGGGCGAAACCGAAGGACTAAACGACGGAGAAGCAGATGCAGAAAGCGACGGAGAAATAGAAAGGCTTACAGACGGACTTATAGAGGCACTTGCTGACGGACTAATAGAAGGTGAGGCCGATGGCGAAAAACTCGTCGGCGGTGTTGACGGTGACAATGACGGAGAAGCCGAAGGACTACGTGATGGTGAAATCGAAGCTGATAGAGACGGAGATAAAGATGCCGACGGAGATACTGATGGCGATAACGAAGCTGACAACGACGGCGAAGCAGAAGGACTCAGCGACGCCGATGGACTAATCGACGGAGACGACGACGCGCTTATAGACGGGCTAGCAGATGGAGATAATGAAGGACTCGCTGACGGGCTTATAGATGGCGATCTCGAAGGAGACAACGAAGCCGAGGGACTTACCGAAGGTGAAATCGAAGCAGACGGAGATTGAGAGGGTGATGCAGACGGGCTGCGTGACGGAGATAAAGACGGAGAAATACTAGAACCAATCGGCGGTGTTGAGGGTGATAATGACGCCGATGGACTTACCGAAGGCGATAACGATGGCGACAAAGACGCACTTAATGATGGGCTAATAGACGGTGAGCGCGAAGGACTAAGCGAGGCCGAAGGGCTTACTGACGAAGATAACGACGGCGAAATTGAGGCCGATAGCGAAGGTGAAATCGACGAACTTATAGACGGTGAAATCGACGGACTAGCTGAAGGACTAATCGACACCGAGATTGATGGGCTTAGTGAAGCAGAAGGGCTAACCGACGGAGAAGCCGACGGTAACAGCGTTGAGTCTAAGAACGAAAATGGATAATAAGAAAACGGCCCACCGGAAAACATTAGTGTAGGACTCGCTTTTTAGGGTTAGGATCAACTGCAAAACGAGTACAAGACTCGTCGGAAACTAATGAGGTTCCCATACAGCGGACACAATATTGATAAACACCACCGGCCACGACTGAGACGCTGCTACTGTGTGCCGTGTTCGCAGTATTAGTAAACGGTGTCATACCCGCATAGGGTGTACCACTACCTAGAGCATAACGACACGTCGCGGTTTGGTCAGTGGTAGCTTGCAAAGTTGCTGAAGTTGCTGTCCGTGCCAAATTAGATGTAGGCAAAAGATT
>JACCDT010925788.1_pt1 | contig 19120 bp, 18 predicted proteins | sample 7446291 | NCBI WGS metagenome assembly JACCDT01 (sample SAMN15323446, study PRJNA562643) | freshwater metagenome | isolation source: river surface water | place: USA:Blue River Watershed | collected 2017-08-17 | reverse complement strand
ATACCGATTCCTTCTTTGCCTGAGGCATGAATGATATCTTCTTTTTTACATCCAATTAAATCAATAATTTGATCAGAAACTTCCTCTGGCATCGCTCCAGGTAAGTCAATTTTATTTAGTACCGGGATAATCTCTAAATCGTGACTGATGGCTAAATATAAATTGGAAATAGTCTGCGCCTCAATACCTTGAGAAGCATCTACAATTAATAAAGCTCCTTCACAAGCGGCTATGGAACGAGAAACTTCATAGGAGAAATCGACGTGGCCTGGGGTATCAATTAAGTTAAATGTATATAATTCCCCATCTTTTGGGTATTGCATTTGAATAGCATGGGACTTAATTGTAATACCACGTTCCCGCTCTAAATCCATATCATCCAGTAACTGATTCATCATATCGCGCTTTTGAACGGTATTAGTGAATTCAATTAGTCGATCGGCCAGTGTACTTTTTCCGTGATCTATATGGGCAATGATGCAAAAATTACGCAGGTGTTTCATATACAATTATTTCTCCTTAGGGCTACCCCTTAAACTAAGCTACAAATATAGCCAAAACAAGGCATTTAAACCGTTTTATTGATTCATTAAATCTTCAATTTCCTCCCAATCCATGGGAATGTTTTTCATTAGATTTATATTTTGTCCTTTTTGGATGACAAGGTTGTTTTCTAAACGAATTCCTAAACCCTCTTCTTGAATATAAATCCCTGGCTCACAAGTAAGAACCATTCCCTCTTGAAAAGGTTTGTATTTATCCCAAACATCGTGCACATCTAAGCCTAAGTGATGAGCGACTCCATGCATAAAGTATTTCTTAAAAAGTGGATTCGCCGGATTTTGGTTTTCAACATCTACCCGAGAAAACAAACCTAAATCTATCAGTTGGCCTTCCATGTACCGTTCTACTTCTTTTTGGTAATCGACCCAAAACACGCCAGGCTGCATAATTTCTGTTGCATAATTCAAAACAGAATGAACGGCTTGATATACTTGCTTTTGGCGGGAATTGAACCGGCCATTAACCGGAATCGTTCGGGTCATATCCGCATTATAATTCGCATAAGATGCCCCTACATCTAATAATAGCAGATCACCTTCTTTACAAGGTTGTGCATTATCGATGTAGTGTAAAACGCACGCATTTGCTCCTGATGCTATGATAGGGGTGTAGGCAAAGCCATCTGATCGATTGCGCGTGAATTCGTAAATGAATTCTGCTTCTATTTCGTATTCAGTTACACCGGGTTTAGTAAAATTCAAAACGCGTCTAAAACCTTTCTCAGTAATGTCACAAGCAACTTGTAGCGCTTGTAACTCCTCCGGCTCTTTCTGCATTCTTAAATCGCTCAAAATAGGAGCGAGGCGACCTATCGCGTGATTTGGATATAAACTACGTAAACTAGCCCCTAAGCGAGCATTTTGAGTTTGAACGACAGACGCGTTTCGTAAATGTTCATTATCAGTCAAATAGAGATGATTCGCTGAATAAATTAACGTTTTAAGAAGTGTATCGAAATTAGTCGTCCACTGGATGTTTTTTATACCTGAAGTCTGAATTGCCTCTTCTTTAGTATATTTATGTCCCTCCCAAATCTCTATTAATTCAGATGTCTCACGGACAAATGCTATTTCTCTCCATTGAGCTTCTGGTGCGTCTGGATATAAGATCAATAGCGTTTCCTCTTGATCTAAACCTGACAAATAAAATAAATCACTATTCTGTCTGAAACCCATCGTCCCATCTGCATTGGTCGGCATTATGTCATTAGAACTAACAACAACAATGGATTTAGGCGGTAGTTGTGCGTATAATTTTGCACGATTTTTTTTGAATAATTCAGCTGAAAATGGAGTATATCTCATCTTATTTGCGACAAACGTAAATAATTTCTTCAAGTGGCAAAGCCATTCTTTTACTTTCTGGTAAACCCAATTTTTCAATAAGGTTTACTGATTCTACTTTAAATCCCGAATTCTCTAATTGAACACCATAATCACGGCCATAGATTCGTAGATGATCATCTTGTAAGAAATGAATCTCTCGCTCTCTTGGATCGGTAATGCTCGCATCTTCATAGGTTGTTGCGAGATCATAGCGTTGTGGACTTTGGCACAAAGCAAATCCGGATGGTTTTAATACGCGTCTTATTTCTTGCATACAACGCACATCGTCCTTTACATGTTCTAAAACATGATTGCAGAATACCACATCAAATGTATTGTCTTCAAATGGAATATCGTGTAAATCCATTTTTACTTTTGCTAATGGACTTTCGATATCTGCCGTTATATATTGATTCCCTAAATGCTTCTCAAATCGTTCGATAAAGCAATATTCAGGTGCAATGTGCAATAATTTAGGCTTACCTGTGAAAAACGAAGTCTCGTTTTTTAAGTACAAGTACATTAACCGATGACGCTCTAAACTCAAGCAAGAGGGGCAAAGGGCATTTTCACGCGGCGTTAAACGTCCATAAGGCAAAAAATGTCGGAAGGAATGATCACATACAGGGCAATAAACCTTATTTCCTGTTAAGAAAATACTGTATATTTTTATCAGTTTATGCGCGAATAATTGAATGAATTTTCTCGGGATAAATCGTAAAACCCAGCTTATGATGTATTTCATAGAAACAAAAAAAGGGAAGGCTTTTATGTTGAAAACCTTCCCTTCAAAATTAAGAAATTAATTACATTTTTCTTAGCCAAATATTACGGAAGCTAACCGCATTTCCGTGATCTTGTAAACTGATAGGTCCTGGACCGTGTACTGGATTTAAAGGTTGTCCAATGTATTCTGTTGTACCCTGAATCTTAGTATGATTTTGAATGACGATACCGTTGTGAATAACTGTTATATAAGCTGGTGTTTCAATTCCGCCATTTGTAGTGAACACGGGAGCAGTATATATAATATCATAGGTATTCCAATCCCCCATTTTTGATGTAGCATTCACTAACGGTGGTGTTTGTTTGTAAATAGCGCCTGCTTGACCATTGCGGTAAGTAGGGTTTTGGTAGGAGTTCATCACCTGAACCTCATACATGCCTTGCATAAATACACCACTATTTCCTTTTCCTTGACTCTTTAAAGTTTCAGGCTCGATAGGAGATTGCCATTCAATGTGTAATTGGTAGTTAGTAAACTTTTCTTTTGTCGAGATATTTCCCTTGCCGCCTACGACGGTCATTTTACCATCCGCTACTTTCCAAGCTGCTGGCGAACCATCTTTAGCAGATTCCCAATTATCGAGATTTTTCCCATCAAATAATACAATGGCATCCGATGGTATCGCACCTGGTGTTACTACGGGGATGCTAGGTTCCCAATATTCTGTGTCATTAGGGTTTGTTGGATTAGCTTTAACGTGACGATGATCTTGCGCTATCGTTAAACTAGTAGACCCTAAAAGTAGAGCTAAGATTGCAAATAATGTCTTTTTCATTGTTGAATAGGATTGGATTGAGCATAAAAAAACCGGCATAAACCGGTTTAAATATAAAGAATATAATTCTTATTTAGCAAAGCTTGCTTTGATAGCTTCTACATCAACTAATTTGATGATAGGTCTTGCTTTTAAGATTTTAATAGCTGCAACCTTGTTGTTAGCTACTGCTTTATTTCTTCTGTCTTTACGTTTTAGTCTAGTTACTGCCATGTCTTTGATAATTTGGTTTGCAAAAATAGCTAAAATCGACTATTATCAAAAATATTATAGCATAATTAATTAAATTTGTTTTTTATCTATTATGCAGAAACCAGCGAACGCACGAGGTACTAGGGATTTTGGTCCTACAGAAATGGCAAAACGTAATTACGTTTTTGACATCATAAAGACTCATTTTCAGAGTTTTGGGTTTCAAACTATTGAGACGCCGGCCATGGAGAATTTGTCTACCTTAACGGGTAAGTACGGTGATGAAGGCGATCAATTGCTCTTTAAAATTTTAAATAGTGGAGATTATTTGTCCAAAGTTTCTTCATTAGATATCGATGCTGGTTCTAAATCATTAACGTCTAAAATTGCTGAAAAGGGCCTTCGTTATGATTTAACGGTCCCTTTTGCGCGTTTCGTATCCATGAATCGCAACGACTTAGCGTTTCCTTTTCGTCGCTACCAAATTCAGCCTGTATGGCGCGCTGATCGTCCACAACGTGGTCGTTACCGGGAGTTTTATCAATGTGATGCTGATATTATTGGATCTGATTCCTTAGTAAACGAGGCGGAGTTAATTGCTTTATTTCAATCTATTTTTAATTCGCTGAAGTTGAGAGTTAACTTGTATCTGAATTCACGTAAGATTTTAGCAGGTATTGTAGATACGCTGGGCGAAACTGATCGTTTTGTTGCTTTTGCTGTTGCCCTAGATAAGTTAGATAAGATTGGCTGGGATAATGTGGCTAAGGAATTAGTGGAGAATGGATTTAGCCAGGCAAAAACGGATGCCATTAAGGATCTAGTGCTGTTTGAAGGAAATAATGAAGCTAAAATTGCGAAATTAACTGCCTTTTTTAATGCGAATGCCACAGGTTTACAGGGACTTGCAGAGATAAAAGATGTTCTTTCTTTATCTGAAACAAATGGATTTTCTTCTGATAATCTTGTGTTTGATTATAGGTTAGCGCGGGGGTTAAGTTATTATACTGGCTTGATTTATGAAGGAAAGGCCATGGATTTGCCTTTTGGGTCAATTGTAGGTGGCGGACGCTATGATGATTTGACAAGTTCTTTTGGTTTGCCTAATATGTCAGGAGTAGGAATCTCATTTGGGATTGAACGAATCCTAGATGTGATGGAAGAATTGAATTTATTTCCAGAAATTGCTACGAGTGCGAGTGCGATCTTATTTACGTATTTTGATGAAGACGGACGTAAGGCTAGCTTAGGAATGGCGAATGAATTGCGTAAAGTTGGTATTCCATCGGAGGTTTATCCAGATATTGCCAAAATCAAGAAGTCTTTTGAATTTGCCGATAAGAAGAAAATCGCTTATGTGGCAGTGATAGGGGAGTCTGAATTAAAAGAAGGAAAAGCGAATGTAAAGGATATGAAAAATGGAGAACAGAATCTGCTCTCCATCTCTGAAATGATTACATTACTGCAATAATACTTATCTCCATGCCTTGAATTGATTGATCAATCCGTTAGTAGAAGAATCATGCGAATTAATTTTTTCGTCATTCTCTAATTCAGGTAAGATGGAATTAGCTAATTGTTTTCCTAATTCTACACCCCATTGATCATAGCTGAAGATGTTCCAAATTACACCCTGAACAAAAATCTTATGCTCGTACATGGCTATTAGAGAGCCTAAAGTAGCTGGATCGAGCTGTTTAATTAGGAAAGAGTTCGTAGGTTTATTTCCCTCAAATACTTTAAAAGGAGCCAATTTCTCTATTTCAGCTTCACTTAAACCTGCTTTTTGCAATTCAGCGACTACAACCTCTTTTGATTTCCCATTCATCAATGCCTCTGTTTGCGCAAAGAAATTAGACATCAAAAGTGTATGGTGATTGCCTACTTTATTATGTGTCACAGCGGGTGCAATAAAATCAGCCGGAATTAATTGCGTTCCCTGGTGAATTAGTTGATAAAAGGCATGTTGACCATTTGTTCCAGGTTCTCCCCAAATAACAGGTCCAGTCGCATAATTTACTCGGTTTCCAGCGCGATCGATTGTCTTTCCGTTGGATTCCATATCGCCTTGTTGGAAGTAGGCAGCAAAACGGTGCATGTATTGATCATATGGGAGGATAGCATGTGTAGGTGCATTAAAGAAATTAACATACCAGATACCAAGTAAACCTAAGATTACTGGAATGTTGCTTTCAAATGATGACGAAGCAAAATGGCTATCCATCGCTTCTGCTCCAGCTAATAAGGCCTCGAAGTGGCTGTATCCCACTGATAAGCAAATCGATAATCCAATGGCCGACCACAAGGAATATCGACCACCTACCCAATCCCAGAATACAAACATATTAGCAGTATCTATCCCAAATTCAGCTACGGCTTTTGTATTTGTAGATAAGGCCACAAAGTGTTTTGCAACAGCTGCATGATCTTTTGCGGTAGCTAAGAACCATTCCCTAGCCGTGAAGGCATTGGCCATTGTTTCTTGTGTAGTGAATGTTTTGGACGCAATCAGAAATAAGGTCGTCTCTGGATTTAATTTCTTTAACGTCTCGGCGATGTGTGTACCATCAACGTTACTCACAAAATGAACATTTAAGCGTGTTTTATAGGGCTTTAATGCTTCAGTTACCATTACGGGGCCTAAATCGGATCCGCCTATACCAATGTTAACCACATCTGTAATCTCTTTACCAGAAAAACCTTTCCAAGTCCCTGAAATTACTTTATCCGAAAATTCTTTCATCTGTGTTTTCACAGCTTGAATTTTCGGTATGATATTCTCGCCATCTACTAGGACTGATGCACTTGGTTTCGCTCGTAAGGCAGTATGCAATACGGAACGTCCCTCGGTCTGATTTATCTTATCACCAGTAAATTGCGCTTTAATCGCATGTTCAAGGCCACATTCTTTGGCTAATTTGAGTAAGTTTTGAAAACATCCCTCATCAATAAGATTCTTAGAGAAGTCAAAAAATATACCATTAAATGTTTTAGTGTAAGTCGTTTGTCTTGCCGAATCATCCTTAAATAGTTGAGCGATAGTGGTTGATTCTAAACGTATTTGATCAGAAAGAAGATCTTTATAAGCAGAAGTAGAGGTAAAATTAATCGTTGATAACATGCGGATTATATTAATTGAGCTACAAAAATACGGTTTTAAAATAAAAAATGCCAAAATCCACGTCTTATGAATTTTGGCATTAGCCTCTTATTTCAACCTCTTACAAGTTCGGTTGTGGGGTTTTACGTAAATAGGGTTTCACTGATGTAAATCCTTTAGGGAATTTGGCAACTGCATCCTCGTTTGAAACCGCTGGAACAATGATAACATCATCTCCATTAACCCAATCTGCAGGTGTAGCTACTTGGTAGTTTGCCGTTAATTGTAATGAATCAATGACACGAAGTATTTCAGTAAAATTGCGACCTGTTGAAGCTGGGTAGGTAAGTGTCAACTTGATTTTTTTATCAGGACCAATGACAAACACCGAACGAACTGTAGCTTTCTCAGATGCATTTGGGTGAATCATATCATATAATAAGGCCACTTCTTTCTCTGGATCAGCGATGATAGGGAAGTTCATTTTGACTGAATTAACCTCTTCGATATCAGGTACCCATTTATTATGAGATTCTAAGCTATCCACAGAAATAGCAATAGGCTTCACGTTTCGTTTTTGGAATTCACCCGATAATAAGGCTGTTTTGCCTAATTCAGTTGTGCAAACAGGGGTGAAGTCTGCTGGATGGCTAAATAATAATACCCAAGAATCACCTATAAATTCATGAAAATTTATATGACCAAGCGTTGTATCAGCGCTAAAATCGGGTGCAATATCTCCTAATCTTAATGACATAATGGTAGGGGTTAAAGATTTAACACTAGTTTGTCTATCAAATATATAGATTAATAATCCATAAAAAAAGCAATCCTAAAATAAGATTGCTTTTAACATTACACTTCATCAACAAACTAAAAATCAAATAAATTAAAGAGCTGTAGGAGAAGGATTCGAACCTCCATGGTGCAGTTAGCCTCGACACAGAACTGATTTAGTGGTCAACCCATTATGCCGTGTTTGTCCTGAACTCACCACCCCCGAGACAGGAGGGCACGTCTGCCAATTTCATCACCCTACAGTGAAAATTATTACCTTTGCAATAATTAGTAGGACAAATATAAATGGAGAATTTCAATTTTTCAAAATTTTTCAAGAAAAAATGTCTTTTTTTGCATAATTTTTAAAATGAACCTGAAATAATTACGAAAATTCAATGGAAAAGAAGTTTGAGCTTGATCCTTTAGATTATAAGATTTTAGAAATTTTAGTACAAGACGCTAATTTACCCTACACCGAAATCGGATCACGATTAGATGTTTCAGGAGGAACAGTACATGTTCGAATGAAGAAGATGGAATCACTGGGTATTGTCAAAGGGGCTCAATTACTCATCGATTATTCAAAAATAGGCTGGGATATCACTGCTTTTTTAGGCATCTATCTGGATAAAAGTAGTTTATATGAAGATGTAGCTAAACAATTAGAACAGATCCCAGAGGTGGTCAATATCCACTATACGACAGGTATATATTCTATTTTTGCCAAAATTATTTGTCGGGACACACAACACTTAAGAGAAGTATTGCACGATAAAATTCAACGTGTTTCGGGCATACAACGAACAGAAACCTTCATCTCTTTAGAAGAAAGTTTAATCAGAAATACACCTTTATTATAATTGTTTAGATTAATTCTAAACTAAGTCTATTTTTCTCCAATTTCCTTTTGTAATTTTGTAGTCTAAATGCAAAATAATGGCAGAGAAAGTAGACGATATATTACAAGAAGTAACTTCAACCGATTATAAATACGGTTTTGAGTCTCATTTTGAGACGGATGAAGCTCCTATTGGTTTAAGTGAATCCATCATTCATTTTATTTCAGAGAAAAAGAACGAACCAGATTGGATGTTAGAGTGGCGTCTATCGGCCTATCGTTATTGGAGAACTTTAGCAGAGCCTGACTGGGCTAATTTGTTATACACACCTGCTAAATACGATGAATTAAAATATTATTCTGCTCCGGTACAAAAGAAGCAGTTAAATTCATTGGATGAAATTGATCCAGAACTTCGTAGAACTTTTGAGAAATTAGGCATTTCCTTGGATGAACAAAAGCGCCTTTCGAATGTGGCTGTGGATGCGGTGATTGATTCGGTATCTGTAGCGACCACGTTTAAGGAGACTTTGGCGGAAAAAGGAGTCATCTTTTGTTCCATTTCAGAGGCTGTTCGAGAACACCCAGAATTAATCAAAAAATATTTAGGTTCAGTTGTCCCTGTAAAAGATAATTACTTCGCAGCATTGAATAGCGCGGTATTTTCAGATGGATCTTTCTGTTATATCCCTAAAGGCGTTCGTTGCCCTATGGAGTTATCTACCTATTTCCGTATTAATGCATCAGGTACAGGTCAATTCGAACGTACGTTGATCGTTGCGGAAGATGAATCCTATGTATCCTATTTAGAGGGCTGTACTGCTCCGATGCGTGATGAGAATCAATTACACGCAGCTGTAGTTGAAATTTATGTGCATGCGGGTGCTGAAGTAAAATATTCTACCGTTCAAAACTGGTATCCTGGTGATAAAGAAGGGAAGGGTGGTATCTATAATTTCGTAACTAAGCGTGGCATATGTGATGGTGCGCATTCAAAGTTATCATGGACGCAGGTAGAGACTGGTTCTGCGGTAACGTGGAAATATCCTTCAGTTATCCTAAAAGGGGATTATTCCATAGGTGAATTCTATTCTGTGGCGGTAACTAATAATTACCAGCAAGCGGATACAGGGACTAAAATGATTCACTTAGGGAAACATTCAAAGTCTCGTATCGTTTCGAAAGGTATTTCAGCAGGATTTTCTCAAAACTCATATCGCGGTCTAGTTCAAGTAGCTAGAAAAGCGGATGGATCTAAGAATTTCTCTCAATGTGATTCCCTTTTATTAGGGGATAAGTGTGGTGCTCATACTTTCCCATACCTAGAGGTTAAAAATAATAGCTCGTCGGTGGAACACGAGGCCACCACTTCAAAAATTGGTGAGGACCAAATTTTTTATTGTAACCAACGTGGTCTGAGTACTGAAACGGCGGTTGCTTTGATTGTTAATGGTTATGCCAAAGAAGTATTGAAACAATTACCGATGGAGTTTGCCGTTGAAGCGCAAAAGCTGTTAGCTATTTCATTAGAGGGTTCGGTAGGGTAATTTATTTTACTCCGCCTGTATGAATGGCCACTAGTTTCGAATTAGAAGCTATGTGGCCATTTTTTATGTGTTCAATTAAAGCATAGAACATACGTCCTGTATAAATGGGCTCGATGGGTATCTGGTGTTTTTCATAAAAATCAGCGCAAAATAAATCGAGATCATTATTTTGTTTGGCATATTTACCAAAAACAAACGCATCTTCAATAGTTAAATTAGTTGGATGCGCGTGCTCCTCAATCTCAGCTTTATTATTTAACGTCAAGACACCCACGACTGGCTTACTCGTGTAATTAGCCACTCCTATAGCCGTGGCTCCGGTACCAATGGCAGTATAAATCACATCATACGCGGGTAACTCGTTTACTAATTCTTTCATCCCCTGAATAGCTAAATGACCAAATCCACCCTCCGCAATTACTTGATATTGCTCAAATCCTGCTGGAATTGGTTTTATTCGATAGGCCGTTCTAGAGATAAATTGCAATTGCATTCCCCATTCGTTCATTTGGGCTAGAAATGGATTGCTCTTTAGGTGTAATTCGTCCCCCCTAATGATACCTACGGTAGGTATTCCAAGTGAATAACCCGCAAAGGCAAGGGCATAAAGGTGATTTGAATAAGCTCCACCAAAACTTAATAGTCCGGAATGTTCGTTAAATGAGAAGGTTTGGAGATAATTTTTTAATTTGCGCCACTTATTTCCCGAAATGATGGGATGGATGAGGTCATCTCTTTTGACAAACACCTGAATTCCTTTTGAATTCCAGCATTCATCAAAAATTTCTTCTATCGGAGAGGGTAAGTGTAACGCGTTAAATTCGAAATTTGCTATGTCCATCGATCCAGAAATGAATGCTCCTGATTCCGAAGAGGAAGATGATTTATTTGAGCATTTTAATTTCACCGTTGACAAAGGTCAGCAATTACTAAGAATAGACAAATATTTGATGATTAAAATTGCGGGCACTAGTCGCAATAAGATTCAAGTAGGAATAGATGCGGGATCGGTGAAGGTAAATGGAGGATTAATTAAGTCAAATTACCGTGTAAAGCCTTTTGACCATATTACTGTTTCTTTCGCTACGCCTCCTAGAGACAAAGAAGTATATCCAGAAGACATTCCGATTGATATTATTTATGAGGATGATCAACTTATTTTAGTGAATAAATCACCGGGAATGGTGGTGCATCCCGCTCAGGGGAATTGGTCAGGTACTTTAGTGAATGGGTTATTATTTCATTGCCAAAATCTTCCTGGACAAAAAGATATCAGACCAGGACTTGTGCATCGCATTGATAAGGATACATCGGGTATTTTAGTTATTGGTAAGACCGAATTCGCCTTGAATTTCCTAGGTCAACAATTTTTCGAACATAGCATTGAACGAACCTATTATGCCATTTGCTGGGGTGTTCCCAAAGAATGGAAGGGAACCATACGAAGTAAGATAGGCAGAAGTCCAAAAGACCGAAAGATTCAAGCTATTTTTCCTGAGGATTCTGAGTATGGGAGAATTGCGATAACGCACTATGAGGTTATGGAATCATTTGGTTTTGCATCCTTTGTTAAGTTTAAATTAGAAACAGGTCGTACGCATCAAATCAGGGCACATTTTCAGTCCATTGGCCATCCCTTATTCTCAGATTCTACTTATGGTGGTGACAAAATTCGCTATATGTCGTCCATGGCTAGTTTTAAATCCTTTATTGATAATGCCTTTAAAATTTGTCCGAGGCAAGCATTACATGCGTATTCATTAGGGTTTATTCATCCAACAACCAATGAATTTATGCAATTTGAACAAGAGTTTCCAGAAGACTTTTTAACCCTATTAACTAAATTAAGAGCCATCAATGGATAAGATAGAAATTCGTAGAGCGACTAAAGAAGACATTAGTTTAGTCCGAGACTTAGTAATGGAACTGGCCATTTTTGAAAAAGCTCCAGAAGAGGTTAGTTCCACAATTGATGATTATATAGCTGGAGGATTTTCTGAAAATCCTTTATTCTTTGCTAATCTAATTTATTTAAATGAGGAATTAGCTGGTTTTTCTCTCTGGTACTACCGTTTTTCTACTTGGAAGGGTAGACGTTTCTATTTAGAAGATTTATATATAAAGGAAAATTTTCGAGGTAAAGGCTTAGGGAAACGTTTAATCTTGGAGGCAATTGATGAGGCTAAACGTTCTCATTGTACGGGAATGATGTGGCAGGTCTTGGATTGGAATAAGCCAGCTATCGATTTTTATAATTCATTGGGTGTTAAAATGGACGCAGGTTGGCTAAATGTCCATTTAGATTTATAAGGATCCGCGATCACTAAAGTAAAATTCATTTGATTCGCGACCTCTTTCCCGGTGTATAATCATCTGAGCAGCTCGTTGACCCATTTTTTTAAAGTCATTTGAGATGACAGAAATACCTTCTGCTATAATCTCTTTTAATGGCGTATCATCGTAGGAAATAATACCGATATCCTTACCTACTTTCAATTTGTGCTTTGTAGTCCAATTGATCATTTTTATAAGGTCATATTCCCTAAATACGATATAGGCTTGGTTTACTTGCAATTCATAATCGTCATCTAAATCAGGAATGATATCAAATTCTAAGTTATTTTCTGTGCAGAATTGTGTAAACCCTTGAATGATGCCATCAGGCGTATATTGAAAGCTTTTTGAGCTTAAAACTAAATTAATCTGTTGGTATTTTTTTACCTTCTCTAAAGAAGATGTCAACCCTTGGTGGATATTTGATTCAAAATTTTGGTAAAGTATGGCATAGTCATCACTAAATTCCTTGATATCAATATCAAGCACTAATAACTTATCCTTGGGTAATTTAGAAACGATTTTGGCAACACTCTTATTAAAGTGTGGTAGAATGATGTAATGATTATACTTTCCCAAATTATTGGTTATCAACTCCTCAAATAATTCAATATCGTGGTAGTGGAAAAACAAATTATGACTCACATCTTCACCCAAATTATGGATAATGCTTTCATATAAGATCTCCTTGTATGGAGTTAATGCATCCATTAGAATAAACACACGTAAAGCATTTTTCGTATTGGTACTTGAAACATAGAACCCTTTCCCGTGATGTGAGCTAATCAATCCTTTTTCACGCAAATCATCGTAGGCTTTCGTTACGGTCATACGTGCCATGTTGAATTCACTTGCCACCTTATTGATAGATGGCAATTGTTTTCCGTGCTCTAGTAATCCAGAATTGATTCCATCGATGATGCCATCAATCAATTGCTGGTACTTTGGCTTGCTACTAGTAGGATCAAAATATATCATAAGAACACAATTAATGCATGATTACTTGTTTTTCGATGTCTTCTAAATTAGCTCCTTTAGTCTCTGGCATCATAAACGCTACGTATCCAAGTTGTGCTACCATCATTACAGCGAAAAAGCCAAAAATGAGTGTACCACCATAACTTTCTGTAAACAATGGGAAAAAATTAGCTACTAACGCAGCAAACACCCAGTGAGTTAAGGAACCCCACGCCATTCCAGACGCTCTGACGGAGTTAGGGAAAATCTCTGATATAAACACCCAAATAACCGAACCTTGTCCGATAGCATGAGAAGCAATAAAGGCAAATATATAAACAGGCACTAACGTATAGGATTCAGTATAGAATGAATAGGCAATTAAGCTTAGCGTAATTATATAACCTACTGACCCAATAAACATCAAAATACGACGACCTACTCGATCAATTAAATACCAACCAAACAAAGTAAATAACAGATTAGCAATTCCTATTCCAGCAGTCGATAACAAGGCACTTTCTTTACCTAAACCTGTTAATTCATAGATTCTAGGGGCATAATAGATGATGGCATTAATACCAGACATCTGATTAAAGAAGGCAAACAAAAAGGCTAAAGTTAAGGGCCAAACAAATTTACCAGAGAATAGACGTTCTTTTTCAGTACTCTGTTTCGCATTATTTTGAATACGTTGTATAGTTTCATCCGGATTCGGATCAGCCAATTCTAACACTTTCCGAGCCCCAGCTATATCGTTTCTCTTTAGCAACAAAAATTGTGGAGTTTCAGGAGTTAATAAGATCAAAATAGAGAATAATAGGGAAGGAAGCGCTACAACTCCTAACATAAGGCGCCAATCATTTTCCATCCCTTGAATGAAATAATTAGAGACATAGGCAATTAATATACCTAGCACGATATTTAGTTGGAAGGAGATGACAAGTTTACCTCTGTGTTTTGCTGGTGCAATTTCTGAAATATAAATAGGAGCAACTACAGATGATGCACCTATACCTAAACCACCAAGAAATCGAAATAGCATAAATAGATTCACGTCTGGGGCAATCGCGGCACCTATAGAGGAAATGAAGAAACTTAATCCAATCCAAAACAAGGTTTTCTTTCTACCAAATAAATCAGCAGGAATACCTCCTAAGGCAGCTCCAATAACGGTTCCATACAATGCAGCTGCAATGGCTAATCCATGAGTAAAGGAGTCGAGTTTCCATAATTGTTGAATCGCTAATTCTGCCCCAGAAATAACGGCAACGTCCATTCCAAACAAGAGGCCACCTAAACCCACCGTAATTGACCAAAAAATAACGTGTTTATTCATAGCTGTATTTATTCCACACAAAATTTATAAATATTTACGGTATATAAATTGTAAAAAAAGGACAATTATGAATTTTTACGAAAAATGGACGTATAATGAAGTAAATGCTCAGGAGATATGTACTGCTTGAATTCATCAATGAACTCTGACTCTTTCATATCAAAGAGACTATTCTTTAAACTCTTTGGTGTTTTTCCCGTATACTTTTTAAACTCATTGATAAAATGAGCAGAATCATAGTATCCTAGTTGATCGGCTAAATCTTGACTTTTTATATCTTTTGTAGATGCAAATAGAGCCAAAGATTGATTGATACGTTTAATCTGTACATATTCTTTGGGACTAATTCCAATCACCTCTTGAATGAGGCGAGAAAGGGTTTTATACGAATTTGGCAGTATAGATGAATCCCCTTCTAAATCTTGAAGCATTAGTAATAATTTCAAATACTTTTTAGCCTGTTTTTCTATCAATTGATTTAATAAATAGGCTTCGATTACTTCACAACGCTGATCAAATCCCATGGTCTGATCTAATTGAGGAAGATTAGATAAAAGCTCGCTGGCGTCTGTACTCTCATTATTGGTAGCCGATATAGACGAATCTAAAAAGGCGAATAAACCTCCCACACGAAACTTAACACCAAAAATATGAATACCTGGTTGATGCTTATAGAAATTAGGAGCCTGATGCAAACCCTCTAATTGAATTCCGTTAATTGATTTAAAGTGATCCGTATTTGCATGCGATCTATAATAATCTTTTCCAAAAGAATAGGTCAAAACAGTTTGATCTTCCGGAAAGATCGTTTCGATATCATACGGTATAATACCCGATTCCTCCACCTGTTTTTCCCATAGGTGATCTACAAACGGCGCTAAGGCCTCTGAAGGTTTTCGGTATTCGATGATCATTTAGAATTTGCCCAAGTTCTAGAAATAAAGGCTGCTAGAAAGCCTAAAACCACAATTAAATACAAGGCTTTATCTAAGCCAATAAAATCAGATAAATACCCAATTAAAACAGGTCCTAATAAAAATCCAATGTAGGCAATAGTTGAAACGCCAGCAATCGCAATAGATGGCATAATTTCTTTTTGATTGCCTGCTTGTGAATAGATTAAAGGAACAATGGTCGAAATGCCTAGTCCCGTTAAAAAACAACCTACAATTTTAATATATATAGAGGGAAATAACAGCGTAAGCAACATTCCCAAGCTAATCAGAATACCATTCAGAATTAGAATTGTAGAGACGCCGTACTTTAAGGATATACTATCGCCTATAAATCTACCTAACACCATAGCCGCCGCAAAAAAGGAGAAGCCAATGGTAATAGGGAATGGGGAATCAGGTTTGTATTCTTTAAAATACAAAGAAATCCAATCGGCCATGGCTCCTTCACATAACATCCCACAAAAAGCAATAAAGGATAAGGTGATTAAATAGGGGCCTAAATTGACTATAGAGGATATGGATTTAGTATCATCCTGAATAGGTTTATCTTTTAATAAATTTCGAAAGCTAAATGGAATTAGGATAATATTGGATAAAGCTATTAAACTAAAATGTTGACTGGTTGTAAAATTTTCCTTTTCTAATATTCCACCTAAAAAGGCCCCTGCTAATAAACCTATCGAGAAAACGGCGTGAAAAGAAGACATAATGATTTTATTCATTTTGGCCTCTAAACTAACTACCTGCGTATTCATAGCAATATTCATTATATCTCCAGCCATACCGAAGAAAAATAGACCTAAGAATAACGATAATGCTGAGGTTAATAAGCTTAAACTTGGTATGACCACCACATACATTACTATAGCCATGAGCGTAATCCACCTAGAAGCATATTTTGTTAAAAGCCAACCGGCAATGGGTAAAGAGACCAATGAACCGATAGGTAAACCCATTAATACAGTCCCTAATTCAGCATCTGATAGCTGTAGAGAAGTCTTAAAATCAGGTATACGCGTGGCCCAGGTAGCAAAATTTAATCCACATATAAAGAATAAAATACCTATACTAAAACGCGACTTCTTCATTAATCTAACAGTAATTTTTCTACGTCTTTCCAATTATTCACCCGTTGATAATCGGTGATGTGTAGGTTGTGTGGAGCCGTATACAACAGTGGGGTACCGGTAAATGAATGTAAATTCTTGTCGTGATCATCAATCAGATAATCCGCTTGAATCATGTATTTGTGACCACAAAAAACGATGTGTTTCCAAGTAATAAATGGAAAATGCATTTCCATCCACGTTAGTTTCTCTTTTAGCGAATTAGGGAATTCTGTCGCAGCTGACACAATAAAAATCTCGTATTGTTCCGATAATTTTTTTACCACCTCGACTGCATCTTCATACACGGGTATATGTTCAAAGAATCCTGGTTCCCACAAAAAAGAGTTATTTGCTAAATAATGAGCATAAAATTCTTCCTTGTACTCTTTACCACCCTGTAATAATTCTTCGTAGGTGAAATTTTTGTTAACCTTATCGTTGATGCGATCAATAATTACATGAGTTGTTTTTGCTAAAACATCATCCATGTCAATGGCAATTCTTTTCATAAGCTATAATTCAAAAAAAAACTCCCCAAATATGGGGAGTTTTCAAGTATTAATCTAATTATAATTACATCATTCCACCCATTCCACCGCCTCCTTGGCCATGTCCATGAGCTGGTTCATTCGCTGGTTTGTCAGCAATCACACATTCTGTTGTTAACAACAATCCTGCGATAGACGCTGCATTTTCCAACGCTAAACGTGTAACCTTAGTAGGGTCAATAATACCCGCAGCAATCATATTTTCATATTTATCTTCGCGTGCATTGTAACCGAAATCATCTTTTCCAGCCTTAACCGCATTGATAACTACAGAACCTTCACCACCCGCATTAGCAACGATAGTACGTAATGGAGATTCTACTGCTTGACGAATAATGTTGATACCTGTTAATTGATCTTCATTTTCACCTTTTAACTTATCTAATGATTGGATAGCGCGAATAAGTGCGACACCTCCACCTGCTACGATACCTTCTTCTACTGCAGCACGAGTGGCATGTAAAGCATCATCTACGCGGTCTTTCTTCTCTTTCATCTCTACTTCCGTAGCTGCACCGATGTAAAGGATTGCAACACCACCTGATAATTTAGCTAAACGCTCTTGTAATTTCTCGCGATCGTAATCAGATGTAGTATTCTCGATTTGAGCTTTGATCTGGTTTACGCGATTTTCGATATTATCTTTAGAACCTGCACCATTAACAATAGTCGTATTGTCTTTGTCAATGATTACTTTCTCCGCTTGACCTAAATATTCGATGGTGGCATTTTCTAACTTGAATCCACGCTCTTCAGCGATAACAGTTCCACCAGTTAAGATAGCAATATCTTCAAGCATTGCTTTACGACGATCACCAAAACCTGGAGCTTTAACAGCCGCCACTTTTAATGCACCGCGCATTTTGTTTACTACTAACGTAGCTAATGCTTCACCGTCTACATCCTCAGAGATGATTAATAGGGGACGACCTGTTTGAGCTACTGCTTCTAATACGGGAAGTAATTCCTTCATGGAAGAAACTTTTTTCTCAGAGATCAAAATGAATGGCTTCTCTAATTCAACTTCCATTTTATCAGTATTCGTCACGAAATACGCAGATAAGTATCCACGATCAAACTGCATTCCTTCTACTGTTTTTACTTCAGTTTCCGTACCACGAGCTTCTTCAACTGTAATAACACCTTCACGGCCTACTTTCTCCATAGCTGATGAAATCATTGTACCTATTTCAGAGTCATTGTTTGCTGAGATGGTAGCTACTTGAGCGATTTCTTTTGAAGTAGTAATCGCACGAGATTGTTTTTTCAAATCAGATACGATAGCGTCTACTGCCTTCTCAATACCACGTTTTAAATCCATTGGATTTGCACCAGCAGCAACGTTTTTAGAACCAATGGTATAGATTGATTGAGCTAGAACGGTAGCTGTTGTCGTACCATCACCCGCTTGATCAGCTGTTTTAGAAGCTACTTCTTTCACTAATTGAGCACCCATGTTTTCCACAGCGTCCTCTAATTCAATTTCTTTTGCCACCGAAACACCATCCTTTGTAATAGATGGAGAGCCGAATTTTTTATCAATAATAACGTTACGACCCTTAGGTCCTAAAGTTACTTTAACTGCATTTGCAAGGGTATCAACCCCTCTCTTCATTTTTTCGCGCGCTTCGCTATCGAAAAATAGTTCCTTTGCCATATGATTTTGTAATTAATGTTGTGTTAAAATTATAAAACTGCAAAAATGTCAGACTCACGCATGATTAAGTAATCTTTACCGTCAATAGTGATTTCAGTACCTGAGTATTTACCATACAATACAGAATCACCTACTTTAACAGTAATAGGCTCGTCTTTCTTTCCATTTCCTACCGCTACGATTGTTCCTTTTTGTGGTTTCTCTTTCGCTGTGTCAGGAATAATAATACCAAATGCTGTTTTTTCTTCAGCTTGAGCTGGTTCTACAACAACCCGATCCGCTAAGGGCTTAATACTTAAATTTGACATGTGT
>JACCDT011928606.1_pt1 | contig 19121 bp, 39 predicted proteins | sample 7446291 | NCBI WGS metagenome assembly JACCDT01 (sample SAMN15323446, study PRJNA562643) | freshwater metagenome | isolation source: river surface water | place: USA:Blue River Watershed | collected 2017-08-17 | reverse complement strand
CCAGAACCAACTCCAGAACCAACTCCAGAACCAACCCCTACTCCAGAGCCTACTCCAGAACCAACGGTTGATCCCACACCAGAACCAGAACCTACACCTGAGCCTGAACCTACACCAGAGCCAACAGAGGAGCCAACACCTGAGCCAACCCCCAGCCCAGAGCCAACAGTAGAGCCTGAACCAGAACCAACACAGGAACCCACGCCAGAAGTTTCGCCAGAACCAGAACCTTCTCCTTCACCAGAACCTCCAATTGAACCAGAACCAGAACCAGAACCAATTATACCAGAGGGCGAAGTTGAAATAAAAGAAGAAATTTCTGCTGAAAATATTAAAAGTTTGGTCGAAGAGCTTTCAGAAATTCAGCCACAACTGCTAACAGAAGAACAGCAAGAATTAATTGTTGAAGCAGCAATGGAAGTGTTTGCTTCTGCAGAACAAGGATCTCCTGAGTATGAGGCAGCTTTGGATGCATTGCTGGTAGTAGCTCAGGCAGATGACATTATTCTAGACGAGGAGCTTGCTGCTATCCCACTTATTGGTGATGTAGCAGGTGCAGCGGTAGAAGTATTTAACGCACTTGGAAATGCTGGGGCAGATATGTCTCCACAGGTCCGTGAGCAATCAGAAAAGGTTGTTATTGCAGCCGTCATCGTAGGACAAGTAGCGATGACAGCAACAGCAGCAGCCACTAGTGCAGCAGCAGCTGCAGCAAGGAGGCCATAATGATTAAATTCATTAAAGCATTATTTAAAGACATTATCGATCAGGCCTGGACCCTGCTTGGTATGTTTGTAGCTTGGGTAGTTCTAGAAGGCTCAGCCAAAGATGTAGTTGGCATGCTTATCTGGATTACCCTAGGTGTATGGGTACTTACGTTCCCACTACGCTATGAAAAAGAAGATGAATAGTCATCGAAAGGTAGGATAAAATGGAAGACGAACTAGGAGTAACTGGTGGCTGGCACACCATGAAAAATGTCCTAATGAGGATTCTAGCAGTATTTGCTGCATCTGGACTAAGCGTTCTAGGTGCTGGTGCTGTTGTTGGAGTTGACCTGTTGTCAGCCGTATTTATGGCTGGTATTCTTGGTGTAGCAACTGTTGTTGAAAAGTTGGCACGTGCCTTCTTGGATGATGGCAAGCTAACTATGGATGAAATTAACCAGGCATTCTCAAAAGTAGACAAGAACTCAAAGTAGTGCTTGACAGCCCTTCCTGGGCCATGTATAATATATGTACATAACCTAGGAAGGGTTTTCTATGACCTGTATAGTTGCAGTGCAACAAGATGGCATTATTTACATGGCTGGAGAAAGAGCGGCATCTAATGAATCTATCATTGGAACCCTAAGCACACCAAAGGTATTTAAAAAAGATGAGTATCTAATTGGTTTTTGTGGCTCTATGGCTGGCAAAAGGTTAATGTATCATTTTGATCCTCCATCACCAAATGCATATGCAAACATTGATGAATTTATGCATACTACCTTTTTAAACTACTTGCATGATCTATATGAAAAAGTTTGGATTGGAGATGGTGAGCCACTAGACCTAGATTTAATTATTGGTATTCGTGGCAAGCTTTATGACCACAATGTTGTGAACATGGCACTAAACGAATATAACAGAGACTACATGGCTGCTGGTTCTGGTATGGAATATGCCTATGGCTACTTGTATTCTGGTGCCAACGCAAGCGACCCTTATCAAAGAGCAATTGGTGCAGTAAAAGCTGCAATAGAGTTTTCACCAAGTTGTGGTGGAGATATTGACGTAATCTACGGTTAGTGATAGAATATTATTATGAATGATTTTGGTGAGTGGTTAAATATTGGTATTGAAAATGGCTGGGTATCGGAGCCATTCTGCAATACGCATGATGGTGATCCATACATGACTGAGGAAGAAGAAAAAGAGTGGGAAGAGGGCGGAGATCCATGCATGCATGTTTTAAAGCTCCTTGAAGCCTGATATCCTAGGATTTTTAAAATGACAAATAAAGTAGTCATAAACAGACTAGACAAAGACAAGAAGATATTTGAAATAGTTCCGCTTAGAGTAAAGCGTGACTGGATGACATCTACCAGAGATAAGTTTGCATACAAGTGTCTTCCACTTAATATAGCAAATCAGTATGGCTGGGCAGTCCTATGTCCTGTTGATATGTCAGTTGTCTGGATGGGTGGCGTTAATGCAAATGATGTAGATGTTATCATTAAAGATGATAATTTTGATAGCCAATCTATTGCTACATATTTTGGAGAATCTATCTTAACTTTTCATCCAGACTTTGTTGTACAAACACCAGAGAACTATTCTATCTATATTCGTGGCATTCCTAACTACTCTAAGCCTGGAGTAGTTGCACTAGATGCTATAGTTGAAACTGACTGGCTACCATTTACTTTTACATATAATTTTCAACTAGTTGCTCCAGGAGTTTATGATTTTAAAAAGGGAGAGCCGCTATTTGCTTTTTTCCCAATTGAAAGAAACACAGTTGAAACATTTGATCTAGAAGAGATATGGATTGAAGAAAATCCTAATCCAAATTTTGCTTTAGATTTTCAAGCATTTGAAAGACACGCCGTTGATAGAAAACACGATGACTTTCACCACAGACTATATGTTCAGGGGAAAAGTCCAAACAGAATTCATAAGATAAAAAACCACATAACTAAGTTGCTTTTCGGTGGCAAATCTGATAAAATTTAATACATAATCCCCTTTAGCTCAACGGCAGAGCAGAGAGCTGTTAACTCTAAGGTTCCTGGTTCGAATCCAGGAGGGGGAGCTAATGGTCACCCATACCACTCTCCAGCATGAGATAAAATGGGAAACTGGCTTCGTAGCTCAGTAGGTTAGAGCACCACCCTGTCACGGTGGGGGTCGTGGGTTCAAGTCCCATCGGAGTCGCTGTAGCAAACAGATAGGAAGATATGAAAAAGATTTTTGGTAACGTTGTGTCATTTATGCTTGGTGCTACCCTTTTTATTGCAGGGTCTGCAATTGCAGATGAGCCAGTCATTATTGAGACTGAGAGTGTGTCTGACCCAGCACCACCAGCTGTAATAGAAGAGACTCCACAAGAAGTTGTATCAGAACAGCCCACGTCTGAGCCAAAGCGAAGTAGCGATAATCCAGTGTTCTGTTGGAATGTTGGAAAGACCAACGAGCTTGGCCAAGACTGCTTTTGCGTAGAGGGTTCTGTCACTAACATGGATGAAGTTGACTGCCTCATTGAAAGTGGTATTGTAGGCGAAGATACTCGTGAAGTGTATAGAGAGTGGCTAGCTTCTCAAAACTAAACAAATGGTCCATTAGGGTAGCGGTTTATCCCACCTGATTTTCACTCAGGAGATCACGAGTTCGAATCTCGTATGGACTACTCTTTGTGTGCAGATCTGAACATCAGCACAAAGATCGTGTAATTGAAACTACGTGTTCCAGCGGTGTGGTTGAGGAGTTCAGCCAAAACATCATGCGTCTAGGCGAGAACTAGATTACACAGCCATCAGCACTTGCGTGGATGGCATTTGCTTCCTTAGCTCAGTTGGCCAGAGCAATCGCCTTGTAAGCGATAGGTCGTCAGTTCGAACCTGACAGGGAGCTCCATGGTATAATTGAATAGAAAGGAGATATTATGGCCAAATATCAATTTCCAATTGACGGAGTTCCAGGAAAAGCCTGGAAAGTCAAGAGCAAAATGGGTTGGAGAATCCACCCAGTAAAGAATGAAAAGAAGCACCACAATGGTACTGACATCATTCCTGGTAACGTAAAGGGACCAGTTTATATTGAAGCAGCATTTCCAGGTAAGGTAATGTATGCTGGACCATCAAAGACTAAGAAGTCAGATGGTGAACCAGATGGTTTTGGATATTACGTAAAAATTGCATCCATGATTGATGGTAAGTGGTACAGTCACCTATATGCACATCTTGAAAAGGGATCGCTACAGGTAAAGACTGGAGACAAGGTTGAAGCTGGAAAGGTTCTTGGAAAGATGGGGACTAGTGGGATGAGCACTGGTGTCCATTTGCACTGGGAGATCTGGGCAGGAAAAGACCATGGTTGGTCTGCTGACGGAAAGGGTTTTGTTGAGCCTATTGAGTTCACCAAGGCACTCATTCAAGCAGAAAAGGCTAAGGGATTTGCCAATGAAGCCACTCCAGAAGATGCACCAGTTGCAAATGATGGCGTTGCTGCAGCACCAGCTAAAAAGCCAGTTGCTCCCAAACCAGTTACTACAAAGCCAGCTACTACAAAGCCAAAGGCTGTAAAGCAACCATAAGCTATGGCAATTTACGAATACAAATGTAAGTCATGCAATGCCTCTGTTACTATTACCAGGGGCATTGCTGACAAAGAAGAAGTTCCTGTTTGCTCCGCTTGCAATCTTTCATTCAGTAGGGTATACTCTTCTATAGGAGTTGCCTTTAATGGTGGCGGATTTTATAGCACAGATAAGGGAAAGTAATGGAAGTTTTAACTGACAAAATTGAATGGACTCTGACTGCAGTTGATAGATGTGACGCTGCAAACTGTTCTGCTCAGGCATTTGTAAGAGCAGTTGGGGTAAACGGAGAACTTTTATTTTGTTCTCATCACTATAATAAAATAGTTGATAATGCAGTTGGATACGATAATTTATCTAAATTTGCATATCACATAGTTGATGAACGTGAAAGGCTGATTGAAAATCGCCTGGTAGGGGAAAACTAAATGTATGAATACTATACTAAAATTGACAAAGTCGTTGATGGTGATACTGTTGACGTTTTTATTGACCTTGGCTTTAGCGTATGGCACAAAGAACGTATTCGTATTGCAGGCATTGACACCGCAGAAAAGAATACACCATTAGGAAAGGCCCTCAAAGCGTATATGAAGGAATTGCTTGAGGGCAAGATGGTTCGCCTTCAAGTAAGCAAGCCAGATAAATATGGTAGATATTTGGGAGAGATTTGGCTGGGATCTGATGAAAGTATTAATAAGCAACTTATTAAACATGGTCTTGCAAAGTCGTACGGTGGAGATTCTAAAGTTGGCCTATGGACACAAGAAGAGCTTGCAATAGACAAGATTAGTGTAAAGATTTTGTAATGACTGATAGCTTTGATGAATTGTTTAATAGCCTGATAGAGTCTGGGGCTGTTGAGCTAACTGCAATGGATGCAAATGGCAATCCATTATATTCATTTACAGATAAGATACTTGAGATAGCCCCTAATTTTGCTAAACAATTAGAGAATGCTTTTCATGAAGACATGATGATGCTATGGCAGTTGAATTTTCTAGAAATGGATGTAACCCTTCTTAATCCAGTTGTAAAGATAACTGATAAGGCAAAAGATCAAGACGAGGTTTCTAAGCTACCAGAAGACCTAAAGATAACTCTTGAAACAATTAAGAATGCTATGAGAATAGAACCATAGTATAATTATTATTGAGGTTACTATGGAATTTCTAATTGGTGCAATTGTCACCATGCTTGCTGTTTTTTTGGCTAATAAATTTCTAATTCCCAACATTAGGCAACTTTCCTTAAAGGTATCATATAGGCAGTCTGATGTTTTTGAGGCAATTAGGCCATCGATAGATTATCTTAAAAGTATTGCTCCAAGACCAGAAACTCAGGCACTAAAGTATGAGGCCAGGCATATGGTTAAGGTTCTAATTCTAGAAGATAAGGCATACTGGATTAAAGATAATTCAGTTTTTGTTGCAGACATAATTGATGGCGATGTGGATAAAGAGAATGCCAAGACTGTTGACACAATGAGCATGGATAAGGTACAATTAGATAGGCTAAGTTTTATAGTTGAAAAACTAACGGAAGGAAATAGCAGTGATAGTGGCCATCCAAGGTTCTCGTAACTTTTCAGACTACAATGTCTTTTTAAGAGCTATGGGCACAGCCCTATCTAGTATGGATCGTAATGATAAGCTATTTATTATTTATTCCGCTGGACCAATTAATATTAACTCAATGGGTATGGAGTTCTCCAATATTGCCGAACGTAGCTTAAAGGCAAGAGGAATCAAAATTAAATTAAACAAAGTTCCTCCAAGCTGGATTAAAGAAAATATTAAAGACGTTGATTATTTTGCATACTTTAGTAAGCCCAAGGAACCAGTGTCAGATCTTGTTGACCTTGCAGAAGCTAAAGACATTGAGGTTGGAATTTATAGATTTTAGGTATTGACAAATCTAATCTATTATGATATCTTTATAAAGCCATAACTTGCGGATATGCAGGGGCAAATGTAACAAACAATATATAGGTGAAAAATGCTAGTTAAGTCATTAGAAACAATGGAAAAAATTGTAAGCAAGAATAAGTACCTATCTTGGGATGGGTGGGACGTAATTAAGTCTGATCCAAATCCAACTGGATGGCGTTATCCAAATGGTAGGTTTATCAAAGGCAAGTGGTATGTACAAAAGAAATTTGAACTTACTGCAAAAGGCTGGGAGCTACCTGACAAGCTTGTGAGGTAGTTTATGGATAAGAACGCATGGAAAGATGATGCGTCTTGCAAAGACTACGATGTCAATCTTTTCTTCGATAAGTATGAAGAAGAGCAAAACTTAAGACCAGCAATAGATAAAATATGTTCTGAATGCCCCGTAGCAAGACAGTGCTTTGCTATTGGAGTTTCTCAAAAAGAATGGGGAGTTTGGGGTGGAGTTTATCTTGAGGGTGGCAAGATTTCTAGAGAATTTAATAGACATAGGAATAAGCAAGACTGGGCAGAAACCTGGAAATATCTAACGATGGATAAAAAATAATGTATACAGATGCAATGAAAATGGCTTTTCATTCTATTACGCCACCAAAAAATTTTGGGGTACAGGTAGTAGATCACGAACACTTTATTACAGTAAAAGCAAAAGAAGAAATCTTTATGAAACTACTTGACGAAGAGAAGCGTAGTGCGATAGAATATATGGTAAAGGTCAAAAAGGCTTTAGAAGATAATGGTGCAATCGTGCTACTTGTACGAGAAGGCGGAGCAGAGCAGTAATGCAAACATTCCTACCATATGCAGACTTTAGGCAATCAGCAGAAGTGCTTGACAATAAACGCCTAAATAAGCAAATCCTAGAGGGGTATCAGATTCTTAAGGTGCTACACAATCCAGATCCACGTGCAGCTTGGCGTAATCATCCTGCCGTAAAGATGTGGAACAATCATCAGGATGCTCTGTATAACTACATTGCAAACATGGTTTTAGAGGCACGTGGCAGGGGTATCAAGACTGACAAGAATGAAGCTAACCTTATTGAGTTACATAGCAGATATGCTATGAACTGGGAAAGCGGTATGCCAAAGTGGTATGAAAATAAATTAGTTTTAGATAGAATTACAGAATCACACAGGGCCAACCTATACAGAAAAGATCCAGAGTTTTACATAGACTTTATGCACGATAAAGCCAATCCTTGCTGCGACAAGTGTCAGTACTATTGGGTTACACACGAAAAAGGAATTGTAGCATGACACCATTTGAAATATTCTTAATTGTTTTTAACTTTTTACTAATTGGTGGTTTTCTTTTTGAAGAAATTAGGCTAAGATCTAAAAACAATAAGTTGTTGAAAAGTGTTGTAACTTTGACACTGGACAAGATTACACTGCAAAAGCAAATATCAGAAGATACTACTATGACACCAACTGAAACTGATGGTTTTATTAAGTTTCTTTCTGAATCTCGCCAATGGGCCTTTGATTATATTGAAGATGTTCAAGCATCTATTCAAGATTTAAAGATATCTATGGATGATGGCAATGAAGATAAGATTGACCAGGCCTATAAAAATCTAATAACGTTTTTACCAGAAAAGATGAATAATGATTAATCACTTACAACAAGAGGCTTTATGCTTTGATGATATCCTTCTTGTGCCACAAGAGTCTGGCGTTTCTTCAAGACATGCAGTAGATCTTTCAATGAAAATTGGTTCAGGAGATAGGTCAATTACTCTTGATCTACCACTAATTGCTTCTCCAATGGATACTGTATGTGGTAAAGATATGTGTATTGCTATATCAAACCTTGGCGGTATGGGCATTCTTCATAGATACCTCCCAATTGAGGAACAGGTTGATATAGTTACTTACCTATCAAATGGTGGATATAAGTTTGGAGTGTCTGTTGGTGCAACTAATAACTTTATGGATGATGCTAGAAAACTAGTTGATGCAGGTACAAAACTAATTTTGGTAGACATTGCAAATGGACATAGTGATTATGCAATTGAAGCTGTAAAGCAACTCAGAAAAGAATTTGATATTCATATTATGGCTGGCAATGTTTCAACTGCTATGGGGTTTAAGAATCTTGTAGAAGCTGGAGCTGACTCAGTTCGTGTTGGCATTGGTGGTGGATCTGCATGCACTACTAGAATTGTAAGTGGGCATGGAGTACCAACACTTCAGTCAATTATTGAGATTGCTAGCTGGAAGCAACTTTATACAAAAACATCTGTCATTGCAGATGGTGGTATTCGTAATAGTGGCGATATGGTTAAGGCTTTTGCAGCAGGTGCAGATGCTGTTATGGTTGGATCTATGCTTGCTGGCACAGATGAATCGCCAGGAGAAGTCACTAAAGACCATAATGGAAGAGACGTAAAGATGTTCCGTGGCATGGCATCAGCTCATGCTCAAATGGATAAATTTGGAAAAGTGTCAGTTGCTGAGGGAATTTCAACAACTGTTCCATACAAAGGCTCTGTATCGCATATCGTTGAACAGGTTCGTGGTGGCCTGGGAAGTGGATGCTCTTATTCTGGAGTAAATGCTCTATCAGAATTAGCTAAAAAAGCAGAGTATATTAAGGTTAGTTCTGCTAGTCTTAATGAATCAAAGCCACACGCTATATAAAAAGGAAAATAATGAACGCACAAATGAAGGCAGCACTAGAGTCATACCTAAGAAATTTACTGGGTGTTGCTCTTGCACTTATTACCACTACAATGGCTAATGCAGGAGTATCTTCTCCACTAGACTTTGGTACTGGTGAATGGCTAACTGTTGCAAATGGCCTTTGGGCAGCAGCAGTTCCAACCTTGCTTCGTTGGGTAAATAAGAAAGACCCAGCGTTTGGCCTAGTGGCTACAGTAGTAGCTTCTGAGGTATCAAAGAAGCTGGATGACAAGGCTAAGGCTGCAAAGCCTGCAGCTAAGAAGCCAGCCGCTAAGAAGCCTGCAGAGAAGAAGACTAAGTAATTAGTTAATAAGATAAGCGGATCACTACTTGTGGTCCGCTTTTTCTTATGCTATAATTTTATTAGCACTTGCCTTATGGGAGTGCTAAAACAACTCGCTTAATAGAAGGAGATGGTAATATGATGTCAACATATATTACAGACCCATTTGCAACATTGGATAGAATGTTTGCAGTGGCAAAAAACACAAATCCTAGTTACCCACCATACAATGTTATTAAGTTTAATGATAACGAGTATAGTCTACAGTTTGCGGTAGCTGGATTCAAAAAGCCAGATATTGAAATTACAGTCGAAGATGGCATTCTAAAGATCAGTGGAAAAGCTCCAGAGCCTGAATTTGAAGACGGTGCTGGATATGTTCATAAGGGAATTGCAGCCAGAAAGTTCGCTCGTTCATTTACGCTACCTGAATATTTTGAGGTAGATTGGGCTGGACTTGAAGATGGGATTCTATCCATTGGTCTTACCAGGCATGTGCCTGAAGAGAAGCAGCCCAAAAAGATCACTATTGAATAAGTGATATAATTAAATAGTCCCCACACAGGGCAAGGTTGCCGTTATCTTAGGATGATTAGTTACCATTACGAGCTGGGCAACGCCATAGGTTCTGTGTGGGGATTTTATATTATGCTATAATTAACTATGCCTTATCATGTTGGAGCAAAGGGATCTTATGGATGCTCTGGATACCCTGCAGTTAAAGATGATGGAACCGTAATGGGTTGCCACAATACTAAAGAACAGGCAGCAAATCAAATTTATGCAATAAATCAGTCTGAAGGGAACATAAAGTCTATGGACAGCGAAATGGATAGATATAAGGATAGTGGAATTGACAGATCTTTCTTTGCCAATTCTAGAAATCTAAAGCCACAGCGTTTGGGCGAACTTTTTAGTTCAGAGCCAATGGACAATAAATATGGTGACGACTCTAAGACTAAGGAAGACGACAGGAACGGTCATGGACGAAATTAAAGAAGGCGATTACGTAATGGGAATGACCTCTGAGGGCATGGCTCACGGTGTTGTTGAGCACATTATGTGGGAGGGTGGAACGCTTGGAACTCCTGGAAGCGACTATGCACTTGAATCTATGCCACCAGAAAATCCTGCCATGTCAGTTCGCCTTTATGAAGAAGATAATGGATCTTGGAAGCCAACGGCATATAGTATTGGAATGATGTATCGGGATGCTGAAAGGCTTGAAACTCTAGATGGCCACATGATGTCAGACGATGAGGACTCTGAAGATATGGAGATGCTTTACAAGGCAGAAGCATTTATCCCCACATCTGGAATGAAGGCTGCAGCAAGACGTGCATTGAAATGGAAAGAAGAAGGAAAGGCAACTGGTGCAGGGACTCCAGTGGGTTGGGGTCGTGCTACTGATATTGTTGCTGGTAGGTCAATGTCTCTTAGTGTTGTTAGACGTATGTATTCTTTCTTTTCTCGCCACGAAGTAGACAAGAAAGGCAAGGACTTTTATAATACTAGCAATCCGTCTAATGGTCGTATTATGTGGGATGCTTGGGGTGGAGACGCAGGCTTTAGCTGGTCACGTGGCATTGTCAATAGAATGAAAGATAAGGCACTATTTGCTGAGTTTGGAAAAGATTGGACACGTTCTAGGGGCATTCCAGAGCTGTTTAAGGCCATTGGAGTGGGCTCTATGGTATCTTGGAATTCTTCTGGCGGTAGGGCAGAGGGCAAGATTACTAGAATTATTCGTGACGGAAGATACAATGTTCCTGGAACAGAGGTTACAGTAACTGGTACACCAGATGATCCAGCAGCAGTTATTAGACTATATCGTGATGGCAAGCCAACAGATGTAATTGTTGCACATAAATTAAAAACACTACGCTCAAAATAATGAAACGAGAAATGTTGCACTTTATGGCAGATTGGTGTCAACCATGTTATGCTTCAAAGCCAATTGTTGAAAAATACCTAAAGCTGAATCCAGACGTTATCTATACACAAATCAACATTGACGATAAAGAGTTATTTAATCAATGGTCAGATTTGCAAATAATGAGTATTCCATCATTTGTTGGAATCATAAATAATGAAATTAATAGGGGCCATTCTGGAGTTCCCAGCATAGAGGATCTAGATTCTATTTTTCAGCCATAGGAAATAAACCTATTATTTTTCAATAACCTTTAGAATATCTTCTATATATTTATTGTAATCAATTTCTACAATTAAATTATCAGCGTCAAGTTTATGAACCTTCAGTTCTTGACCAATTTTAAAAAGAATTTCAGCGATCTGATCTCTTATTTCATTCTGATTCATTTTCTCTTTGATAAGTCCTTATCTTGTGACAATTAGCACATACAACATCGCACTTTGCTACCTCAGCCCACGCAGCCTGTGGACCATAGTTTCTCAATACTCTGTATACAACGTCAATTTTTTGAAATTCTGGCTTGTGGTCAAATTCTAAGACGTAGTGTGGGTAATGATTTCTACAATCAGCACAGCCACGCTTTTCTTTATAGAGATGCAATTCCTCTAAAACTGTAGCCAAGGCCTTACGGTGCTTTGCAGACTTCACCATTTGATATAATTATACCAGCTAGTTAGGAATCTATTGATAAACAATTTGACATTTATATACCCCTGTAGACCTGGGGATAACGAAGAATTAAGGTATTCCCTACGATCAGTTGAGAAGTTTTACCCAGAGGCTGATGTCTGGGTTATTGGCGGTAAGCCAGACTGGTATGTTGGTAATTTTATTAAGATTAAACAAACCTATGATAGCTTTGCCAATGTTCGTAATAGTTTATCAATGATTATTAATAATCCTGCCATTCCAGATGATGTCATAGTAATGAATGATGATTTCTTTTTCCTAGATCGTTTGGATAAATTTTTATTTTATGTATCTGGAACTTTAAAGGATAGAATACTATCTGATAAATTAAACAATATAAATTCTTCTTATACCAAAAAGTTAGTGCATCTACATAATCACTGCAGTAAATATGTTTCCTCGCCACTAGATTTTGATATTCATGTGCCTATGCCAGTTAACAAAAAGAAATTATCCCAGGTAGTTGATGAAGGATTAATGTGGAGATCTAATTATGGTAATAGGTTTGCACCCAAAAGCAAAATTAGAAAAATAAAAGATGTTAAGGTATATCCAAACAGCATCTATTCTTTTAAAAGCTATGATTACAAAAATCCCAAATATCCTTTTATATCAACGCACGATGACTCATTTAAAGAGGTTTATGAGCATTTGCTAAAAGATTTATTGTCAATGCCCTCAAGGTTTGAGTTACCTAAACCGTCTCTTAGCAGCTAATCGCTTAGCCTTATACCTATGAGTGCTGGGTGGCTTTTTGGCATTTTTGATAAAGTCTGCAAACATTTCTAGTTCAGCGTCCTGACGATGATGTAGCCATTCAGCTCTTAATCTTGCGTTTGCACTATACGATTCATAATCTTTTTCAATAGTTTTAATTGCTCTATCTGTTGCATCTACATCTAGTGGTGGAACTAATACTGCAGCTTCTCCAATGCCTTCCCTAACGTGTGGGGTATCAACATGGACGCATGGGATTCCATACCCAGCAGCTTCAATCGCTGACATGCCATATGTCTCGTATCTTGATGGCACTAAAAGTATTCTAGTTTCCTTTAAATAATTAATTACTTCTTCTGGGGCAACTCTTGGACGAAGTTCTACATTGGGAAGTTTAGCAACTCTAGCCTCAATATCCTTTAGTCCGTGGGTTGGCTCAGCTGGAGACCTTACAATAATAAATCTTTGGTCTGGATATCTTCTGGCTAGTTCAAGAACTACTTCTACACCCTTGTTGAGAAGAGAAGATAGTAAAGTATATGCGTTGCCACCAGTCAATTTAAAATCTGGTAGTGGGCTAATGGGTGGATGGATAACAGGAGCATCTGGCTCTCCCCATTCTCTTGCTGCAACATTAGTATTATAAACTGCATAGTCTGCAAAACGCATAGCCTCATTAATAGTTCTGCCATACTTTGGTGGGGTATGAACATTTACAACAGATATCGCACCAACCTGTTGGGCAGCAAGAACAGCAGGCAGAGATAGTTCATTTTGTGCAATAACAATATTTGCTTTTAGTTGTCCTAGCTGACTAGCTATTGACCTGGGATCTGCATATATATCAAGAACATCTGGTGTATTGATTTGTTTTACACTAACGCCATCAATGGTGTATGGCTCACTAGTAGAGGTTAGCACAAATTTATTTCCATGTAGTTCAACCATGGTTCTATGCAGTGAAACCTCACCACCCATGTTCCAAATAGGTGGATATCCATGGGATAAAGCAACTATGTTCATTGACCAGTCAAAGCCCTTCGTGCTTGTATCAGTCCATCCCCATCACGCCAGGTTTCAAAAGCAATTCTATCAAGCTCACGCTTTTCTTTATCGTTTGCTTCTCTATAAGTTCTATCGTCTGGTGCAGTTTTATTCCAGCGGTGCAGGTGTGTTAGCTTAACATCTGGAAGATAGACAAACTTAGTAATCTTTCCAAGTTCTCTCCAGACATTGTCACAGAACAAATGCCTTGATGTCGGAAGTCCAATCCATCCTAAACGTTTATACATTTCCATAGGAACAACAACATGTGTTGGCAAGTCTACCCCATGTAATTTTTCTAGACCATCACTTCCATATGCAACTCCAAGATCTGGAACGGCATCAATCATCAGTTGGTCCCAACCCCTAGTTTCTGGCAAGACATCATCACCAAGAATTGCTATATGCGTAAAGCCTTCATTCATTGCAATTTCTGCTAATTCGTTTAATGATGCAGAAAAATAAATTCTAGGGCCACGAATATATGTTACATTATCTAGCTCTGGATATTCTGTTTTATCATCATCATCTAGTCTTGCAAATAGCTTGTATTCTACTGTGCAGGTATTTTTAAGTGCATTGGATAAACGCTTTAGATTTTTTGGCCTACCACGAGTAGGTACTGTAACAGCAAGCTTTGGAGTCATGGGTTAATTATACCCTATCAGACAGTGCAGCAAACGTCTGTGGAAATGCCTGATGAGATAAATCTTTAACTGCAAAGGCATACTGTTGAATTTCCCACTGTGCGTCATGCTCCAGTCTCTGATCCAAGAACGTCATAATTCCTTGTAGAGATACGGTCCAACGCCAACGAACATACATTGCATATGCAGGCAAGAATAGTCTTGCAATCTCTGGTGCTACCCCATCATCCAATGCATCATGGTATGCCTCTACACCCTGCACAATGGTCTCTGCAAGCCTGTGGAAGTGCTTGGCACCAATTTGTTCATCTACTGGCTCTCCAGACCCCTGCTTGCTATTAGCAGGCTTAGAACGCCATTCATGTGGCAATGGCATATAAAATTGTTCATCTTCAGTAATATATCTTCTTGATGATTCGTTCCAGCCATTTTGATCATCAACGTGTGTAGATGCTACTGCATATTTCCACCATTGTCTTGCAACGAATAGTGGGGCATAGATTTCGAATGTAAGAGCTGCATGGCGGAATGGCGACGTATGGCCTTCACGAATAAGGAACTGAATAAGCTTCTCGTCTCTTTGTCCAAATTCCTTAGACTCCTTATCATACGAAACACGTGCAGCATTAACAACAGATAAATCATCGCCAAGAGTATCAACCAAACGTACATATCCCTCATCCAATACTTTAATAGGTTCTGGAAATTCTTTAATAATCATTGTCATTCTGTTGGCCAATCTCCATCTAGAACCATCATAGCAATAGCACTATAGTTAAGCATATCTAAAAAGCTATCTCTCAGACTTTCGTTTTCTGGTGTAGCTCCATTATCAATCAAGTGATTAATACGAGACATCTTATCATGCATTCTAACACGCAATCCATTTAGCGGACCACCAGGAGCAAGTGCTATGTTTTTAGGACCATAGTCTGCCTGCTTTTTAATAAGAACCTCTAGGGCTTCCACATAGTATGGCGAAGACAATCCTCTAAATGCAGAAAGATCCTTACTCATGATTATCACCAATTACTGCCAAAATATCACGGTATGCAAGAATCAAATACTCTTTGCCAGCTTCCTTAAACTCATGACCCTGATACTTAGCAAAAACCACCTTGTCGCCAGGCGTTACATCAGGAACCATCTTGGACCCATTCTCAAGATCTAATCCTGGACCAACAGCAATCACGATGGCTTCATTTGACTTTTCGTCAGCAAGTCCTGGAATAATAAAACCAGAGGCAGTGGTTTTTTCAGCTTCTCTAACTACCTCTACAACAACCTTATCATAAAGTGGTTTAATCATTGTCAATAATCTCTTTCAGTTGAAATAGTGGTATAGATATATACCCACCATTATTTGTTAGTGTTTGTAACTTCTTGTAAATTCTTTGTCGTTCTTTTTGTTCGCCAGCACGATATGCATTTGCTACGAACTCCATATCTTTTGGTGTACTAGCAGTGGATAATGCTACTCCATATTCAAATTGTCCCACACGACTCAATTCATAATCAATATCTGGTAAACTCATACAACTAATTTTACCCTAAAGCAGCTAAAAAATCAAGCAGCTAGTAGATTAATTTTATCTGGCTGGAACCCTGCCCAGTTTCCAACGGAAGAAATAACAACTGGTGCAGCCTGAAAACCCATGCTTAAAATAAGATCCAATGCATCTTTATCTTGAGTAATATCAACTGTTTGATACTCTACCCCAATCTTGTCCATATATCTTTTAGTCATGTCACACTGGACACAAGATGGCTTAGTATAAACCGTTGTCATTTAATCTCCTTTTAAGTTAGTGTATCTATTATACGGATTTGTTTAATTTGAACGCAAGTCCCATATTACTTTTTGATAACATTTATCAAATATTCAAAACAATATAGAGACATTACAGCATCATATTCAGCATCGTGCTGACGATCTTTGAAGCCTTCGAACATACCATGCATTTTTTCAAAAGCATACTCTTTGGAACTAGCCTTGATTCTTTCGAATTGGCTATTCGTTTCGGACATGGCAAAAATAACTGAGTTGAGGTCTACGCTTCTTCTAGAAAATCTACCAAATAGTATTGGTAGTGATTGTTTCACGAAAGCTCTATCAAAAGAGCCAACATTAAAACCAACCATTACAAAGTCTCTACGCTGTTTAGTTGGGTTTGCCCAATCAGCAAGCATTGGATCAACCATAGCTGGGTCTTCTCCATTTTGCTCAATGTACTCACGAGAAAACTGATGAACTTCTTCAGCTTGCTGGGACCATTCCATTACCCCTGGATTTAGCAGGGTGCCAATTGATGCCATATATCCATCAATATATTTAGCCATACCAATTTGAATTAGCTTGTGGCCAGCATCAATATCGTTGCCAGACATTTCACCATCTAGCCCAATATAGGTAATCATTAACTATCAAAACTTTCTTAATAAAAAGTGGTAGAGAGTTACGACCTGTTATCGCAATGACAATAGCCGTTCATGCCTCTACCACTTATTATCTATTATAACAGATATATTTTTATTCGCAAATATACGAAAATGACATGTGAAATCTGTCTGCTTGTGCTAAGTTAAATGGTGAGTTAAAGTCCATTGGTTCATCTTGCGAAGCACTTGCCATATCCCAAATGGTCATGGTCACACTGCCTGGAGTTAAATGTCCTTTAATGCTATAGTGATCAATGCCTTGGTTTGTAATGTCATGGATAGATCCACCATAAACGTCTGTGTGATACTTTGACGCAAATGGAATAGTTAAAGAATATTGACCAGTGCCAAAATTAGTTACTGTTGTAAAAGCTACATCTATTTGTACTTGAACTAAATTACCAATTTTAATATAAGATCCAGTTGCTGGAGTTCCAGTAAATGTTAATCCAGTTCCAGACCATGTTGGACTATATTGATGAATAATGGTGGTCAGACCTTCAGTATCACCAAAAGCAGGGTGTGTAAATCTAGCCATTATGAACCTTTTTCAAGATTAGTTTTAATAACTGCCAAACTCATTCCAGTAGTGCTAGCAATAGCAAATAGTGCATCTTTGCCTGGAAGCTCAAAAGAAATGGAATGGTTTGGCAGAATCCTAAAGCCGTAATTTGTGCTGGAGACAGTTTCATCTACACCTAAATAGATGTATCCAGAAGCATTTACATTTTGAATTGTAATATCCATGCCAGAGTGTATACCACTTGGGGTTAGGCGTTGTGGAACGGTATTGCTAATAGAAACTAGTGCATGTTGAGCCATGTGTAAATTATACACTATAATTAAGTATGTGTCCCAATTGTGGTGAACGTTTAATCCCAATTCATTATGGATATGTTGATCATGCTGACATTGAAAGGGCAATTCTCGGTTTCATCTTTATAGCAGACAAATATGGGCTAGAAAATTTTTACTGCAAAAGCTGTAAAATTAAGCTTATGGTCTAATATATCTGATAAACTTAACTAATGATTTGCTCACAGTGTAACTATGATACCCTCATACCAATTTGGTATGGAACTCCAACAGTCACAGAAATTCTACTGGCACAGGCTGACCAAATTGTTTTGGGTGGTCCAGTAGAAAAACCATATACCCATTTCTGTGGATTTTGTCAGGTAACCTACCCAGCAAGGGAAGATTAGTCCTTAGAGACTTCTGCTCTAACCCTATTAAGTCCAGCAATGTATCCTGCTTGCCATGCAGCAGCTTCACGCTCAGTTACGTCATAAGGCAGCTTTAACACCCAATCAGCCATATCTTTCTTAGCATTATCAACAATATAGTTTATGTCTCGTTGAATTTTACGCTTTTCTTGTCTAGGCATTACTTTTGGGTAGCCAATCTACGCTTAGCTGGATCGAATACCTTGGGACGCTTCTTGGAAGCCTTGCCATTTTGTCTCTTGTCATTACGCACTCTTGTGCCCTTATTATTTGCCATAAGAATATTGTATCACTTACTCGTTAGTTGTCAATGTATAATTATTGTTTTTCTTGATGTTGCACTTGCCATGTGACGGTCTTACATTTTCAAGGGTATCATCTCCACCCCTAGATAGTGGAACTACATGGTCTATGTGCAAAGATTTTTCCCAGCCTGGTTTTCCTGGGGTACGAGGAGCAGCAAGATCTATCGCCCCACCACAAAGATGACAATCTGTACCATAGGTATCTATAACCATATTGGCTGAAAAATAGTCTTTTTCTGGATTAAATCCTTGGGCTAGTAGTTTCTTAAATCTAGTACCATTACGCATTTTACGATTAGTTCTATTATAGATAGCCATTCGTTCTTTAGCATCTGGACGCTTACGATAGTCCACCCACCATTGCTTCAGGGCTGTGTGGCATTCTGGACATGGCTCTTCGCCCAGTTGCCTTACATGGTAGTCATAACCAGGCTTGGTCCCACACTCAGGCTTTACTCTAAATCGCTTTGTTTGTTTCATTGCTACAGTGTATCAAACTTCTGGGGAATTGACAAGCCCATCGTAATACTGTATACTTTCATTAAACAAACAATATCTTTCATTTAAGGAAAACAATGACATCGCTTGTAGAGTTAAGTACTGAATCATTTTCTGCAGTTGTTCCAAATGTTAATCAATTGCCTGCAATGCGTCTAATGAGCATTATGCTTACCCAAAATCCTGAGTGGCAATATGGCATGATGATGAATCTATTGCGTGAGAACATTTCCCCAGAGCTTCATGAAGCATTTGATAATTTAAATAATCTAGAAATGCAGCAGATCATTACGCAGTGGTTTGAAAAAGCACAGGCTTAGGAGAATTAAAATGAGTCTAGAACAAAAAAGGTATTTCAACAGTGGGGTTGAATATGAGCGTGAACGCATTATCAAGTT
>JACCDT011258547.1_pt1 | contig 19124 bp, 17 predicted proteins | sample 7446291 | NCBI WGS metagenome assembly JACCDT01 (sample SAMN15323446, study PRJNA562643) | freshwater metagenome | isolation source: river surface water | place: USA:Blue River Watershed | collected 2017-08-17 | reverse complement strand
GCGTGTAATTCACTCCTAAGAAAGTCTTTTCCAAGAGGGATGAGACAAGATCTAGCTAATGGAGCATCGACGTTATGCCGATTCAACCCGCAGCCCAGAACTCCCCAATCCCCACTTCAGGTCCAACAATTACTCTCGCATCTGGCGAAAACATGGAGCTTTCATGGCAGGAGCGCGCCCTATGTGCGCAAACTGATCCAGAAGCTTTCTTCCCAGAAAAAGGCGGCTCAACCCGCGAAGCAAAGCGCGTATGTCTTTCATGCGATGTTCGTGCAGAGTGTCTTGAATACGCACTAGCTCATGATGAGCGCTTCGGAATTTGGGGCGGTCTCTCAGAGCGTGAGCGTCGTCGCCTAAAGCGTCGTACTGCGTAAGGTTCTCATTTCTCTAACGAGAAAGTGAGTTATACCTATGGCTTCCCAAGCCGCAGTCGATAAGCATCGTGTAACCGCTGTACTTGTTTCCCACAATGGAGCGGTGTGGTTGCCCGAAGTTGTTGCAGCGCTAACCTCTCAAACTCGACCAATTGATCTCATCACCGCGGTTGATACTGGATCGCAGGATGCATCTACAAAACTTCTAAAATCTGCACGCATCCCATTTGTTTCTGCAGATGTTGAAACAGGTTTCGGTCAAGCTGTTTCATTAGCTGTTAGTAAGTTAGCTAACGCGGTTGAACATGAATGGATTTGGTTGATTCATGATGATTGCGCACCAGCACCAACAGCGCTCGCAGAGTTATTAGCTGCAATTGATGATCGACCACAAGTTGTAATGGTTGGTCCAAAGTTATTGGGTTGGCATGATCGAACACATTTACTTGAAGCTGGCGTCAGCATTGCAGGAAATGGTGCCCGTTGGACTGGGCTTGAACCTTTGGAGTATGACCAGGGTCAGCATGATGGCGACCACGATGTTTTAGCTGTTAGTACAGCTGGAGCATTGATCCGTCGTGATGTCTTTGAGGAGCTAGGTGGATTAGATCCCAACTTAACTTTGTTTAGAGATGATGTTGACTTTGGCTGGCGTGCCCGTGCCGCAGGTCATTCAGTAATGGTTGCAACCGCCGCCGTTGCTTTTCATGCTCAAGCTTCAGCAACAGAACGTCGTACAGTTGAAGTTGACGGTGCATTTCTACATCGTCCATTGCTTTTAGATCGACGCAACGCTGCATATGTTTTGCTTGCTAACTCTTCATGGTGGATCTTGCCGTGGCTTGCGGTGCAGTTACTGGGAACGGCAATTGCTAGAGCTATTGGTTACTTAATTGCAAAACTTCCAGGCTATGCAGCCGATGAGATTTTGGCGGTTGGTGCGGTAATCGTAAAGCCCGGCGTGATTATTGCTGCTCGTAAGGTTCGAAAGAAACAACGCTTTGTATCGGCTCGAGTTATTGCAGAGTTCATTCCTCCTAGATGGTCACAGATACGCCTTGCAACTGAAGGCCTAGTAGACAAGGTTCGCGCCAGGGTTTTCCCTGAAAATAATCAGGTGTCTACATCTTCTGTATTAGATACCAATGAAGATGAAGATTTACTGTCACCGGTTAACACCAACAATTGGCTCAGTGTTTTTAGGCGCCCAGAGGTAATTGGCTTTACTTTGATTTGCTTGATCAGTTTGCTCAACTCTCGTAATCGTTTTGGAGCTCTCGTTGGTGGCGCCCTTCCGATTTCACCAGCAGGTGCAACTGATTTATGGCGAACTTACTTTGAGTCTTGGCACCAAGTTGGTATGGGATCAACTGTTGCTACCCCAACCTGGGTAGCGATCACAGCAACCGCTTCTATTTTCTTCCTGGGCAAGGTTCAGTTCTTGATTACCGCCTTTTTCTTGGTGGCACCTGTTGTCATGATGTTTACCGCATCGACGCTACTTAAGCGTTTGACTAGTAACGCATGGATTTCAATTCCTGCGGCCTTTCTTTATGCAATCTCACCTGTTGCAATTGCAGCGGTTTCTACCGGTCACATAGCAACAGTTCTTTTCATGATTCTGGCGCCATATGTTGCTTTGCTGCTGCGCGATATTGAAAAAATCCAAGATTTCACCTGGAGAAAGATTGCCGGGATATCACTTTTGTTGGCACTTCTTTACGGTTTCTCACTGATGATTTTTGTCATCGGCCTGGTCGCTGGAATCATTTCAACCCTTAGCGATTATGAAAAGCATGCTCAACAAGCTGATTCACCTCTGTACTCATTGCGTCTGCAAAAAAGAGCTGCTCTTATCTTCATTCCATTTGTAATGAACGCTCCGTACTCACTAGAGGCGATCGCGCGCCCAAGTCGTTTCTTGGTTGAACCAGGGCTACTGATTTCAGGCGGGGGTCCACTGAATGCATTGTTTGGCAATCCAGGTGGTGCAAATGCACTTCCGGTTTGGCTAGTAAGCCCAATTCTCTTGGTGTTGCTTGTTTCGCTATTCTCTTCAACCCATGCCCGACGCATTGCCGAGTACGGCATCGGTGCGTTGGTACTCGGGGTCATTCTCTCAGCTCTTTCAATTTCTACCCACGGAAATGAAGCCTCATCAAAGGTTTGGCCTGGTCCGGTGTTGGTATTGGTTACCTTGGCCTCGGTTGCATCAGGAACAGTTCTGCTTGATCGACTTCGTGAAACTTTGATCCTTAGCCATATTCACTATCGCCATATTCTTTCCGCTTTGCTCCTGTTCACAACCTTTGCTTACTCAGTTTTGGCGATCGGCTGGTCTGTTTCAAAGGGTGCAGATTCCTTGGTTCAGGCAAATAAAGAAACGGTGATGCCAGCCTTTTTAAGTGTTGAAGCTGACACAAAGATTCTTGTGTTACGTGAGGTTGGCAATAAGAATGAGAAGAAGATTCAGTACTACATTTCGCGCGGACAAGATATTTCATTAGGCGAACCAGATGTGGCACCTTCACAAACCGCTGCCATCGCAGAGGCAGCACGTGGCTTGATTGATGGATCAGGAGTTACAAGTAGCACCACATTAAGTAACTACGGCGTGAAGTACCTTTTTGTGAAGACTCCATTTAAGCGAGAGATCATTCGCACCATCGATGGCCTTGGTGGATTCTCTCGAACCTCCGCCACTTCTTTAGGTGTTGTTTGGAGGGTAAGTGCTCCTGCTTCACGACTTATGTTTATAGGTGCAGATGGTGTTCGCAAAGAGTTGCAAGCGGGCGAAGTTGGCGCACGTATCTATATTCCTACCGCCGGAACCCTTGTATTAACTGAAACTTACAACCGCTCATGGCAGATAGTTCAGAATGGTTACCGCCTCGAGCGAGATAAGAATGAACAAGGACTGCCTGTCTTTACAGTTACCGAACCTGGTGAGATCTCATTGATCCACGATGGAACGGTACGTAGAGGCTGGCTTTCACTTCAGTTGATTTTCTTTGTAGTTGTTCTTGTCATGGCACTTCCTGCAGGCCGCCGCAAGAGTGAAATCTCAGAGAAGGAGCTTGCATGAAACTTTCTCGTCCTTTGAGATTTATAGCCTTTGTTGGTGTTGCAATCATCTTGGGTTCGGTGCTGAATGTTGCCGTGACAAAGAAAAGCTATTCAGAGAACTATCCGGCAGTTGTCTGTCCGCCAACCTTGCCTGGGCTCTCGTCGCAGATCTCTTTATCTTCTCGTCAAACCCAGTTTCAGCGTCTGCAAAACAGAAGCACCGCAACCTTGCCTGTAAAGGTATTGCGCCTGCCAGTTGAGAAGGACTCACTTCTTTTCAATGCAGAGGGCTCAACACCAGTTGCTTGGCAGAGTCGTTCAGGTAACTGGGCTGGAGGAACCTTGTGTTCTGGACCTGTTTCATCTCAATGGTTTGTGGGCGCAAGCGCCGATATCACTACAAAGGCTCGGTTAGTCATCGTCAATAGCGGGTTAAGTGATGCTGTTGTAGATGTTGAAGTCTTTACTGAAAATGGAAGACAACCTCAAAGAGTTTTGACAGTACCTTCTAAAAATTACTTGGTCATTTCTGTTGACTCATTGGCACCTGGAGATAAAAAACTAACAGTAAATATTGTTACAAGATCAGGCCGAGTTAACTCCTTTTTAATTGATGAGCAGGGCAAGGGTCTGCGCGCCTTAGGTGGAGATTTTGTAAATCCGATCAACACCCCTAGTCGCACTCTTGTTATTCCTGCGATTCCAAATCGCACAAAGTCAGGCACACAAGGATCTGATGCGGTTCATCTCCTGCGCGTCTTAACGCCAGGTGATGTAGATGCAAGCATCACAGTTGAACTTCTCTCTGCAGATGGAGTATTCATTCCAGTTGGTCTGAATTCACGTAGCATCTCGGCTGGCTTGGTTTCAGAGTTCGCTTTCTCACCAAAGATTTCCGCCGCCGCTTTTGCCATCAAAATCACGGCGACTGAACCAATCGTCGCAGCGGTTGAATCCACCGTGCCCGTGGGGTCTCGAAAAGATTTTGTCTGGAGTACGCCAACGCCACCATTATCTGAGTTCACAATTGCTCTGACTGGGCTATCACCATTGATCGCATTTGCAGCTCCGGAAATCAATGTGGCTATTGATCTTACTTTGGTAAATGGCAAGGTGATTCGCAAAGCAGTCCAAGGAACTGACATTGTCACCTGGAAGGTTCCGGCTGCGGCTCGATCAATCAAGATAACAAAGGTCAGCGATGATACGTATGCAGGAGCTTTGGTCACATCGGTGAATGGTTATGGGTATTTTCCAATAGCCCCCGGAAGTATTCTCACCCGGGTTGAAATTCCGGACTCAAATATTCGTATTTTGAATCCTTGATAATCCCAACTTTTTGTACCTGTTCCCACTAATGTTTCATATATGAGAACTCAAGGTGGTCGCGGCTGCTCCCGTGCTGGATGCAGATCTCATGCAACCATGACCTTGACCTATATCTACTCTGAGTCAACGGCAGTTGTTGGCCCACTAGCAACATTTTCAGAGCCACATGCTTACGATCTCTGCGCAGTTCACGGAACTCGCTTGAAGGTTCCACATGGTTGGAGCGTCATCAAGCAAGAACTAGATGGTGCATCAACCGGTCCTAGCGAAGATGATTTGATGGCGATTGCAGATGCCGTTCGCGAGGTCGGCACAAAAGATATAGAGCCAATCACAGCAACTCAATCAACCTCTGCTCAACAACAAATTGGTCGACGCGGCCATCTTCGCGCAGTTCCTTCATAACCAATCATGGATCAGATACCCAACATTTTTAAAGCCTACGACATTAGAGGTTTAGTAGATACAGAGATCGATGCCGATTTTGCTTTTGCAACAGGAATGGCATTTGCCCGTTTCCTACAAATAGAGCGTGAGCCAGGAACTATTGTCATTGGCGAAGATATGCGCCCATCTTCACCAGAGCTTGCTGATGCTTTCTCTGCAGGTGCAATGTCGCAGGGTATGGATGTAATTCGTATCGGATTGGCATCAACAGACATGTTGTACTTTGCATCTGGAAAATTAGGTTTACCCGGTGCGATGTTTACAGCAAGCCACAATCCAGCTCAATACAACGGAATTAAGCTCTGCTTAAGCCATGCCCGCCCAATTGGTAAAGAATCTGGATTGTTGACTATCGAGAATTTTGTTCGTGAAGGTTCACCGATTGCATACCGAAGTGTTGGCGTCGAAAAGCAACGCAACATGTTGGAAGAGTATGTAGATCACCTCTTAACTTTGGTAGATGTATCGGCAATTCGTCCCCTAAAAATCATCGTTGACGCCGGAAATGGCATGGCTGGACATACTGCGCCTGCGATATTTGCTCGACTTAACTGCGAAGTAATCCCAATGTACTTCGAGTTAGATGGATCATTTCCAAACCATGAAGCTAACCCGCTAGATGAATCAACATTAAAGGATTTAAAGCAAGCCATCATCGATCAGAAAGCAGATTTAGGTCTTGCTTTTGATGGAGATGCTGATCGTTGCTTCTTGGTAGATGAGCGAGGCGTCGCAGTTAATCCTTCGGCACTTACAGCTTTGATTGCACAGCGCGAGCTCAAGAAGCGCCCTGGTTCAAATATTATTTACAACTTGATTTCATCACGCGCGGTAAAAGAAGTTATTGAAGAAAACGGTGGCAAGGGTTTACGTAGCCGAGTCGGGCACTCATACATAAAGAAGATGATGGCTGAAAGCGGTGCGATCTTTGGCGGCGAGCATTCAGGACATTTTTACTTCAAAGAGTTTTGGATGGCAGATAGCGGCGCACTTGCAGCGCTGCATGCAATAGCTGCACTTGGCGAAAGCCCTGCAACGATGTCTGAACTATTGGCCCCCTTCATTAGATATCAATCAAGTGGTGAGATCAATTCAAAGGTTGCAGATACCAAAGAGGCATCTGAGCTAGTTCGTAAGAGCTATCAATCAAGTGATGTTCAAATCGATGATCTTGATGGTCTTACCGTCAACGCCGATACCTGGTGGTTCAATCTGCGCCCATCAAATACTGAGCCTCTACTAAGACTTAACGTTGAGGCTTCTACTCAGGCTCAAATGGAGTCGGTACGTGATGCGGTTCTCTCGCTAATCCGCGGCTAACACCCGTTTTTCATTACAAGCTTTTCTCAAGGGGGCAGTAACCTATGCCTATAGCCGCCTAGCACAGTAGAGCCCTACGCCTTAGGTATCCAATTAATACTTTGATTACCAATTAAGGAGATTTACGTGAACGTTCCAGTAACTTCAACTCTTCCAAAGCATGACATCGCTGATGCTTCACTTGCAGCGCAAGGTCGCCTCAAGATCGAATGGGCAGAGCGCAACATGCCAGTGCTTGCTCAAATCCGCGAGCGTTTTGAAAAATCACAGCCATTTGCAGGTGTACGCATCTCTGCATGTATGCACGTAACAACTGAGACCGCGAACTTGATGCGCGTGCTTAAGGCTGGTGGAGCAGAGATCGCTCTTTGTGCATCAAACCCTCTTTCAACTCAGGATGACACTGCTGCAGCTCTAGTACATGAGTACGGCATCTCAGTTTTTGCTCGTAACGCAGTTGATCGCGATGGCTACTACAAGCACATCAATGCAGCCCTAGATATCGAACCTCACCAGGTATTTGATGATGGTTGCGATCTTGTAAATACATTGCACACAACTCGTAAAGAGTTAATCCCTAACATTGCAGGTGGTTGCGAAGAGACAACAACTGGAGTTATCCGTCTGAACCAGATGGCAAAGGATGGCGCACTTCAGTTCCCAATGATCGCTGTGAACGATACAGATACAAAGCACATGTTTGATAACCGTTACGGAACAGGTCAGTCAACACTTGATGCTGTTTTCCGTGCAACTAACTTCTTGCTTGCAGGTCGTGTAGTTGTTGTAGCCGGATTTGGTTACTGCGGTAAGGGTGTTGCAGAGCGCGCAAAGGGAATGGGCGCTGATGTAATCGTTACTGAAATCGATCCAACCAAGGCACTTGATGCAATGATGCAGGGCTTCCGCGTGATGCCAATGATCGATGCTGCAAAGCTCGGCGATGTGTTTATTACAGTTACTGGTAACCGTGATGTATTGCGCGATGAGCACTTTGCGGTCATGAAGGATGGCGCAATCATGGCTAACTCAGGTCACTTTGATATTGAAATCGATGTGGCTTGGCTTGAGCAGAATGCAAAGACAAAGAACGCAAAGATGCGTCACCAGACAGATGAGTATGTACTGTCAGATGGGCGTCGTTTACTACTTCTAGCTGAAGGTCGCTTGGTTAACCTAGGAGCAGCAGAAGGCCACCCAGCATCTGTTATGGATATGTCATTCTCAGATCAGGCGCTAACAGCTGAGTACCTAGTTAAGGAAGCAAAGAATCTCAAGCCAGGTGTACATGAAGTTCCTACATACATCGACAAGGAAGTTGCTTCACTCAAGTTGATCAGCATGGGTGGACGTATCGATGTTCTTACACCTGCACAAGATATGTACCTGAACTCTTGGGAGCACGGTAGCTAATGACTTTAGTTATGGTCGTCGATGACGACCAAGATCTCGCAGAGATGCTCGGCATCGTTTTAACCGGTGCCGGCATCGATGTGGATCTAGTAAGTCGTGGCGATGAGGTTATGGATGTTTTCCGTAACAATCCACCAGATTTAGTTCTGTTGGATGTTATGTTGCCTGGCCTTGACGGAATCGAAGTCTGCAAATTAATTCGCGCAGAATCTATGGTTCCAATTGTCATGCTTTCAGCTAAAGGCGATACCCAAGATGTTGTAAAAGGTTTAGAAGCAGGTGCCGATGATTACATGGTTAAGCCATTTCGTCATCCATCAGAGCTGATTGCACGAATTAGAACCCGTTTACGTCGCACTAATGCAGATGTTTCAGGGTTACTAACAATTGGCGATCTAGCAATCGATGTACAGGCTCACCAGGTAACTCGTGGCGGTAAGCAGATCGCACTAACTCGTCTGGAGTTTGATTTGTTAGTCGCTTTGGCTAAAGAACCCGGCCGAGTATTTACTCGTGATGCCTTGTTAAGTGAGGTCTGGGGTTATCGACACTCAACAGATACTCGACTTGTAAATGTTCACGTTCAGCGTTTGCGTTCAAAGATTGAGCATGATGCGGAACACCCTGAGATTGTTGTAACTGTGCGCGGCGTTGGATACAAAGCTGGAGTAATGGGCGGTTCCTAGTTATGAACCGATTATTTACGAAGATCCGTAACTCCCTTGCAATCAAGGTCATTGTTTCAACGGTCTTACTATCGCTAGTTGTTATGGGATCTGCTGGTTCTGCCCTTAATTCACAGCTTTCTAGAGGTATTAAAGAGGTAAACCTCAATACCGCTTTAGTGGAAGCGCGATCAACAATCTTTACCGCCGAATATCGTTTCTTGTTAGCACAGGGTGAGAAAGACTCAGTTGTTCAAAAGGTTGTAGATGATGTCATTAGCTCTGCAACAACTTTGACAGCAAATGAGAATGCACGAGAAGTTGTCTTCATTCGAAGCCCTGGCAATACCAGGGAAAACAACTACGAGATTGCATCCAATCTCTTGGATCCGGGCTCTATTCCTACATCCCTCAGCGAGCGTGTTCGCAAAAATCCTGATCTTGTTTACCAGTACACCAATATGAATTACCTAACCGGAACTCGGGTTGGTGGTCTAGCAATCGGTCAAAAAGTTCAGATTCCAAACGCAGGACAGTACGAGATGTACATCATCTTCTCTCTTGCAAACCAGGAGAAAACCCTGGATCTGATTAGCCGTTCATTTTTCTTAACCGGTTTTCTACTGCTCTTCTTAGTTGGATTGATTACCTGGCTGGTAGTCCGTCAGGTTGTAAAACCGGTACGTGAGGCTGCAGCGGTTGCCACGGAATTTACCGCGGGTGATTTTGGAAACCGTTTAAAAGTTGAATCCCAAGATGAAATCGCCACTTTGGGTCTGGCCTTCAATGAGATGGCTGAATCAATTGAAAAGCAGATTGCACGTCTTGAGAACCTTTCACGTGTCCAGCAGCGCTTTGTATCTGATGTTTCCCATGAACTTCGTACACCTTTAACAACTTTGCGAATGGCATCAGAGGTTATTCACTCCTCGAAGGACTCCTTTGATCCAGTTGTTTCACGAAGCGCAGAGTTGTTAGTTGCACAGTTAGATCGCTTTGAGCGTTTACTTGAGGATCTGCTTGAGGTCTCACGCTTTGATGCCGAGGTAGCGGTTCTGGAAGCGGTGGATTTTGACATCGTTCAGTTAGTTCAGCGATGTGCAGATGATTTAGCCTTGGTGGCTAAGGAGCGAAAAACAGCGATTTATGTGCACTCTGCAGCACCTGTAATCATGATTAAAGCTGACATTCGCCGGGTAGAGCGCATTTTGCGCAACCTTCTTTCTAACGCCATTGACCATGCAGAAGAACATCAAATAAATGTGCAGATTGAAGCAAGTGATCATGATGTTGCAGTTGGTGTACGAGATTACGGAATCGGCTTAGATGAGCATGCATTAATCCGGGTTTTTGATCGCTTCTGGCGTGCAGATCCTTCTCGTGCCAGAACCCGTGGCGGAACAGGACTTGGCCTTTCTATCGCACTGGAAGATGCACGTTTGCACAATGGAGAATTAGAGGCGTGGGGCCGCCCCGGGAGAGGTGCACACTTTGTTGTTACCTTGCCTCGCAACACCTATGACAGCATCGAACGCCGCTTGATAACTTTGCAGCCGGAAGATTACAAAGCTTAATTTCCACAGCTTTAAAGTAATAACAAAAATACTTTTGCAAATCAGCATGATTGATGTGTGAGCGCCTTTTCCGATTTAACTCAGCTGATCTTTCCCAGTAGATGTTTTGGTTGTCAGCGATTAGGTCCCAGCATTTGTTCGGGATGCCGGAGTAGCTGGCATCCACATTATTACAAGAGCAACCTTGGAAAGTTCAAGGTTCATTCGGCCCTTATCTACACTCCGATCGCCTCAAAGATAATTCTTGCCGCGAAAGAGTCAGGGCAAAAAGGTGCAGATGAGTTAATTATTCAATCGATCATTCATGTGTTGAATAAGAATAAGGTCGATACCAATTTAGCTCGCTTGGTTCCTATTCCGTCAGGCAAAGCGTCACAACGTCGTCGTGGCAGAAGTTTCATGGTTGATTTGGTTTCTCAGATCTCAGAGCGGACCGGGATTCCGATGCTTGATTGTTTGCAGCTGTCACGAAGAGTGTTGGATCAATCTCGGTTAGATCGCGATCAGCGTGCTAAAAATCTGGATGGGGCCTTCTCCCTGAGCTGCCATGCCAGGGGAGAGTTGATCTTGATTGATGATGTGGTGACTACGGGTGCGACCCTGCGAGAAGGCTTCAGAGCGGTTAATTCGCAGGGTTTTCAGGCTATTGGCTCAGTCTCTGCGGTTACCGCCTGTGTTGCCCAACCTCTACGATAAGGGCGTGAATCAGGGTCCCACCCTGACTGAGAGGCCAGGTCAATGCCAGCGTTTGTAGACAAGATTTTGCGTGCAGGCGAAGGACGCATCCTTCGTGATCTAAGCAAGATCGTTGCCTTAGTTAATGCTCAAGAGGCACGCTTTTCAGCGATGTCAGATTCAGAGCTACGTGAGCAGACCGGGCTATTCCAAGCTCGTTACGCAAAGGGTGAAAGCCTGGATGACCTTCTACCTGAAGCTTTTGCAGTTGTTCGCGAAGCAGGACGTCGCACCTTGGGTCAGCGTCACTACGACGTGCAGCTCATGGGTGGTGCAGCGATGCACAAGGGCAATATCGCTGAAATGCGTACTGGTGAAGGTAAGACCTTAGTTGCAACCCTTCCATCATATTTGAATGCGCTCGCAGGTCGAGGTGTGCACGTTGTCACAACAAATGATTATTTAGCAGAGCGCGATAGCGAGTGGATGGGCCGCGTTCATAGATTCTTGGGCCTTAAGGTTGGTGTAATTCTGGCCAACATGACACCTGCAGAACGTCGCGAAGCGTATTCAGCAGATATTACTTATGGAACAAATAATGAGTTTGGTTTTGATTACCTTCGCGACAACATGGCATGGTCTCTTGATGAGTGTGTTCAGCGCGATCACTTCTTTGCAGTAGTAGATGAAGTTGACTCGATCTTGATTGATGAAGCACGTACACCATTGATTATCAGCGGCCCTGCCGATAAGGCCACCAAATGGTACGTGGAGTTTGCGAATCTGGTTCAAAAACTTCAGCGCGATGTTCACTACGAAGTAGATGAAAAGAAGAAGACCTCAGGAATTCTTGAAGAAGGTGTTACTAAGGTTGAAGAGCTTTTGCAGATCGGAAACCTTTACGAGGCTGCCAATACTCCAATGATCGGCTACCTCAACAACGCAATCCGTGCTAAAGAGTTGTTTAAGCGCGACAAGGATTACGTTGTCATGAATGGTGAACTTCTTATCGTTGATGAGCACACAGGTCGCATGCTTGCTGGCCGTCGTTACAGCGAAGGTTTGCACCAAGCGCTAGAAGCAAAAGAGCGTATTGAGATCAAGGATGAAAATCAGACCCTTGCAACAATTACGCTGCAGAACTACTTCCGTCTATACGACAAATTGTCAGGTATGACAGGTACGGCAACTACTGAAGCCTCTGAGTTCCATCAGATTTATAAGCTCGGTGTTGTTCCAATTCCTACCAACCGACCATCACAGCGTCTTGATTCACCAGATTTGGTCTACAAGACTGAGGTCGGAAAGTTTGCAGCTGTTACTGCAGATATTGTCGAGCGTCATCGCAAGGGCCAGCCAGTATTGGTTGGAACTGTCAGCGTTGAAAAATCAGAGGAGCTATCCGCCTTTCTTCGCAAAGCAGGTGTTCCACATGAGGTTCTCAATGCAAAGCATCACGAGCGCGAAGCGGCGATCATCGCACGGGCAGGTGTGAAGGGTGCTGTAACTGTTGCTACCAATATGGCAGGTCGCGGTACCGACATTATGTTGGGTGGCAACCCCGAATTCATGGCAGATTTTGAATTACAACGTCGTGGAATTTCTCCAGTAGATAATGCGGCAGAGTATGAGAAGGAATGGCCAGCAGAGATTGCGCGCCAAAAGGCTGCTGTTGAAACCGGTCACCAAGAGGTTGTTAGCCTCGGTGGACTTTATGTTTTAGGTACCGAACGTCACGAATCACGCCGTATTGATAATCAGCTACGTGGACGTTCTGGTCGTCAAGGCGATCCAGGAGAGTCTCGTTTTTACCTATCTCTACAAGATGATTTGATGCGTCGATTTAACTCTGGAATGGTGGAGCGCTTCTTAACAGCAGCTGGCCTACCAGATGATGCACCAATTGAATCAAAGATGGTTTCAAATGCGATCAAATCTGCACAGACGCAGGTTGAGGCGCAGAACTTTGAAATGCGTAAAAATGTTTTGAAGTATGACGATGTAATGAACCGTCAGCGCACCGTTATTTACGGAGAGCGTCGTAGCGTTCTAGAGGGTGCAGATATTAAAGAGCAGGTCGCACACTTTGTCGCCGATACATTGACCGCATATATCTCAGCTGCAACAGCCGATGGATATGCAGAGGATTGGGATCTAGAGACGCTATTTACCGCCCTTAAGACTATTTACCCAATCTCATTTACTATCGAGGAGCTTGAGAAAGAGGCGGGCTCTCGCGTAGGACTTGATGCAGATTTCATTACCGCACGTGTTCTTGAGGATTGCGAAGCAGCTTATGCAAAGCGTGAAGAAGAATTGGGTGCTGATGTATTGCGCGAACTAGAGCGCAAGGTTTTGCTTTCAGTGCTTGATCGCAAGTGGCGCGAGCATCTTTACGAGATGGATTACCTCCAAGAGGGAATCGGTCTTCGTGCAATGGCCCAACGCGATCCGCTAGTTGAGTATCAAAAAGAGGGCTTTGATCTCTTTGCAGCGATGATGGATGGAATTAAGGAAGAGATCGCTGGATTTGTGTTCAACATCGAAGTCACAGTGGAGAGTGCAAGTAATCAGGTAGTAGCTCCAGGGTTAGAGGGCAAGCAGTTGCCACAAACCGGTTTGCAGTACACAGCTGCGGATGAATCAGGGGTTCGCACTACCGGAGATACTTCTCGCAACTCACCTTGCCCTTGTGGTTCAGGAAAGAAGTACAAGCGTTGCCACGGAGGCGCTGCTTAAATTAGATAAGGCTCAAACTGGTGCACAACCAGCGCCCATCTAAACCTTCAAATCTGATCGCAACTACCCGTAAACGTTCTCCAAAACGTACGGTAACTGTTGCTTCGCATACTCCATCTAAAGGTTGGGTAACCCTGAACTTTCGCACCCTTCCAACCTCCTTTAATGATCCAGCGTTTTTTTGAACTTCATTGAAGAGTTTGTAGTGGCAGATAGATTGCAGTTGAAGCGCTGATCTTCTACCAGCCCATACTTCAACAAGGTTATGAACAAATTGCTGAATCAGTAGCTCAATCGCTGGCAGATCTGAAGCCGAGGTTGGTTGTGGCGCAAAGGCTGCATCAAACTCTTCACCAAATGTAGTTGGAACCAAGTACAACGGTGGCTTTTTAACTTCAGGGGCTTTAGGGATTGGTTTGAAGATTTCAAGTACAGGATGCAAATAATCCTCATCAGGATCACTTGAAACCGCGACCAACTGTATTGTTGTAAAGGTAGGCATTTGCTCAAATTCACGTTGTGTAGTCATGTGCAGAGAGTTTCTTGTTGCGGCTAGCAAAGAGTCAGCCATTGGTATGAAAAATACTCATACCTTTGACCGATTGTGGATAAATTCCTAGCTTGTAAGAGGGCAACCTCTTGGGTACAGCTATGAAAAATACAAAGAGTTCCTACAGCGCTCGGATGCCCTTGGCAATCACTTTAATCATTGCAGCCTTTGCTTCAGCATTTTTTATCTCCACATACTCAAACAAAGGAGATAAGTACTGGGTTGTAGCAAGTGCAATAACACCGGGACATGTCATGACTAGCTCTGATTTAGTTTCAGCCCATCTAAACCTTGGATCTAGTTCAGGTAATTACATGAGCACCTCAGATGTAGCCATTGGCTTGGTTGCAACCCGCACAATGCTGGTTGGAGAGGTTATCTCTGTGTCAGATTTGTCGGCGACAGTTGATTCACTGGCAACGAGCGCGGTTCCTATTTCACTTCGTTCTGTTGATCTAGCCTCAGGAATCATGGCCGGAGATCCAGTAGATATTTACTGGGTTCTGGATTCTCGTAATGGGGAGGCGGTGATCGATCCCATTTTGATCTTGGGTGGAGTAACTCTTATCTCTCTTGATGATTCCAGAAACTCTTTGGGTGGTGATGTGGCGATCACCGTTGCGATTGAAGAGACCCAAGTATTGCGTGTACTTAGCGCAACAACGCAAGGGCGTTTGGTTGTGGTGAGATCTTATGTCTGAGTTAAAGATGCCAACGGTGATCACAGCAATTGCAAACCCAGAGGTGGAAGGATTTGTCGCCGGTACTTTGTATGCACAAGGTTGGAATGTTGTTTTCCGAGCAATTGATTGGGTTTCTTTACAGGATCATCTGAATGCACAGCTGCCAGATACCAAGGATGCTCTCTTGATCTACGGAACAGATTTACCTGGAGCCAGCATGCAGTTAATTGATGCAGTCCAGGGCTTGATTCGGCAGACAATTGGATTTTCACTACCCAATGTTTCCGATGGTGATTTCACTTCATTGCATCAGCTGCCAAGCTCTGACACCGATTTAATCTCATTGGTGCGAGGCTTTGTCAGAGCGCCAATGGTGCGCTCAGGATCATTAACCCAACGGGCCGCTCGCACTTCAAAGGTCGTCGCCATTGCTTCTGCTGGCAGTCACACCGGATGCACCTTGATCGCATTAAACCTTGCGATGGAGTTAAGTGTTCTTGAGAAGTCAACACTGCTCATTGAAGCTAATTTTCGCGCACCTTCGATCGCACCTCTGCTGTCTATGCGAAACATCTCTGAAGGCGGTTCGTGGATGTCCATTGCACCCAATCTTTGTTTAGCTGAAGTAACCCAAGACTCCGCCGACCAGCTAGAAAGTTTCATGAGTAAGGCGACACAAGAGTTTGAGTATGTTGTCTTAGATATTGGTTCAATATCGGGTCTTTCAAATCGGCTAACAGATAGAAGATGGACTTCGATGGTTACCACCTGGTGCTGTGATCAAGCAGATGAGTTAATGATCATCTCGCGGGCAGATCACATAGGTCATTATCGTTTAGGCCAAGTAGTCGAACTGCTGCAGCAAACATCGATTCGAGCAAAGATCAGCTTCACGCAAAACATGAAATCTAATGGCAAGCGAGGCGATGGCGAGATGGCTCGCTTTGTTGCTACCACCACCGCACTAAAACCTTTTCGAATTAGAACATTGAAAGAGGAAGCTCGCGTGGTCAAGGCGGCAGAGGATGAGCAAGCGACCCTCGTTGAGACAAATGAGCGTTCAAATCTTCGCAAGGCGATCGCAGAAATGGCCCGAGAAATCACTTCTTGAGATCTATTACTATGGGTGAATGCGCGCATACCTCCCCATCAGCCACAAGGAGCTTGACTCCTTTGTGCAGAGCAAAAGCTTTGATGCGGCTGAAGTATTCGCACCAACTGCAGCATTTGTGGCAGAAAATCTAGATTGCGATGAGGAAGAGTTGGAGTATCTGCTCTCGATTGCTGCGGGGCAGGAGGCTTTAGATCTAAGGCTTTCAGCGAGCGCCCCCGGAATAGTCTTGGCATTTGAAATAACTGATGAACAGATCGCAGAAAGTTATGAAGACTCAGTAACTCTTAAGGCACCGCTTCCATGGGAGCAGTTGCAATGTGCGTTGCTGGCATTTCAAGGCGATGATGAGCTGGTCTGGTTTGCAACCCAGGAGATTAAAATTCACTTGGGTGAGTGGAAGTAAAGATGTTTCAGTTAGAAAAACTCTTAGGCGCACGAACCACAATCACAATTGATCAGGCAAACAGAATAAGAGCGCTAGTTGCTGATTGGCAGTTGCTTGCCGATCTTTCCTTTACCGATTTGATTTTGTGGGTTCCGATCCGTAAAGATGTTTCGATGTGGCCAACGGGGCACATCGCAGTTGCACACATCCGTCCAACAACGACTTCGACAGTTTTTATCAACGATGTCATTGGTGATGAGGTTCTCTGGGGAGCCAAGCCTGGTATCGATGAGGCACTTTCTGGGGATGAAATCATCTCAGCGATTAACCCTGAACAAATAGGGGAGATGCTTGTTAAAACCGAGATGATTCCAGTTACCTTTGAAGGCCAGGTCATCGCCGTCATTTCAAGCCACAGAAATATCGAGCACTCACGTAGCTCTGGCAAGTTAGAGAGTAATTATCGCGAGGTTGCTGCCCAGCTCTACCGAATGGTTGCTGAAGGAAGTTTTCCTTATAAGGACTCTGCATCTATGTTTGAGCCGGTCCCACGTGTTGGTGATGGCTTGATTCGTTTGGATGCAAACTCTGCAATTTCATTTGCAAGTCCCAATGCAAAGTCAGCCTTTTCTCGCATGGGTTGGCGAGGAGATCTAGAGGGCAGAAACCTTGGTGAGGTCGCAGAGCAGTTAGTGAGTGCATCACCAAACCCATCAGAGGAAGGTGTCCGCTCTCGCCTTAATGGCAAGGTATTGCAACGTGTTGAGATAGATAATCAAGGAGCAACAATTGATCTGTTAATCCTTCCTTTGAATATTGGAAAAGATAAGGTCGGAGCAATTGTTCTGCTGCAAAATGTTACTGAGCTACGCCGTCGTGATCGCGAGCTAGTTACGAAAGATGCCACGATTCGCGAGATTCATCACCGAGTTAAAAACAACCTTCAAACCGTTTCTGCATTACTGCGCCTTCAATCTCGACGCATTGAAGATCCGGCCGCGGCTGCTGCGCTCGATGAGGCCGTGCGTCGAATCGCATCAATTGCAGTTGTCCACGAAACGCTTTCAAATAGCACTCAAACCACAGTCGCCTTTGATGAGGTGCTTAGCTCACTAGTGACACATGCCTTAGAGCTCAGTCCTCGTATGAGCCAACTAAGTATTGAACGTGTGGGTGAGATCGGATCATTGGAATCTCGTGTTGCTACACCGTTGTCATTGGTAGTCACAGAATTAATTCACAACGCTTTGGAGCATGGCCTCTATGAATCAGGAACACATTTGAAAATTGAGCTTCAGCGTTACAGCAATGAAGGTCTAGTAACTATTTCAGATGATGGTGTTGGATTGCCAGCTGGTTTTGATCTATTGACTTCGGCAAATTTGGGATTACAAATCGTTCGCACACTTACTGAAAATGAGTTAAAGGGCGAGCTGCGTTTAGAGTCAACAGACAAGGGAACGCAGGCAAAGTTGCGCTTTCCTCTTTAGATCTGGTTTTGCTGCTCCATTAAGCGAGCGCGATTACGTGCCGCACGACGCTTGAGTGCACGACGTTCATCTTCAGATAATCCGCCCCAAACTCCAGCATCCTGACCACTTTCAAGAGCCCATGCAAGACATGGCTCCTTAACGATGCAACGGTTACAAACCTTTTTTGCCTCTTCAATTTGAGTCAGAGCTGGGCCTGTGTTTCCAACAGGAAAGAAAAGTTCAGGATCCTCATCACGGCAGGCTGATTGATGACGCCAATCCATTACATATCTCCTTAGGGAAGCTCACAATAAGAGTGAGGGTGTAACTACACACATGCGTGTGCAAGGGCTTAATTCTCCCTTGTGTGGGGATGTTATACAAGGATGAACGGGAAAGAGTTTTCAAAATGAGGGTGATCTATCTCAAGTGCCCCCGACAGGAATCGAACCTGTGCACCTGCCTCCGGAGGGCAGTGCTCTATCCCCTGAGCTACGGGGGCTCATTGGGTCAGTATGAAGGTTATCAGCGGGTGCGAATAAGTGTGCATACTGCAACAATTCACGCATGAACTCAACGGCTTACTTTGCAACTGGTTGTTTCTGGGGAGCAGAGCGTCGCTTCTGGCAGATGGATGGCGTCATCGAGACAAGTGTTGGTTACATGGGTGGCATTCGCCCCAACCCTTCCTATGAGCAGGTCTGCACTGGAGTCACCGGGCATGCCGAGATGGTGAAGGTTGTCTTTGATCCAGCACAGGTTTCATACCTTCGCTTACTGCAAGAGTTTTGGACGATGCATGATCCAACATCTTTGAATCAACAGGGTGGAGATATCGGAACTCAATACCGCAGCGCTATTTACACAACATCACATGAACAGATGCAGGTGGCGCTCGCTTCATGTCAGATGTACCAAGATGCCTTAACAGCTGCAGGCATGGACACAATCTGCACGGAGATTCTTAGCGCCGAAGGTGTCGAGTACTACCCAGCTGAGGAGTACCACCAAAAGTATTTGCAAAAAAATCCCAATGGTTACGATTGCCATTCAAGCACGGGTGTTCCTTACCCAGAAACGGTTGCATAGCTCATGAGTGAAAAAGAGTATACAGTAAAGATTGATGAAGCAGAGCTAGCAAGCCGTGTAGATCCTTTGTCATATGAAGTCCTGCGTAACGCAGCAACAGAGGTTGCCTTCACTGGCGAGTACACCGAAACTGAAACTATTGGTGTTTACAAGTGCAAAGCGTGTAGTGCTGAATTGTTTAGAAGCGAAACAAAGTTTCACTCAGGTTGCGGCTGGCCATCCTTTTACG
>JACCDT010419430.1_pt1 | contig 19135 bp, 20 predicted proteins | sample 7446291 | NCBI WGS metagenome assembly JACCDT01 (sample SAMN15323446, study PRJNA562643) | freshwater metagenome | isolation source: river surface water | place: USA:Blue River Watershed | collected 2017-08-17 | reverse complement strand
CGCTATATGCTTGCCAGGACTGCTGGCCTTCAGTGGCCGACACGCGTGGTGGCAGGAATTTCTCCTAACCAGCGAGGAAGTTAGAGCAAAACCTTGGAAGCGCCCCGATTTCCTCATTCGGGGGGTGTTTTCAGGACAACAAGCCTCACACCTTCGGGATGAGTGTTTGCGGTGCTGCTATACTCCACCACCACTTTTTATAAGTTAAATCAAGCACTTACGCGAAAGCCTAAGTGCTTTTTTTATTTTTATTTGCATTGCACGGTTATTACACGGTTTAATTTTGGTTGACGCTAAGCCGCACCAGGCAATAAACTGCGGGCATGCGAGAAAAAGCAGCTGAAACTGTAGTCCTAAAGAAAAATGCTATTCGACTAGTGCGAAGGGCTGACAGCGAGCGTTGGCAAGCGCACTTCAAGGTGGCTGGCTTGAGTGGTTGGATACGCAAGGCTACAGGCGAATCGGACTTGGAAAAAGCAACGGAGATTGCAGAAGAATTTTGGGCTGATGCAAAGGTGCTGGCTAAGAAAGGCTACCCCGTAGTCTCCAAGAAATTCAAGGCTGTTGCTGAGGTGGTGCTGAAGAACTTGGAGATCAAAGTCGCAGCTGATAAAACCAAGCGCGGCAGCAATAACGACTACATCTCTGCCCTTAACAATTACCTTATCCCGTTCTTTGGCCCCTACAACATTGACTGCATCACGCAAAAAGTGTTCGCAGACTTTTGCGAGTGGCGCAGGTTGCTGGTTGGGCGAGAGTTGAGCCATAGCGCCCAACTGAACCACAACGCTGCCATGAGTTTGGTTCTTGATTACGGAGTCGAACGTGGATATCTAACCACGATGCAAAAACCTGTGTTGAAGAACACAGGCGAGGTCGGCAGTCGTCGCCCAGACTTTTCGCAAAAGGAAGTTGAAACCATCGTGGCGCACCTGCCTGAATGGGTTTTAAAGGCCCGTAAAGGCGCAAGCCTCCACCTGCGGGAGTTGCTGGCTGTCTACGTGCCATTTGCTGCTGCTACTGGCATGCGTACTGGCACTGAAATGGACGGCTTGGAGTGGCGACACATCGAGATGCGAGAAATTGGCGAGAACAAAGAGCCTGTCTTGTACGCACACATCCAAAAGGGCAAAACAGTCAAGAAGAACAAGCCGATGGGTGCTGTGCTGCACCGTAGCTGCTGGCTGTACTTGGAAAAGCTGCGGGCAATGAGTCCTGAGTTTGAAGGCAAGACATTGGAAGAGGTTCTAGCTGAGCGTCATTCACTGCGTGTGTTCCGAATGCGAGACGGAAAACAGCCCAACCAACTTACCAAGCAGTTCAAGAACTTGCTTGTGGAGTTGGATTTGCTGACTTGCCCAATTACGGGCGAAGAGCGAACGCTGTACAGCTTGCGACACTATGCAATCACGCAGTTGGTCGCCAAGGGCGTAACGGCTGAGCAAATGCAGCAGCAGGTGCGTACAAGTGCAACGATGATTTCTAAGTACTACAACCACATGCAGCCAATGCAAAACGCTGAGACGTTCTCTGGGCAAAACGATGGGTCAAGTGGTGACGAAATTGCTCGCATCATCAACGGCACGTTTAACGACAACCTCGTGCAGTTAGCGGAAATGAGCACTGGCTTGAACATGGCACTGGTGATGATTAACAAACCAGCAACGGACAAGCTACGTGATGAATTGTCCCAAGTTGCATCTGGCGCAGCAGCTTAATTCTTGAGGAATACACGATGACAACACCTCAAGCCACGACCGAAGCTTTGGAAAAGCTCTTTACCAATTGGGCAAATGCAAGTTTTGAAAAAAGCATTGAGTGCTTTAACGAGCATGGCTTCTATCAACACGTGATGGCAAAGCTGGACGCTGGTGCAGACTTGTCCCAAGATTTGCCTGAGTTGAAGAATGTGAAAAACAATATTGCAAAAGCAACTGTCAAGAAATTAGCGAAACAAGCCGTTGAAGGCGTTGATGCTGCATGGGCGTTGCCTTCAAGTGTTGCCAAACTTTTTCGCACGACCATACGTTCTAGCAACAACGATCAAAGTCTGTTGCCGTGCTTTGATGTTGAGTACAAGGCCGAAACGGCAAAGGGTGTCGTGAAGATTGCTGTGAAAACTTGGCGGCGCAATGTCACCGTAACAGTTGATGGGCAGACAGCAGCACTAGACTTGCTGCACGGGCAGGTTGTTATTGCAGGGATGCGCCAATAACGCTCGAAATTAACCCAAGTTGTGAACGACTTTGCCTGTGTAGTTGCGAAGTAGTTGCCACTCATTGCCAAGAGTGATGTGCGACCAAGTTGTTTTCGGCTTCATGCCAAACCAGCCAACTTTGACTTCGATACGCAAGTTGCCCGTATGAACAGAAAACGGCTGTGGAATATCTGCAACTTCGAAAATGCCATCAAAGTTTGATCCTCGCAAGTGACCGTCAACTATCCGAATCGCCAATACATCAACTACATGTCGCTGTGCTGCATCGGGTTGTGCAGAGGGGTTTGTGTTGTAGCGATCATTCCACTCGGTAGTGATTTCTTTGAGCATGACAGGGCTTCATAAGATGAATTAAGCCCAGTCTAATCTAGTTGGATATTTGGTCGATATTAAAAATAATACAAAAGTTTCCCGACTAATGACTTAAACCAATTCGACAGCGTTGCGTAGCACTCCGGGACGCAGATCAATGTAGCGTTGCGTTGTCGCCATATTGCGGTGTCCTGCCAGTGCCATCATTACGCGAACACTTACGCCTTTCTCTGCTAAGTTTGTCAAAAACCCACGGCGTCCGCTGTGACTACTTGCTCCGTCAAACCCAGCTTGCTTGTAAATGCCGTTTACAACCTGCGTAAGTGAGTTCGCTGTAAACGCTGCGCTGCGCTGTGTTGCAAACAATGCTTGCTTTGGGTCGCGTACACGGATTGTGCGAATGTATGCAGCAAGCTCTCCTTGCATACGTTCGCTGAGCAAAACGCTGCGGCTTTTGTTGCCCTTTGTTTGGGCTGCACTTAAGTTAATTTCTTCGCGAACTGTGCCATCGCTCGCGAGCACATCGCAAACGCGAACAGCAGCGACTTCGCCAATTCGCATTCCTGCCAAATGTGTAAGCAGCAAGATTGCCCTGTTACGGACAGCACTCTTTGTAGTTTTTACAAAATCCAGCAAACGTTGCAGTTCGCGATCGTTTAATGTTTTGGCTTGCTTGGTCATTTGCACATCCTTCACTGTTGTGGAAAAAGTGCATTTAGTATGTTTTCGTATGGGCAAAATTCCTACCTCTTTTTGCCCCTAAATTGATCTCAATGATTTCAACGACTTAGCGGCACTGAGCATGTTTTGCGTAATTTATGCTCAGTGTTATTTAGCTGTATTTCGTGGCTAAAGTACCACGATTTTGAGCGGACTTGCACACAAGCCCTACAAGCGTTTTGATCGCATTGGACTAGTTGGATAGCAGGGCTTGCTTTTACGCTGCGTGTAGGGCTTTAAAAACGGTGCACTTGCGCTGAAAAAGGGTTGTAGCTCACAAAAAACCTGCTGCGCAAAAAGTTGGAGAGGAGTACTTACGCTTTTTGGGTGGTGATTTTTGACCCCTATCGGCACCTCACACCTTCATCTTTTAATCGGATCACTTGGCTAGATTTCTCCGTTCACGACCGCACGGAAAAAGCTCTTTAGCTGCTGGTCTATGGCTTTTTGAGATAGGCCAGAGGAACAGTATTTCGAAACCCTTGTTGCTCTACCAGACTGCAAATTTTTTCTGTAGGCAGTCATGGATAAACCATGCTTGGATTTTTCAATAACATACATGAACTTGTTTTGTCCGAGCATTCCAAATAGTTCGCCACTTGGCTCAGTATCCCAGTAGCCGTATTGCTTTATGCGTTCGAGGGCTCGCCTCATTTCGAGCGCAGACTGATAGCGTTCGCTAGGGTCTGGATGTGTCGCTTTAGAAATAATTCGACGGATTTCATTGCTCACAAATGGCATGTAATCCTCATGCGCCGGAACCTTTCCAAGTGTCTTTAGGCGTTCGAACTCCGCATCACCCAGCTTATTTTTTTGCTCTCGAATCAGTCCAATTCCGTTGGCTAAGCGGAATAAGGTAAGGCCCACTTGGTAGATGTCAGTTGTTATCGAGATTGTGTTTGTAAGAGTTGTTTCTGGAGCTCGGTGGAGTACATACGCATTGGGGGCTGCAGTAGGTGCAAGGCCAGGTGATAGACATGAAATTCCGTAGTCAGTCAGTAATGCTTCATTTCGAGCGCCAATCAGAATATTTGATGGTTTGATATCGTTGTGAAAAAGGTGCTGCTCATGAAGATACTCAAGCCCTCTGAGCACATCGATTGTCCCGGCAATTGCCTTTGGCATTACAACGAAATTTCCCGGATTTACTAGACCCATGATCGAGCCCGAGGAGTGATAGTCCATCGCAATCAATACGAGCTTACTTCCGGCGTTTGACACCACGTCTGCGTAGTGCACTTTTACGACGTTTTGATGGTTTAGCCGGTTTCCCACTTGAGCCTCGCGGAGACTAGCTGCGGCCGGTGCCATGCTCTCGTCAAGAATCTTTACTGCGACGTCCTTTGAAAGCGTTCGATCATTAGCCAACCAGACTTGTCCAAAATGGCCTCCTCCGACTCGATATTTAAGTTCGTATTTGTAGAGTACCGTTCCACCAGAGAGGCTCATTTTTGTGCAATCCATGCAACCGCTACAGCATCAGCCATTTGATCATTCCAGTTGGTTACGGTTCGACCAACTCGGTCTTCGGCATGTCTAGCAACATCGGATCGGCGAGTCGCCATTTGGCTGTAGAGCTTGGTGACAACGGGTATCGCTGCTTCGGCAGCGACAAGCAGTACAACAGCGTCTAAGTAGTCGCCAAACCTCGATGCATTGGTTTTGCTGCCCTGGAACTCTGGAGTTTTCAATGCAATTACATCCAGTCCAGGGTTCTGTCGGATAACACGGTGCAATTCATCCTTAACCCAGTTCAAGTGAGCAGCGACCTCCTCTACATGGGCGGGTTTCCTTATGAGGTTTTCACCTCCCGCATTCAGAAGTGAGCAAGCGCCACTGTCGGAATTCACAATTGCATACCTAATTTGTTGAGGAGCAGTTCTTATTCCAAGGATTCGCATAGTGTCTTGAAAAATTTAATAGCTATTGAGCCGATCCGCCACATCCGAATGTGAATTGATATCCATTATGCAGATCAAAATACTTGATGACTGGTTGTGGTCGGCACATGCCCTCCCAGTTAATCATCTTCGATGTCTGCTGCTGCAATGCCGACAACCATTTATAAACCGGAAGACTGGAGGCGGACGAATTGGGCAGACTTAACATCGTAGACGACGTCAGAAATAGTGCCTTCTTTGAAACGCTGAACAGCTTCATCAATCACATGTAGGGGAACCAAGAACCACTCGCGAGGTTTGACAGGGTTGCCGAATCGGTCGTCAATGGTGATGTCAATCTGGGCGCTGCTGAAAATTTTGTGGAACAGGTTTTCCATTCGCACCCGGTTAATGTTGTGCAATTTGTAGGTGGCAACCACTTCAACACCTGCGAGCAAGTAGGTGGCTTCCTTGTCGGCACCTGAGAGTCGTGTTTCTACTTTGCCGCCTGTCACACCAATCTTGTGAATGAGTTCACGGTGCTCAGCCACATAGGGGTGGTTGGACTGACTGCGCAGGACATAAATAATGCCAGTCTCAATGTCATCTTGCTCTTGGCTGTCCGAAAACAAGGGGCCCATATCGACGGCTGTGAGCCTGCGACCTGTCTCATCCTTCCAGAGTGCCTTTTGAAGTGAGCGCAAAAGCAGGTTGCTTTCAGTCCCGTTGCCGAAGACCACTCTCAAGCGGGCGTCATCGTGGCCAGTGTCCATTTTGATGGTTGCACCCACCTCAGCGACATAGACAAATTGGCCATCAAGAATAAAGAAGTCGTGCAACTGAATGCTGGCATCGCGTCCAAAGCGCAAGGCGGTTCGGTCGCCTGACTTCAACTCTCGCTCTGCCTGCTCAAACAGAGGCTTGAAGTCCTTGAAGTCCTTGCAGGGTGTCCTGTTGGCAATCTCTTCTGCTTCGCGCCGTTCAGCCGTAGAACGAACATGGCGCAACACCGTGATGTCGTCCTCAGTGGCACTGGTTTCAACTTCCACACCCAGTTCAGCCAACAGCGCATCTTCGCTGAGGCTGTCAATGTTGGCGACAGCCGCGCCTGCTTTGAGCAAGCCGTGAGTGTCATGAGGTGCCAGAACGGCCATCGCCTCTGGTAACTTGCGCAATTGCTCAAGTCTCACGGCATACAGCCGTTCAAAGATGTCCAGACCTTCGGCATTGCAAGGCAAGCGCTTGTGTTCTTCAAAAAAGCGCAGGACGTCCTCAAACCCAGCAATCACCCGTTCCTCAAATGGAGTGAGCGATGAGGTTTTAACTGGTGTGACTTCTACACCCAGTGCGTCAAGCAGTTCGTCTGCGGATAGGTCAGCCATTACTTTCCTTTGCTTTGGCGGCGGCACGGTAGTTGGCGAGTGCTTTGACACCCAATGCCATACGCTTTTCCCAAGGGTCAGCCGATTCCACATCAGGCAAACGCCCCCGTTCATTCTTGAACTGCAAGGCACGCTTGGCCAAGTCCAGCGCTTCTTCTTCTGAGATGGTGGCTTTCTTCGCCTCAATCGCCGTTTGGACTTGGCGCAACAGCTTTTCGTCCATTGACTTCGCCAACACCGAGTAGGCAGCTTCAAACGGGTTGATTTGGTCAATCAGTTCAATGTCAAGGTCGCGGACATTGACGAACTTGCGGACACCATCCAGCAAAGCCGTGTTGGCTTGAGCGGTTTCGTCATCGCTTGTGGCACCTTTGGACAGTTCCAGCTTGGCTTGCTGTGTCAGGTTCATCGCCGCAATCGCGTGCTGACGAATGGCTTCTTGGTCTTGTTCACTCAAATCGGGGTAGCGATCTCGCACAATCTTGCCCATCCGAACCTGGGTCAGGTCTTGCGCAACGATGTTCTCCTTGTCAAACAGACCTTGTTCCAAGGTGGTTTTGTCTTGAAGGAAGTCAGTCACCACCTCGTTCAGATCTTCTTTGCAAATTCGGGATGCTTCTGGGCTTTGTGGTGTCACCAGTCCGTTGATTTCCACATGGTATTGGCCGGTTGCCTCGTTCACGCCCAAGTTGGTCTTGCCTTCTTGGTAGCCCTCGGGGCCATAGTCAAATCCCTCTTTGGGGCCAGCGTCTTTCGGTGTGAACTCGTAGCGAGGTGCCAGCACCTGTTCCATCAGCAAACTGGCTGAAATCGCTTTGAGCATGTCGTTGACTGCTTCAGTGACCAGCTCTTGGGTGGCCGCCGGTTCAGCAATCAGGTTGGTGAATCGTGCTGTGGACTTGCCTTGTGCGTCTCGTGTGGCGCGGCCAATGATTTGGACAATTTCAGTGAGGCTGCTGCGGTAGCCCACGGTCAAAGCGTGCTCACACCATATCCAGTCAAAGCCTTCCTTGGCCATGCCCAGAGCGATGATGATGTCCACATGGTCACGGTTGTTCTTCTGAGCAGGGTCCTTCAATGCGGTCAGCACTTTGGTCCGCCTTGCTGGGTCGCTGTCATCCACTAAGTCAGCCACTTTCAGGACACGGCCTTCAGGGGTTTTGATGAGGTGGAAACCTGTACTGTCGTCCATGCGGTCCCACTCACCCAGACCGTTAAGGATTTCATCAACCTCTCGTTGCTTGTCTTTCAGGCTCTCACGGGCGTTCACATTGGGAATGTGAACGATGGTTTTGAGAGCAGGGTTGAGCACTTTGTGGATGGCTTCCACATATGGGCCGGTGTAGAAGAAATAGCCGATGTCCAGCGACTTCAGCCACGTGTAGCCGTTCAGTTGCTCGTAGTAGGTGTAAGTCACCGTCTCAAATTTGGCTTCATCAGCGGGAGACAAAACGGCTTCACTGTCACCCCTGAAATAGGAACCGGTCATGGCCACCACATGTACTTTGTCCCTAGCAATCAGCGCCGTGAGTTGTGTACCCAGAATGCTGTCGGGGTTGCTGGAGACGTGGTGGAACTCGTCAATTGCAATTAGTCTGTCGTCAAACGCCTGAATGCCCAGCTCTTCAACCGCAAACCGGAAGGTCGCATGGGTGCAGACCAGAACCTTGTCGTCAGAGGTCAAGAATTTCTTGACCGACTCCACTTTGGATTTGGCCACCTTGGCTTCGTCAGCGCCGGGTGCGTTGCACAGGTTCCACTGGGGTGCAACCTGCCAGTCCCAATAGAAGCCAAATTGTGTGAGTGGCTCGTCAGCAAAACTGCTCCCGATGGAGCGCTCAGGAACCACGATGATTGCTTGTTTGATGCCTTGGTTGTGGAGTTTGTCAAGTGCCACAAACATCAGGGCTCTTGACTTGCCAGAGGCCGGTGGCGACTTGATGAGAAGGTATTGCTCACCCCGTTTGGCATAGGCGCGCTCCTGCATCGTGCGCATACCCAGCGCATTGGCTTTGTTGGTCGCGCCGGTGTGTGCCGTCTTGATGGATACGGAAGGGACCGTGTAGGCGTTCAGTGGACTGCCAGTCTGCGCGTTCATGCTTTCTTGCCTTTCTTCTTGACGCCAGTGTCAGCAGTCATCTTGGTGTACATCTCAAACAGTTTTTCCAGTCGCTCGGTATCGTTCTTGAAGCGGCGACCAATGTAGATGCGCTCAATCACCTCGTCATTGCGCTCGTGTGCGATCTGCAGGTTTTCAGGCATCGTGTCAGGGTTGTATAGATCGGCAATGGTTGCTGGGAAGTGTGCTTCACGCGCAAGCAAGATGGCTTCAGCACAAGAGGACAAGTCAGCCTTATTTTGCTCAGTTAACACGGGTACCGGAAAAGTGTTCCAGCCTAGAGTGTTTGAATAACGAAAGTCAGTTTTGAGCTTGCCGCAAACAGTCCCAACCCAAACGAGATGGAGTCTTGAGGCAATCAAAGATATGCTCCAAACAGGAGAGTCAAACATAGCAAAGGCAGCGTTTGAGACAACTGTTTGTTTCGGTAGTAATCCGACTGGGAGGTATGGCCTAGATTCTGAGGAGACACTCGGCACAATGATGGTATTGAGCAGACCGATGTTGGTTCTTTGAAATTGGTGTGGCTTGTCAGAAATGTCATTGGCGGTCTTGCCGCCATTGATCCGCAGTAATTTGACACTTTCAATGCGGCTACGAATTGAAGAAATCGCGAGCGCTTCTTCAAGATGTTCATCCTCAATCCACAAGCAAAATCTTGATAGTCCGCGTATAAATTCTGCAGAGCCAAGGAACTTTCGAATAAAGACAGCTTCTTGTTGCGGGCTCAGACCAAGTGAACGTACTTCATCACTAGTCAAAAGAAGATGCCCCCCATCTATGGGGGTGTTGCCGAAAGTCATTTCTGCTTGTTCGCATATTGGTTTAGCAACCTTCTCAACTTCAATGTTTGCTCCAGGCACCAAATAAGCATTGATGTTCGCAACCTCCTTGATTGCAGTTGTATCTGCATCATTCAAGCTGTATAGGCGGCGATTTTTCGGCGGGTTTCTAGAAATCCCAACAATCACGACAGTGACGCCAGCGTTGTGACTGGCGAGGTTAGTCCACTTAAACGATGTATGCGCAAAGGCAATGTGGTTTCCTGTTGAATAAATCAGTGGCCACAAAATTGGAACTTGCATTCCTTGACATATTGAGTTCGTAGACACAAAGGCTGCAGCACAAGTGGCTTGCTTGCTGTAGTCAGCAGCTTTCATGAACCAGCAAGCCACATAGTCAAGTGACTTCCAATTCTTCACTCGGTGATCAAAGATGTCCTTCATTTCATCTTTTTGATCTTCTGTTTGTCCTCTGCTGCCCAAATATGGTGGATTCCCACATATGTAGGTTTCACCACCTTCGTTTTCAAAGTCAATTTCTTTCTGGTCTAGCGGTGTGTTGAACAAGTCATCACTTACAACCCTCACGCCTGTTCCAGTCGGTGGGCATATGCTGAGCCAGTCCAAGCTAAGTGCATTGCCGCGAACGATCCAGTTTTCGGTGTTCAGTGGCAAAAACTCTGCCAGTGCGTCTTGTTGTCCACGGTAGAGAACATCACACTGAAACTCGGCAATGATGAGTGCCAGTCGTGCGATTTCAGCTGGGAAATCGCGCAACTCAATGCCCCTGAAATTGGTCAGGGGGATTTCACTGCGCAGATGCTCTTCACCTCGGCGGCGATTGATTTCAGCCTCAATCTCTCGCATTTGCTTGTAAGCAATGACGAGGAAGTTGCCAGAGCCGCAAGCAGGGTCAAATACTCGAATGCGAGCCATTCGTTTGCGCAGGTTGAGCAACTTGACTTTGTTGTCGCCAATGCTTTCCAGCTGTGCCTGTATGTCATCAAGGAACAGTGGGTTGAGGACCTTCAAGATGTTGGGGACACTGGTGTAGTGCATCCCCAATTCGCCCCGTTCCTCGTCATCGGCAACAGCCTGAATCATGCTGCCGAAAATGTCGGGGTTGATTTCTTTCCAGTTCAGGTTGCTGGCGTGTGTGAGGTAAGTACGCGCAATCCGTGTGAACTTGGGAGCCTCAGTGCTTCCAGAGAACAGTCCACCGTTCACATAGGGGAAGACATTGGCCCAGCTGGGCAACCTTGGCTCAGCGCTCTCTCTCGCGTTGGCTTTGATGTTCATTGCCCTGAAGACAGTTTCCAGCACCTCATGGGTGTTGGAGCCATCTCGCTCGCTCATCTGCTCAACGGTCTTGCTGAAAAGTCCTGTGCTGTTAAAGATGCCAGTGTCTTCTGCGAAGAAGCAAAAAATCAGTCGCGCCATGAAGTGGTTCATGTCAGCCCGGCGCTGGTCTTTTGCCCAGTCTGGGTTTTCACGAAGCAACTCCACATAGAGCTTGTTCAAGCGCCCTGTGGCCCTGACATCAATCGGGTTGTCCTTAATCTCCTTGATGGTGGAGATACCTGCAAGAGGCAGGAAAAAACCGAAGTGGTTGGGGAAGTCTACGAAGTCTGTTGAAATCGTTTCCCCTGAGATGAGTTCTTCGGCTTCCAGCGATTGACCATCTGTGGCCAAGATGAACTTGGCTTTGGCCTTGGTAGTGGCTGGACTAGCTTTGAGGGCTTGGAGCGTTGCACTTACCGAGCCCGTTTCACAGGTGGCCAAGTGGATGTTGTTGCGCAGCAGGACACCACCGGTCAGGTCCGAGGTATTACTGTGGCCAGTGCGAAGTTTTTTGAGGGCAACCTCTTTGTTGCCAAAGGCGGCCAGAAACTGGTACGGAAACTCGGCGGCGTCAAACTCTGCTTCGGCTAAATCCGAGAGTGCGGCTTCAATTTCTACTGCGTTCATGCTTTGTTCTTTTTATTCGCAGGCACAACGCTTTGATTAGGAAAAATGCCATTTTTTTGTGCATAGTCCATAACAAGGACTTCAATCATTGAAGCTACAGAGCGGTGCTCTTTCTCGGCGGCAGCTCTCAGCATGGATTTGATACCCGCTGATGTTCGGATTGACAGGGTTTCGTCTTTGGGTTGCTTCATGCTGTTTTTTGCTACGTCGTCTGACAATGTACTGCGTTTTGCGTAGTCTAAATCATGCCGCGGGCAACCTCAATGACTTTCTGTGCAACATGCTGAAATTGCAGACGAAAAAAAGCCCACCAAGAGCGTGGGCTGCTTAGTGGGCTGATTTGTAGTTTTAAACTACATTTGCAGTGAGGTGGTAAGTCGGCTTCGTTACTGCTTCCGTGCGATCAAGGATGATGCGCTTCGCTGCTTCAATCACTGTGCGACCACTGCCATTGCACATGTCGATTTGCTCCAGCATTTCCGCTTCACTGATGTCGGTGATGCCGTGATCGCTAAGGATGCGATTAAACAGTGGAAGCCACCCAGTCGATGGCGCATGGTTGAGAAAGTAGGTGTGGCAGCGATTAACGACAGGCGCCGAAATTCGGCCATAGTCGTTTGTTGTCATGATCCAGATACAGGACTTGTAAGCGATGTTCATCACGCTCTTAAGTTTGTCCATGGCTGTCGTAGAGAGCAAATCCACCTCATCAAGAACGATGTAGTGAAACTTCTGCCCGAGCAAAACTAGCTTTACCCGATTCTCAATCTGTTCCAAAAGCGTAACTCCGCCGTTTGAGGAGGTGATTTGGTGATAGATAGGGTAAGCCTCATCTCCACCACGAGCCACTTCGATCCAGTCTGGTAGTAGATTTGCAAGAGTGCTTTTGCCAGAACCTGTGTCGCCTACAAGCAAGATGCCGTTCTTGCCGCTGTCCGGAAACGGGTTCCGACCGCTTACAACATCACGCAAGTGATTGCGCTGCTGGTTTTGCGTGAACACGATGTCATTCAGTGTCTTCGGTGAGTATGTTGAGCTAAAGTTTGGATTCAGTTTCATGCTGTTTCTCCTAGATAATTAAGCTGCTTCTAGTTCTGCTTGATCTGCCGTGGTTGTGGCGTCGTCGGTGCTTTCAGCTTCCTGCGCCTTTTCCTTCGTTTTCTTGGGCTTAGCAGCAGCAAGAATGGCAGACTTGATGACGGTTGCGTCGCTAGTGGCTGCTTGGATGACGAACTTGCGTTCGGCATTGATCATTGCGATAAGCAGCACTTGCTCTCCAGACTTGATGTCACTGACCGCTCCAATTGCGTTGGGAATGTCCACGATCCCCATCGAACTCTTGCCGACCTTCGTTTGTGCCTGCTGCAAGTTATCTTCGACCTTGGCTTTGGTCTTGGCTGCGACATCCTTGAAGCTGGCTTCCTTGATCTTCTGAATTCCACCCATGCGCTTGATCTCGGCAGCAAGTGAACCGCTAGCAACGCTGTTCTTGATCCCGTACTTGATCACGTAGCTATAAGTTGAGATCTTGCTGCGATCAAGTCCTTTGAACACGCTGTTCATGAACTTGCTCAGCAACTTAATGTCTTTGCCACCCGTGATCCCATGCTTTGTGCAGTACTTGTCAAGTTGCTCGCAGGCAACTGAAGCGATGTTGCTGCTGGGATTGCTGATCACTACAAAGGTGTCGTAACAGTCTTGCAGAAGGTCGTACAGAAAAGCGTCAGTACGAGCAGCAAGTTCGTTGAACTGTGCGACCTTGGTCACCAAGTCCTTGATGAACATGTCGCTGCGGAACTTAAGCTCCGCAGCCTCGATGACCTCAGTCTGTTGCTTGCCAACGACGTTGGCGGTGAAGCTCATTGCTTGTGCTGCTTGAGTGTCGATAGTTGTGTTGTCAGTCATATAAACCTCCTGTGGTGTGACTGGTTGCTTTCGAGCGGGATTGCTCTAGGCGATCGGTTGAAAAATAGTTGTTAAAGAAGTGTGCTAACGTGAATAGTTAGCGACCGCTCACAATATGTGCAATTGATACACATGCGAAGGGGGCATAAAACGAGCTTTTAAGCAGGTTTTAAGACTTTTGCTTGCGAATTGTTAAAGAGCGGGTATAGCTTGTTGCTATGACTTGGATTGTCCGGATTTGGCATATGCTTGAAAAAGTCTATAATCTAAATTCAGTTAGTTGTTAATTAATAAAGTATGGGAATTGACAATATCAACCTGACTTCTGTGCGCGAGCGCAGGCCAGATGACCGTCGCTATGACTTGTGGCCCGAGTTCTTGCGGCTAAGTCCTAGCTACAACTTCGCTTGTCGAGTTATGCAAGGACAGGCAAGCAGGGAGCAGTTTTTTGCAGAAGTGGCTGAACCGGAATTGGTTTGGGAGACGAGACAGAACTTCGGGGACGTATGGACGCAAAGCCTGAGCGAGTGGCGAGATCAAAATAATTTGCGCCTTTTTGGACAGTCCTTGTCTGACCTAAAGCTCAAGGTTCTGCACGTGATGCAGTCGGGTGAATATGCTCAACAGCGCGACATGGCTGAAGCACTTGACACTTACTTTGATAGAACAAGACCAGAGATGGGAAATCCACTGTCTGTTGTGATCAGTGTGCCGCTGGATGCGGATAGATCAGTTCTGGTGCAGACGTTCAGTGAAATGATCACGTACTACAAAGCAAGGCGAGAGGACAGTGACGAAGCGCCACCGGCAGATCCACTTTATGCGCTTACTGGAGTAAAGGCTCGCTATGCGGTAATGCAGCAAACATTGACCGTAGCTAAAGCAAGAGCCTATGAGCCAACAATGCCGTTATGGGAAATTGGCATGAATGTGGGCGTCAATGAAACCTACGCCAGCGAAATGCGCTCGAAAACATTTAGAAAGAAAGAAGCAGTAATTCCCAAAAACGTTCTTGCTGCCACAACAGGTCGATTTTTGAGGCAAGCAGCGTGTTTGGCTGAGAACGCTGCACGTGGGAAATTTCCCTGCTATGACCAAAACCTGATGCATGCCAAGTCACTTGACTATCGAGAGCTCAAGGAGCTATTCGAAAAGCATCGTGATGTTGATCAAGTGGCTACTGAAGAAGTCCGGCAATCGCCGTTTGTCTAAATGTTGTTTAAAACTACAAATCAGTTGGTGTAGACGACATAGCCTGTTTTGTTGGTGACACGAACTATCAATGCACCACGCCTCTTCTTGAGCATGGCACTTGAGATCGCATTGGCTTCGCTGGTGTAAATGCCTAGGGTGTTCCATGATTCGTAAGGGCTGCGTGATTTGTATTGAGCTTTAAACATAAAGGTATTTAGTGATTAAGATGACAAGATACGGCACCTGTCGAACCGGAGCACGATAAGAATGCACAAAATACACATGGACAGTTTTACAGATGACTTTGGTTACTGCTGGAATGCCGCAGGCACACATCTTCAAAATCATGCCCAAGGAGCTATCAACTGGCTGAAGGCTACTCTCAGTCCTCCTTTTTTAGAGCACTTCTCGTTTCGCCTTGGCAATCAGCTTTTTTATGTGCGTATCGAAGATGTAGATGGTGTTGTTCAATCGCCGGGCACTCTCGAAGGTTTGTTGTCTGTTGCAAACGGCTGCAAGGGCCATGCTTGCCTAATGCCAATGAAGAAGATGGGCAATGAGTGGGCATGCGTAGTCGCTGACTGGGGCTTGCTAGATGCCTTGACTGGTAAGCCAATAAATCCTGTTGCTTTTGTAAGCGATGAAAAAATTGAGATGACGGATTGGGAACTGCAGGACTTTGCAGTTCAAGTTGTACGCAATGACTTGGAGAATAGCGGTAGGAAGCTCATGTCTTGGCAGAGCAATCCTAATGTTGATCCCTCCATTTGGTTCGTAGGCGATAACGGCCCCGAGTGGGTTATTGTGAGAGCCGCTAGATGGCCTGAACGAGATGCCGCTGTTCCTGCAAACATCGCGGGCATTGCCGCTGACTGTGCATCCACTGGAAGAACTGGACACTTTGCTGTTGTTCGTGCCGCAAATACAAACGACCCTTTTGATCCTCAAGCTAAACAGAGTGGCAACTTCATCCCGTTGGTTCGTGGCGAGGGAATTTCTGTTGGATATGAGGGCTTGAAGCTAATCGAGAGCAGTGACCAAAATCACTACACGCCGCCTGCTGACTTGAGTGGCGAGTTGATGCAGGAGTTTGTGCACTGGTTCAACTCCTTGCTTGAAAAAGAAACGGTTCTACCGAAAATGTTTACTGGCGTGAATCGTGATGGACGTCAGTACGTTGTTGACATGTCTCTTGTTGATGTGGACATCAAGAAGCATTATTTGTTCATGCGGTATGTCCTGTTTCATGAGAAATCAATCGCATACGCTTACAAGATGCGTGTCATTGCAGAGCTATGCAGAGAGCCGTTGATACATCAAGAACAGCATATTTTTTACTCGGGAAGTGCCAACTCGTATCACTCAACTCAACTCACATCACAAGCTGGTGATGGATGGCAAGAAGGCAGCAAACTGCTAAATGAAACTCATGACACGAAGCCCCATTCGTTCCTACAAGAGTTACTTCCTGAATTTTTCGAACAAACAGACGATGATGATCTGTACGCCAATATTTGGAATTCAATCAAGGGCAAAGTGATGTGGCGTACTAGAACTTAATGACCGCACTTCGTGCGATCAACATCGAAGCATTCCTGACGCTCACTCGCGCTCGCTTTTGAATGCTTCTCGTATTTTTTGATCTTTGCTAGGAAGAACAAGCCATGCCCTGCTACGGGCATGACTATGTCGGAACACTTTGCTGAGGTGTTTACAACCGATATCGCACAACTTGCTGGTGCAAGGAAGGCAGGTTCTGCTGTCTCCTATTACGTGCCGCCTAGCGCAACACATCTACGACCATATCGTGAGCCGCTGTAGATGTGCTTGTGGGTTTATGTATGGCAATCCCACTCACTTTCAGCCTACAAATTTATAAGCCTACATTCACGCATCGCTGCGCTACCAACCAGTTACAACATCGCAAACGTGACTGCTACAGAGGAGCGTCGTTTTAGGCATCCAGCCTTCAGCTGGGTAGTGCGACGAGGCGAACAGCAAGAAGTTCGTTTGCTTACCGTCACACATCAGAACGGATTTCGCAGCACAGTAACAATCGGCGTGCCAACCTTTGCCTTGCTTGATACATTTATTTATCTCGACTGATATGAAAAGCCAGCAAGATTGAGTCACATCTATTCAGTCACAGTCTTTTCGGTTGTCCATTGTGTGTCTTGAAAATAAATTTATGTTTCCTAAACAACTTAATCAAGGAAACGCAAATGGCAACACTCGCAAGTCTCAAGCTCGTGGCAGCAAAAAAACCAGCCAATCAACCACCAGTTGTGCAGCGTAGGCACAAGCTCAGCAGCAAGGTGTTTCAGCAAATTCAACTTGCTAAAGCTCAAAGTGAAGGCGGTGTGTATGCGCCTACTAAAACGAAAACTGTCACGAATGCTGATGGGGAGCGTGTAGTGGTGACAGCGCCAACTCGCATCAAGCCTTGGTGGTTCGTGGCTGAAAACGGCAAGGTCTGCATTGCTGTTCGTTACGGCGCAAAGGTCATTGAGATTGCAAAGGGCAAGACAGCAATCGAAGTCGCAAACGCTGATGCATTGATTGAAGCACTGGAGGCTGTCAATGCTGCGGTACTAGCAGGCGAGCTTGACGCCCAGATTGAAGCTGTGTCAGGCCAGTTGCGTAGTGGTTTTCTCAAGTAATTGTCTTGTGTGCTGGCCAAGTGTCAGCACACGTCATAAATATCGTTGAGGAGAGCAGCAATGAGAGCATGTGAATTTATTGACCCTGCACAGCAGCAAGTCAATGCGATAAAGCAACAAGCAAAAGTCGCTCAAAAAAGAGCGAAAGAAGCAGCGTTACGGTTGCGACTTCAAAAGACTCAGCAGCAGTTGGCAAAAGCTACTGCAAGTCAAGCATGAAGCAGTCGGCAGAACAGTTAATTGGCAATCTCGGCCAATTCATCGGCACGGAGCACTATTACCGACTATTGCCTACGTTTGTAGTCACTGATGGTTTGAAATATTTGATGGATGAGGCGGAGTGCTACTGGCTTGGGCAGTTATATGGGTTGCATCTTGTCGCTGTAGATGTGCAAGACAACTCATTTACTGTGCTCAAGTTTCAACGCAAGGGTCGCGGTGGCATAGTGAGGATTGAGGATGGCAATGGGCAGTCATTGGTCACACAGGCTCTGGACTACACAGACTTTCCACTGGATCAATTCAACCTATATGCTTGTTGGGATGGGGCGCGCTGGGTTGGCATGTTGCCAAGTGAATACTGATAGTTTGCTGGTGCAAAATGGTATTGACTAACTTCAACGGAGAAAGTTTTGAGTTTTTCTTCTGCTATTCCACCTGATTTGATCCAAGCCTATAACGAAACCGGGTTCCGCATACTTGGATTGCAGGGGTTTACGCTGCGTATTGGTAGTTTTAGTAATGAACTGCTTGTGTCGCATAAATGCAATCGAGTTGATTGCAGCGCATTTTTGACAGCTTGCAATCCATACAGTAAAGAGTTGACGGATAAAGCAAATCAAGAAAGACAGCAAGAATTGGCCCGATTGCTGAGTACACGCGGCCTTAAGTTTGACGAGGGTATAGGCCAGCACCTGTCCAACCAGTGGCCCGGAGAACCAAGTTTCTTGGTCTATGGTCTTAATCTCGAAAGCGCAAAAAAGTTAGGGGCTCAATTTGAGCAAAATGCTATTGTCTGGTCTGGTGCAGATGGTGTACCACAGCTAGTTCTCTTGCGATGAATCAAATGGTGATCTATTTATTTCGAGTGACACATTCAAAATAAAGCGTGGTCTCAGGCCACACCAAGATAGCTCGCTCTTTGTCTATTGAGTACCGTTCAGCGAATGCCATGCCTTGAGATGCACAGTGATTTTCTGCATCCGTTTGCACTCGCTTCTTCAAGTCTGGCAGATTTCCAAGCGGCGTCTTATCGTCTCTGTTGAGGACGTACTCGTTTGTATTTTTGTTGATTCGCTTGATGGGCATATCAGATCCACACCCAGCTATTGCCAAGGAGACGCTAATTAGTATGAATTTAGATGTCTTCATTTCAAGAGCGAATGAAATTAACGATGGTTTCGATCTCGTTGATGGTTGTGTTGAACCACTCTGTGCCCGGCACGTTCTCGCGCCACTTCCCCTTACTTTTCAGTGTTGCGTGAACAGCGGTCTCTACTGAACTAACTCGACGGACTTGCCATCTGCCAAGAATAACTGGATTGTCAAAGCTTGCACTACCTTTGCATTGATAAGCCACACGATCTTCGACATCCTTGATGGTCTTGCCAATTTTGATTGGGAAAGGGCTGCTTTCTTGTATCAAGGCTGGAAAACTGAATGCGTATATCCAGCCGTCAAATTCTGAAGCTGCATCTTCAACATCGTCATCATCTGTAGCCTCAAGTTCGACATCTTCCATTTCCTGTTCGATGTCAGCTGGTTCTTTGAGCTTGTACATGCCTCCATCACCAAGCCAGATAAATGGTGAGTTTGGAAGTCTCTTGGCATGGAGCTGTACAAAAAAGCGAATCGTGCCGTAGATGGTGTGGTAATCGTCCCTTAAATGCGTAGGAGCTGGAAGTAGAATTTTTTCCAATGGAAAGGGTTCTATATGAAGAAGTCCAGATACAGCGATAGCCAGATCATGGATGCGCTCAAACGTGTCGATGCTGG
>JACCDT010467141.1_pt1 | contig 19141 bp, 9 predicted proteins | sample 7446291 | NCBI WGS metagenome assembly JACCDT01 (sample SAMN15323446, study PRJNA562643) | freshwater metagenome | isolation source: river surface water | place: USA:Blue River Watershed | collected 2017-08-17 | reverse complement strand
GCACCTCACCCATTGTGTGCATCATCGCATCTTCAAGGGCTTGAGTATTATAATTTCCTTCTTCTACGGCTGTGATAAGAGCTTGCGCCATTTGACCGTGAAAGCCTTTCTTCTTTAATTGGCGCTCATACTTTTTCTTTACGGTTGCAACTACTCGTTTACGGTGTTCTTTGTTAATCATATCGGCCATTTCTTGACCGATCTCTTTAGCTAAGTCTTTAGTACCAATTAGAGAAACGAGATCGTCAATCTTCGTGTTCATCGAAGCGAGAGTCTGCGGATTCTGCGAGTCACTTCCGAAGTCATGCTTGTCAAACAGTTCCTCAGCACGAGCAAGACCTTTGTTCTTCATGTGCCGTACCCAGGAGGCTTTATCTTGTCTGCCGTCCAAGAACTCGTAATAACCGTATTCCAGCAAATCTTGTTCTAACGGGGTGACTTGAAAGCCTTTAGCGCCGTACAGTCGTAACTTTTCAGCAGCACGTTCTTTCAAACCACGAATCTGCTCACGAGTCTTTCCGCCGCTTAGTATCTGTGTTTTCTGATCTTCGGTAAGAATCTTAGCACGTTGGCCTCTTGCAACCAACTGAGCATAAGCAACCATTGAATCAATAGCCGTCTTGTGACGCTTCTTGATATTGCCTCTGGTAGCCTTTAACATTCTATTTACGGCGTAAACATAACCGTCTTTGTCCATTTTCGAGTACATGGCATTGGCTCGTACACCTTGACCTAATTGACGTAAGTACATGGCTGTACTGTCCATCAGTTGTAAGTTGGTGTAGTAGATTTCTGCCTTCTTCTCTTCGTTGGTTTCATTAGCAGCCATCTCATTGAGACGCTTTATCAACTTATTCGCAACGGTAACACGAACACTCGGAATCGGAATCATATCAACTACGTCAAGTGCGCCTTGTGTGCCGTACTCATCAAGAATCATGTTAGCTGTACGCTCGACTTCGGCGTGTGTTTCTTGTCCGTACTGGCCAGCTAATTCTTTTAATTTATCTTTTAAGAACTGTGGAGTGCCAGGGTCACGCAGCATCGTATTTACAGCTTTGGACTCTTTGAGATTCTTTTTCTCGCTGGTGTCCATTTCTGCTCTCATACGTCTTGCAGTATAAGAAGAGTCATCATTAAATGCAGCAGATATGAAACCTTTGTTGACTCGGCGATCTACTCTTTCCTTTACATAACGATAAAAGTCGTCTTCTGTTTTGGTAGGGTGGTATAGTTTCCATAACTGAGCCAGATCACGGAATTTATCGAATGATAAGTCCATTTCTGGGATTGTGAGGGCCTTCGAGAATCTTATCTTCTCATTTACTGTTACTGCGTTTTCATCGAATATCACATAGTTAAAGCCTCTTGCTTGTTTGCCAGAAAGACTTTCAGCAGGGTATTTAACACCGTCTACACCAGCTTCGGATAGGAGAAGGGAGGCGGCTTTTGGAGATGGATTTTCACCAATATTGTCCTTTAATATGTTGTAAAGTCGTTTTCCGTCAACATTATCGTTGTACATTACTTCAATAAGGTCTGCAACTGTGTTTACCTCATTGTCTTGCGAGTAAAAATACTGCAACGCATCACCTATCTCACCAGAGATGTCGTCTTCTAAGATTCCTTTTATCTGATCTTTTGATAACTCCTTATCCCACTCCAACCAGTTATATTCTGTTTTGTCTTTGTGGAGGGTTACGTCGTAGAGGTTTCTTGATAGTTCCTTTTTCTCTGAAACAAGCTGTACACCATCTTTTAATTTAGCTAAAAGCGTGTCTAAAGATTTAGCTTTATCCAGAAGTGGCTGAGCAGAGCTAAGCATAGGACGAGTAGCTGAATCAAGAAGAGACTCCAATTCCGACTCTATAATATCAATTACCCCTTTAAGTGTGGGCGCACCAGTTAAAGCGTCTTCTAACAAGTTGTCAACATACCTTGTCGGAGCTAAGTCTGTTCTACTTATTTCCGAACCACTTTTATCTAAAAACTTAAAAGTGGTTGTGTTTCCGCCTTGTACTTTTCTTGACAGCGTATCAGCGTACCATCTCGCAATATCCTCAAGCTCTGTAAAATACAAACCCCAACCAAACGCTTGTACGCCTTCGCCAGTTCCCATCTTATCTGTGGTGAACTTATCGAAGTCATGTGGTGTGCCGTGATAGGCACGGATTGAAAACCTTACATCTCCACCAAACCTTCCTTCGTTACTTAGATCACCCAACTTAAACGCAACACCTTTTTCAAACGACTCCTTGAGTGAAGTAGCAAAGTCTAAAACATTGTTCGTATTGATTTTAATAGTCGAGTCAATGCCGAATAATCTTTGGAAGAACTCAACTACTTTACGCTTAAATGTCGCTGTACGAGCTTTGAAATTGAACTCAGGCGAAATTACCCGTGCTGTAAATTCAATCAATGCCTCAATGGGTTGTTCGTTAGCGTCATATTGCTCAACGAAGTCTTTTAAATCAGCCCACTCAGGAAGCTGCTTTATCTCATTGAAGAATCTGGTAACGAGTTCTGGATTATTCTCAAGAATAGACTCGATAATCGGGTGTAAGAACTCATGCTCTACCGTAGATGCGGCGGCAGCTTGAGCATTGATTATGATTTGGTTTGTTTTAGGGTCAAAGAAACCGTTGAATGTCGTGTACTGAATTTCAGCTTGCGGAACATTGGCAGTAGTTCCATCCTCATAGGTCACTTGCGAGATGCCGTTGCCTAAATACTCTTCATTTAATACCTCTTTACCATCATGTCTAATTCCACGAACTGCTCTTGGGTCAGCACCTAATTCCAGTGCTGCTTCTTCTGCGGATTGAACGTCAGAGAATACTTTGATCTTAATTCCGCTCTTAGCAAGAACAGGAAGTAACTGTCTGACTCTCCCGACGATCTTTGCAGTCCTTGAGTCAGTTTTCATGTAAGCATCAGTGTCTTGTTTTGACATTGGCTTACCAGCGTGTAGCGTAAATGTATGACCACGCTGTTTTAACTGAGCAGCAGCTTCATCCAGTGGTGTAGTATCAGACAGAGAAAGCGCCGATCTTTGAACAGTCGTCTCAACACCATCAAGTTCTATCTTAGCGGTGTTCTTTGTGAGTTTATTTATCTTAACAGGCTTGCCTCCGTAAAAAGCATTACCACCAACCTGGAAGTCTTCTTTGATACCCAAGACCTCACGACGAGAGCGATTTAAGCTGTCTTGAAGAGTTTTAATCTTAGTTTTCTTCTGACCATCTGTTAACGTAGAGTTATTGATGGCGTTTATCTGCTGCTGTTCGTGAGAGTCAATAGCACCTATAAGATCACGCTGTGCTGTGTTGACTTTGTGATTTTTACCTTCAAACTTGATTGTTTGCAGTGGCTCTACTGTGAACGGAGTTACCTCGGATGCAGGCACAGTCATCTGTGCTGTACCAGCGAAGTTAGTCAGTGTTACTTGGTCGCCTTCAACATTAGTTACATTGTACTCCTTACCTTGATACTCAGCCACTTGTGCTGATTCGATTTCAGTAGGAATCCGCTCGCCTGTCGGGGCTTGGACTAATTCATTAAATTCAGCAGCGGTGAGTTTGGTTTTGGTTGGCTTGAGTTCTGGCGTAGTAGCCTCTCTTGCACTCGCCATATCCATCAACTGCTGCTCTTCTGGCGTTATAGGGTCGCCTACTCTACGATCTTGTTTGTTAACAATGTCAACAAGTCTGTTGTATTCTTCGTCAGATACGGTGTCCTTTAGTCTTTCGTTAACTGATGCTGTGTTGGCTGTGAATATCGCCTTTTCTCTATCTGTTAAATCTTCGCCTTTTTTGAGTTTTTCAGCTATACTGTCAAGTCGCTGTTCAGAAACAGTCCCCTTGTCCACAAACTCTTCATATTCAGAGTTTGGAACAGCGTCTTCTACTTCCTCCATCAACGTAAGCGTAGTACCTTTATCGTCCTTCGTTACCTGATATTTCTTACCATCCCAATTGACAATTACGCCTGTCGGAACATCTTTAGCGAAATACTCGTCAATTTCGATTTCTGTTTCGCCCTTATATTCTTCCAGAATTGGCTTTTCTTGAGTAAGGGCTTCAACCTTTTTATCAATCGGTTTTGCTGCTTCTGCTGCATCGTCTTGTTTTCTTACGTCTTCAACAAATTTATAAACTGAGCGAGCTTGCTCAATATCAACTTTACCTGTTTCAACTGCTTCACTCAAGAATGACTCAAGCTCTTCTGGCTTTTCTTTCAACAGACGTGCAGCTTCAACTGCTTCCCATTGTTTTCTTGATTTGCGATTCAAAAAGCCGAAGATTGTTGTTGCAGCAGTCGTTAGTAAGACGGTTTCAAATACTTCTTCCTTACGAACTTGGCCGTCGAAATTAGTTCCTAACGCTGTATTGAATCCGTAGTTGAGAACCTTTTCAGATACTAACTGCATTGCCTCCTGAGAAATCTCTGGTGGAACGTCTTTCAGTATCTCCTTAGTAATGACAGCACTCGCTTTACCAAAGTCCTTGCTTGACAAGTCCATCAACTTAGAGAGTGCAGCTTTTTTGCTTGAAGAGAAAAGACCAGGCGCTAAACCTTGTGGGCTTAACAATTCTAATTCAGCTTGTATCCAACCCACAGTAGAAGCGTAAGCAATGGACTTACGCAAGTCCATGTTTGGCTGCTGTAACGCCTCTTCAAGAAGATCGTTGTAGTTTTGCACAAAACTTGATGTCACAAGCCCCGCCTTTCCCCCACCAAACGCTGCACCACCATAGATAAGCAATGCCATGTCGGTTACAGACTTTGCGATAGATGGGATAACAGCAGCGGTGTTTACATGGGTTCTGCCCATTTTATCCGTAGAAAACACTTGTGCTGTTTCTGGGTCAAGTGCAGGAGCCTTCAAATAAGCATCCATCCAAGTACCTACCTTGTCAGCCCACTCAGATACTTCGGAAGTCTCATTTGTGTTTGTGATAATGTCGGTTGGTATAACCATATTTGGCCCTACCTTAGCTGCGGTCTTAATGAAATTAGCCGTAGCATCAACTACCGTGTTTTGCACCGAACCCCAAGTAGCTATCGCCTGTTTCTTAGCCTTAGTTAAAGCTGAATCGCCAGGTTTGTATGTAACAGCATCTTGTTTGTCTGCTATACGTTTGCGCCGTTTTAATTCGTCAGGATATAGACCGATTACAGTCTTGTACTTTCCGAATAAATTATCGTAATCGTCGAGCTTTTGTGCGTATTGCCCGACTGTTGTGCCTTTTAACTGCTCAACAACAGCGTAAGCCTGCTCAAGAGCATCATTCTCGTCTTGATTGACTGCATTGCCTTCAAGCTGCTTAATAAGAGCTTTAGCTTCGGTGAGCATCTGCATCTGCTGCTGAGACTGCTTATCAGCTTTAATTCTCTCAGCTAAGATGTCAGCGTCTTGAACTACTTCGTTGATTTTGCCGTGCAGCGTTTTCTCTAACAGTTCTGATTTAAATGCTTGGCCTGGCTCTCCTGTACGAGATATGATACGCTCAAATGCGTTAGGGTCACGTTCACCTAATTTGCCTAAATATACTTCAAGAGAAAGGCGTAGGTCTTCTGGAACGTCAGCAAACTGAGTGTTGATGAAACTATTCATCTGCTCACGCTCTACTGGCCCTAAGTAATAATCCTGACCTGAGAACGGAACTGGCCCACCTCGCAGCGGAGCTTGGGCGGCTTCGGCTTGTGCCTTACGCTCATCAGAAGTTAATTGCGGAGTTTGCTGTTTTTGCCGATTTAAAAATTCATAAGGGTCTGTGTAGTTGTAAGTCTTGATCGGCTCGTTGAGGCGTTGATCGGCTTCGGTGTTTATTTTCTCGTACTCAGTAACAAAGTCATCAAACTTAGCAGCTACCTCTTCTCTTTTCAGAACAGCAGGGTCGGTTGGATTAACTTCTTGACCTTTGTACCTTGTCTGAATGTCTTGATCTAATTTGTCAATTTCAGCTTTGTAGTTGGTAATCTCCGCTTCTTTGCGTGATTTAACCGCCGCAAGCTCAGACGGTTTCAAGGTTTCATAACCTGTGACCTTCATCTGTGGAGCCTGCGGTAAATAGGCTTGTTCTTCTTGAGTAGGCAGACGAAGTTCACCCTGCTTCGGCTGGCCTTGTACTGGAATTTCCGTACTTACTTGTTGTTCAGAAGTTTGTTGTTGTGTAGCAGGCTTAACCGAAAAACCTTCGTTAAACTTGTCAAGCTTTGCGTTTGGCTTTATTTTCTCCTGAGCGTACTTCTTCACCGCCGCGAGACTTTTCGGGTTTTGCATACGTTGAGTAAACTCCTCAAGTGAACCAGTCTTAACTTTACCTTGAAGAAGTTGGTATAGTTCCTCTATTTCATTCATTCTCCTGTATGATTTCTTCTATGTCTATAAGCTCATCTTGTTCTACCTGTTTGTTAGCATCTATTGAGCGTAACATATATTCATAATCTTCATTTGACACTTTTTGTGCTTCTTCAATAGTCTGAACATCATAAGTAGGTGTCCCCTTCGGTTTACGGATAGCTTCGAGTTTTTCAGATTTCTTACTTGGCTCGTTTCTTGGTGTCACCTTTTGTCCACCTTTTTCTGGTGTCCAATCCTCAGATACCCCAGGAACATCTGTTGTGAACGGTAGCTTAACTACACGCTCGTTTGACCAAGCATTATCACCCTTCGCATCGTCTTGGAGCTTCTGGAATGTAGCTTTTGGTAATACCTCACGAAGCACGTCGTAGTCAAGCGGTTGCCTTCTTTGTTCTACTTTCTTTGTTTTGTCTCGTGGGTCAGTAACTACCACATCATACACAATCTCAGGAATCTGGCCAGGAATCTTCACAACGCGGGATACAAGTCCTCCGTTGAATTTTCTTCCTGTCAATGAGTTATCAATCTTTTCTCCTTCTTCGGTTTCGCCAGCATTGAACCCTGTGCCTTCATACAGAGTCTTCAACTTGGGGTAGTAGTCCTCTTCTGCTTGAAGATCACGAGCAAACGACATCCGTGACTTGGCCAAGCTGTTTTTTAGGTAAGCCATACCAGCTTGGTCGGTAGATTGGCCACGATAGCCTTTGAACTCTTTTCTTGTAGCAGCTTGGGCAGCAGCTTCGATCTCCCTACCCCACACAGTGTTAAGGTTAGGTATAATGTTTCCTTCTTTGTCGGTTGTGTAGAATTGTGTTTCATCTACATCATTTCCAAGATTAAGTAACTCACGCCGCTGTTGTGCGGCCTGAAGAGCTTGCTGTGGAACTTTTCCTGCTGCAACCTGTAAAGCACGATTACGGTCAACACCTACTTCACTACCTCGTGTAATGAGCTTTTGGTATTGTCCTATTTTCTCATCTTCTTTTACTTTGCCTAACTCAGTCTCTTTCAGCGTAGCTGAGTAGTTAGCTCTCCATTTCTCTGTTTCAGCGGGTGTCCACACTTGTACGTCGTAGGGTTGAATCTTCTCGTATGTACGGGTGTTGGGGTCGTAGTTGGCTGGTGTAATAGTCTTTCTAAATCTTTCTTTAGCGAGTACCGAAACAGATGGGTCTTTTTCAAATAGTTTGTCATACAACTTCTCGTTGGCATCCACGTCTTTCTTTCTGTTGACAAACGCTGCGAGTTCACCTGCTTCAACGTCGTTACGCATTGTCTGTTGCAACTTCATAACATCAGGCATAAGCGTATTAGCCCTTCGTGGGTCTGCTTGCGCTCTTCGTGCTAATTCATTGATCTGTGCATCGTATCCTGCTAATATCTCAGAATAGCGTGGTATATCGGACTCGTGAATATCTAAGTCTCCTAAAAGAGAAAAGGCGGTAGGTTGTCCAGCCCCGCCCTTAGTACTTGTTTCCGAATAGTCAACGAAATTAGGTTGACTTGTTTTATAAAATCTTGCCATTAGTCCTCCTTTGCTTTTTTAAACTTGAATCCGTCAAATGCAGACCACATATTAGGTGTCTTGCTCATCTTCGCTCCATACATCATCCCCTCACCGAGTGTACCCAGGTCTTGATTGATGTTAGTGAAGAAGTTATCTCTGTCTTGTGTTGCACGTTCGGAAGCTAAATCACGACCTTGCATAACCATTTGATCTCTCTGATTTTGCAGTTGTGAGCGTGTAGCAAACAAACGATCTAAGTTGTTGTAATATTGCGTGTTGGCTGCTGTTTTCGCAGTCATTGACTGTGCTGCTGTGCCTTGGTCTAACGCCCTGAGAGTTGAGATGCCCCTTGCAGAGTTTCGTGCGATGTTACGAGCTTTGTCACCTTCCAAGTCTATCTGACGCTGAGACTGTGCTTTAGAAGCCGCTGCGCCACGCATTGATGCGGAGTTAGATTCAAGTGCATCTCGCCCGAAGTCTTCGTAAGGATTGACTGGCTTTTTGTCACCAAGTCGGTTTAATACCGTCGTAACTAAAGGGGCTACTGTGCTGATAGCCAAACCAGTGGGGCCAAGTGCGGGGCCAACAACTTTTGCAGCATCTTCAAGTGGGTTTTTGTCACCCGCCTCGGCGCTCATACGCTCTTTGAGTCCTTTCATTTCCTCTTGCAAAGCGGCCTGTGGGTCGAAGTCGAATGTGTTTTTGAGCCTGCTGCCACTTATTGCTTGAGGTACGGACTCTAATGGTGTCAGCCTGCTATTAAATGTAGGAACGCTTTCATTCTCTTGTGTGGGTAATCCACCAAACAGCGGAACCTCCGTCTTAAAAGCGTCAGGATTTCGCTGTGGCAGTTGAGAAGGCACGTTCATTTTCTGGTTGAATCCACTGTTAAACATATTGTAAGCAGGAGGAACTTCGCCTTGTAGCGGAAGATCGCGCAGATTAAAACGATTCAAATTAGACAATACACCCACTGGGCCTGTGCCGTAAGGATACTTACCACCATACTTCATTTCCACTGCTTTCTTATCCGAAGAGCCGTAGTTTTGTTGCATCTCAAGATCAAGTTGGCGTTCGAGATCGTTAAGCTGTAAGATGCGATCAAGCGTGAATCGGTTACGCGGGTCAGTAGGCTGTTTATCCATAGCCTTTTGTGCCTTTTTCTCTTTGCGAAGACGGGCCATTTCTCTATCAGCCATTGTCTTGTTACCGACCTTGATGCGTTTCGAGAACACGAGTGTACCTTGAGGCAAGTCCAAATCAACACCACCATTTTCGTGATCTGGCCCTTCAACCATACCACCTTGACCATTGACATTGACAGCTTCTCCTCCTTCGAGTTCTACTTTGCCGCCGAATTTCATTTTCTTCTTACAACTCATTCTGTGGGTGTATTGTTAACGATTCCGTATTGAGTTATCAATTCAATGTTCTCAGAGCCGTCATAGATTAGTCTTACTACTATGAATTTGTCGTCAAGTCTCTCAAGCTCAAACCAATTTGGATTTGAGAGCGAAGCAACTTGCTTATCAGTTTGTCGGAAGTCTGTGCAGCCAGATAGAAAAAGGGCCGCAGATGCGTAGTCCCTAAATCCGTTGATCTGCCAATTGCGTCTCCTCCTTGTAACTGTGATGCCATCTGACTGTAATAACAAATTGGAAGGTGAAATAGTTCCCGCAACTGTCATATTTTTTATACCAGTGGTTTGGCGGGAGTTATAAAGCAGCAATTTGTTGAAGAAAGCTGTCTGTGAGTCTATTCCGTTCACTTTAGAGTCAGCAACGATAGTCAATGACTCAGATAACGCCGTCTGTAATTGATCGGCTTTTAGCACAAACTCAACGATATGCGGATGTTTAACGCCGAAGTAAGTAGTCGGCTGACCTGTGTTGAGTGTTTGCAGCTTTCCACCTTGGTAAGCGAGTGAACCTGTCTTTGACGTGATGTAAAACTCAGGTGTGTATGAGTGCCAAGAAGTCCAACCTTGATTGAAACTCATTGTCCATGACTTGTCGCAAAAGTAGGCATTATTTGTTACAAGAATCTCTTGAAGTCCACCTTGTAATGTGTAAGTGTAGAACGAATCAGTCTGCGTGTTGTAAGCGATAACACCTTGTGTAAAAGTCTCCACACCGTCAGTCTGCCCACCGAATGTAAACCCGCTTTGCAGTGCGTAATCCTTGTAGGTGAGAATCCACCTTTCGTGACGAAGATCGTAAACACTCGTAGCTCCCCAATAGTAAGGCGAACGAATATCAATCAACCGTCCCATATTATCGGACGTTTGCTCTTCAAACCACGATCTCATTCCTTCGTCTAAAGGTTGTAGTTGATCTGCGAATAAATAAGGAGTGCCAGAGCGTGAGTCAAAGAAGAAGATACCCTGGTCTGTTTTTCTAATTGCCCACTTATCTAACGTACCTGCCGAGCCTGTTTCAGATTCAGAGATAATTCGGGGTGGAATTTCAAAAAAAGCACCAGAGCCAATGTATGTAACAATGCCTGACGCGCTTACACGCTCTTGTAGCGAGTTTGGCAGCAGAAAGAGTGTATCTGGTGTCCAAATCAATAACTCGTTGCTACGACGAGCTATGGCGGTAATACGGCCAAATTCGCCTTCTATATCACGGTAGTTATTCGCAAGTATGAGTCGGTAGTTGTCGGATAGCTCTTCTTGGAATGATTGAGACGAGTAAACTACGCGATTCGGGAATAACTCCGTACACCGAGAGCAGTAGTCATAAGTCAGTGGAAGCGGAAAGTAAAAGTCAACATCACCTACCGAACTAAGGTCAGGATTAACTAACCAGGGGTACTCACAATAAGATGCTCTCAGAACGTAGCCGTCTTCTGTATCTTCAAGAACCGAATCTCTAACGAGAGTTAAAGCATCGCCGCATTGTCTTAGGTATTTGCGACAGCCTTGATCGTTTCTTAGTGCTAAGTTTATTTCTGACTCAACGTAGATACCAGTGAATGAGTCATAAAGAACGATGCCTTCTATTTCTAAATCCGACACAGTTTCAACATAGTGCGACATCGTATTAAATGGCACTATGTATGTATCGCCCCCGAAGTATTCTGTTTGAGTGGTTTTTACGCAGTCGTGGGTTCTCTTATACTCAATGTTAAAGAGGTCAGTAAAAACGTCTCTTTCACTCTTGACCGAGGTGTACAGAAAGGAAAAAGGAGATTCGTAACTTGCCTCATCAATACTACCGTCAAGTTTAGAAACAAACAGCGGATTGTTCGTAGATCGGTTTCTTACTGCTGCTGTGAACACTCCTGACGCTTGTGAGTCGTTACTTACTCCGATACGCTTGGAGCCAAGAATCATTCGATTCTCATAGTCGTAAAGCTGACCCTCACCGAACTCTACGCAGAATCCCCTTACGATAACCAAGTCGCGGTTAAAGAACGAAGACGAAGCAAGTCGGTAGGTTTCGCCTGTCTCCGTAGGGAGTACGGACTTAATTAAATAGTCAAACTTATAGTGCGAACCAGCAGGAAGTGTATCCTCGGTCATGGTTCTTGTTCCCATGAAAAAGGCTTCGTCAGTCTGCCAGGTTCTTCTGCGATTAGCAGGAGTCGGCCGAGACGAGGTGAATAAGGTTGAGAGTACCCGTGTTGGCTCGTCTGCTCGTTGACGGTCTGTTGTGATATTACGAAGTATGCCTTTGTCTAAGATCGTCTTGTTGTTCTGACGATCTCCACGAACGATGTAATGCCCAACAATATTTGGGTTTGGATAGGTAATTCCAGTGAGTTCTATGCCTAAGACGTTGAGACGATCTTCTGGAGTAGCTGTGATAAGTATTTTATCAAGAACTGGCACTTTTTTCCTATCTGGAAATTTGTGATGTCTAATGGGAGTACCTATCAGATCATTTCCTTGTGCATCTAATCCCCATACGCTGTTTCCGTTACAATCACGAATGTCTGGGTAAACATCTGCATTTTGATGATACGAGAAATCGTTAGTAGCTGTGTCGGCTGTGTTAAAGACTTTATACCGCTCAACTGTCTGACCTAAACCTAAGCCTAAATGTTTAACGTCATCTAAAGCTACCGTAGTCGGAGTGCTACCATTCGGAGTAACCGTCAGTAGTTCTACGTCAAAAGAATTAGAAGCCCTGCCAGGAATGTGAAAAGCTGGACTCTCCCAACCATCATCAAAAACATAAACAATACCAAACGAATAAACCTCATCTCCCATGTAGCCTACATCATCCGTATTTGGATGCTTGGCGTTACCAGAGACGATTTCGTCCGCTCTTACTTGCTTAACCGTGTATTTAGTTTCGATTAAACTCGCTGCTCTTTGAAGATCAGCGTAATCTATTACTTTACCTTTAATGTTAGCCAAGATAAGCCGATTCTCAAGCTGTTCAATATGCTCTGCTGTCTCTACACTTACTGGCTTTACTTGAACGCTCTCAAGAGTCTCCGTAGTGTAACCATCCGTAGAACCATTAAAGATGAATCGAGTCTTTTGAATTGGCTGTGGCGTAGAAACTAACACCTCACTTACGTCTCCTGTACCTGTTGTCCTACTAATTATCCCTACTTGATAGTAAGTAAACGTAGAATCTAAACCAGATAGAGAAAGCGCAATGCTCTTAGAAACACTCAGAATACCGTTAATAGGGTCGGAGTCAGCATTGAACCCACCGTCAATTTGAATATACTGCGCTGTTGTTGGCTCGTCATAAATATGAACAGATCGTGATGTGTAAAACCAAGCAGTCGGATTTAACTGAGCGTCTGTATAACGTATGGCAAACTCATAGCCGCCCATTTTCAGTGAGCCTCCAAAGTTTTGCACCTCCTTTACGATGCACGGAACTGAGAATCCTCTAACTAAGTTTAAATCACAATTAGTAGGCGGAGAGTCAACATTTATGACCCGAACAGGGTTCTGACCGTCAGTAAAATAGACTGCTCTGTCGCAACCACGTCGGAGCCGAAAAGTCGCTTGAACCAAGTGTTTGCGGTTAAAATTAAGGCAAGCATTGTCGTATATTTTTGAATAAGTACAGTTTTTGAGTATTCCTATTTCTGAACGGACATCATTAGTGAGAAACAAAAGTATCTCGTCGTTACCCATGTTTACATACCCAATAGGGTCTAATTCCAGGTTTAAACAGTCTGAAAAGCCCCGTTCGGTGGGAATGGAATTCTTGTCTCCTCTTTGTGTTTCGTTTACTGCGTTTAAGGCATAAGTATAAGTGCCTTGAGGCTGCTCAAGAGGATGCGTGTCGCGGCATAATTGTGTGGATGGTTTTTCGATCATCGTATTTCTTTCCATGAAATTGCACCATTATAAGTAGAAGAACCTCCTATTCCAGTGACTATTAAAGTTAACGTACCTAATGCTCTTTGAGTTCCAGCAGCGTTTAATGTTATTGGGTAGCGTGAATTTAATGTAGTTCTTAAAGTAGTCTTAGATTGCTTTGCCGCAGCTACGAATCCTCTTGCGATTACCACAGAAGGTGTACTACTTGTAGTTCCTGCTGTGTTGTATTCTACTGCTGAATATGTAGCATTCACATCAGTATAAGTAGTAGTTCCAGAGATCGCCTGCCTTAAACATAATTCCCAACTAATACTCTGATTTCCTGTATCTAACAGGTCAACTGAAAAAGCTCCAATCTTAACTCTGTTAGTTATAGAATTGAAAGTTGTTTTAGGTCGTAAAGATATGGCATGAGTACGCGCCCCGCTTCCCGCTGTTCCACTGAAATCTTGAGATAAATCAAAACTTACTGTATCACTTGAACCACCTTCTGATGCAACAGCACTACACTGAAAAGTCATAGTGGTTGAAACAGTTCCAGTGCAAGTCATACCTACTCTGATAGGCAAGTTAGCATCTGCTATATATGGATGTACTATTAAGTTAGAGTGATTAAATTCATGCACATAAATAATGTTACCACCAATATCAAATCCTACTCTAACTCTGCCTAAGTATAATGCTTGGAAGTCAATTATTAAAATTTGAGATTCTGTAATATCTAATGTTATACCACTCTTTCCTAGCCCATTAAGTTTATCTAAATTCCATTGAGCTTGGTTTACAGTGGTGTTACCATTTGTTGTACTAGAGAGTAATCTTATTCTATTTGTCGTGCCATCATTCTGAAATTCAATACCGTTTACTCCATCTGAGTATCCTGCAAACTTTAATGTGTTTGCTACTTGTGATCTAAAATTAAAGGTAACAGCAACTAATTGAGACTTTAATGGTTGGTAACGATGGTAGTCAAATGATTGCATTATCGCACTACCGCCAGTCGGAGTACTGCTGAACGTAAGCAGTGCGTTTCTATTTGTAGCATCATGTGTAATTGTAGCCCCTGACCCTGTTGCAACTGCGTCAAATATAAGAGGCTGCAATCCGTAGGTAAACTGACAGTCAAATACGTTTTCAGGACTTGAAATTCGTAAACGGCTGAAAGCATCTAAATTAGCAGAATCAGCTAAGGTAATGCCAGGAACTATGGAGGTTATGTTCATTTAGAATAACATTATTCTTCTAAGGTTAGTAGAAGTAGATTGTAAGCAGTACAACCACTTCACAGTTCCAGCAGTTGACAAGTTCTTAATCCAAATCTTATTGCCTATGGTTGCTGCACCGCCTAAATACCAATCAGTTGTTACAGGTTCCATATAATTTCCTCTAAGAGCGTATTTGTAGAAACGCTGTGGAATTGCGGCAGTGCCTTCTTTTGCAACATAGATATATCTGTCATGCCAGAAAGTAGATGCCCCTGCTGCAAATGTAACTTGGTTTGTGTAAACAACACCTGTTGTTGGCAGCCATGCAAGTAGAGCTATGTCGAATCTGTCCAAGATTACACCACCGCCCCTGAATGAGAAAATATACCTTCCATCTTTAATATCAGAAACATTAGCCCATTCTGTTAGTCCAGTCTTACCTACAAAGTCAGCACTCATGCCAGCTACGGCAGCACCAGCCCTTGCAGCAGATGGAGTAACTGTTACAGTCGTATTTCCAGAAATAGAATACTTGTAAAGAGTTACTGCGTTGTTTCCTAACAAATAAATATCGTTGTCGTTTCCTTCAATGACGAATTGAGATGTATTGTCTATTGTAGCGCCCGCTGCAAATGTTAGTGTTGTGCCGTCACTGTCAGTAATGGTTCTTACCTGACCTACCCCCGTGCCTGCTGTAATTCTAACTTGGTAGTTAATCCACTGATCTGTTGTCCATGTGCGTGTTGACTGCACAAGAGTCGTAGCAGAGCCACTTGTTGCTGTTCCTGAATCATAGCTTACTCCGTACCTTGATGGAGTTACCATTCTTCCATCTGTACCCCATGTAGCCGACAATCCTGTAACTGCAAGGTTAGACCAGACTTGTGTTTCTATATCAAGTCTTTTAAAATAGTTAGTAGCAGCTAAAGTGCCTGCGTTAAGAAAAAAGAACGAGCCTGATGTAGAATTAAACGTATCGTTGTTAGCAACTACTGCTGGTAAAGGAGTATCTAAGGTAATTGTAATAGTTCCAGTACCTCCATTATTAACAATCGAGGTAACTGTTCTTTCAAGTCCAATATTAGCAGCAGTTCCAGTTAAGAATCTGACAACCTTTCCTACTATATAACCCGTGATATTAAATGAAGCTGCGGCTACCGTAATAGTCGTCGTTGTGCCTCCTGTGGCGGTTTTTGTTGTTCCCCACGGATGGTAAGTACCGCAAGCACCAGCAGCTAAAGCAACTGCAAAAGTACCAGATGGAACTTGGACATAATCATCTTCGTCGTGGTGGTAGAAATAATGCAGCACGTTACTTTGCATGACAAGTGCAACATTACTATTTGCATCAGCCAGTACGCTATGAGCAGCAGCCGTAGTATTCAACGCTGGCATCATTGTCTGCCATTCCTTTCTATTAAGGAGGGGTTTGTTATTCTGAGTCTCCATTATGCCGATGCGTTATTTATGTTAGCCATTGTAGCTAATAAGTTTTGTTGTGACCAAGCTACAAGATTCGATGGGTATGTGCCAAAGTTTGTCAGGGAAGACACCACTGTACTGGCAACGGTTGCTGTTACTGAGCCTGTTACGGCTGTTGATACCGAGGCAATTGGTATAGTTCTAAGTGCAGGAGCGCCAGCGTTGGCCATTCCTGCTAAAACTTGTAATCTCGCTGATAATTCTTGAAGAGTTTCAGTTAGAAGAAGCAGGGTTTCTTGATTCGCCTCAGTGGAGGGTTGTATGTCACTATCCTCATAGAATATCTGTAACTTATCCAAGTCGTCCATTGAGGACGTATTGTAAGTTAAAGTTAATACATTGTTAAGAACAGTGCCGCCTAAAAGTGGGTCAGCGAAATTGTAAATAATGATATTGTCAGTAACATTTGTAATCAACAGTATACTATCCAGACGAATAGATGCGTAGTCAGAAAACGTCACCGTCTTACTGGTCTTGTTGAAAACGTAATTTGTTATCTGTTTTTTCATAATGGTTTCACCCGAATGCCAATGCCATCGCTATTGCGAATGTTTTTGTTGTCTTAGTATCTAAGGCTGTCTGTAAGTCTGTTTGGTTTGATAGTGTTCCTCCGATGTCGCCCCAAACCTGGTCGCCAGAATTTGTACCACTGAGATTACCTAAGTTGGTGATGTCTGTTGCAGTGACGAACTTATTTGTTGTCGAAGTATCGTCTATATCATCAGCATCTAACACTACTATTCCTAACTGGCCGTTGACGCTTGTGACTGCGCCTGTTACTACTAAATCTCCACTTCCTAAAAGTGAGCTTGAGTTTATTGTTTTAATGTTAACGCCAGAAACTAATGTATCCTGTTTTTCAGGATGAAGGTGAGGACTTGGCGGGAATGTAGTCGGTTTCTCAGAAACTTCGCCCCAGGTCACGCCACTTACATCTGCACGAGTGAAGTCCACTTTACCGTTGAATACAACCTCTTTACTAAGAAGATAAGACAGCACCCTCTCAAGAGTTTGGTATGACACCTTTTCTCTTAAAGTAGCTGCACTGAATAATCTTCTGAGTTGCTCTATCATCGAATATGCCTGCGGGATTCAGGACGATTTAAGTTTTCAAAGAAATCTGAATAGCGGTGAAGTCTTGGCATTAGATTAGATTTCTGGTCTAAGAGGTCTTGGTATCCGTCAACGCCAGATGGCATCATAGCTTTGTTGCCAGCTTGTGCGCAATACCACACCCAATCTTGATCTGCTTTTGTCAGGTAGTTCAAAGAAGCGTTGTCCATCCGCTCATCGTACTTCATCTGGGCTTGTTTGTATCGGATGTATCTAACACAAGCCTCTTGATAAGAAACGTCATCAGGCAACATCGGAAAGCCACGTTCATCTACTTTCACCCTACGGTAAGATACAGCGACCTGTCCTTCTTGAAATGACAGTATAAAATAGGGATGGTTGATTGTGTAACTGTCAACTGACGGTTGTACGAAACCTTCTTGACAAACAATAGTATTAAAAAAAGTATGATGAGACAAGCGGATAGGAGAAAAGCAGCGGGTGCAGTACCCACTATTCGACCAACCTGAATATTCATAAACGAGATCGTAAAAAGGTCTGTAATAAGCAAGATCATATTCTGCTGCTGGCATACCATCACAGCTAATCGGAACAAAATTATGTACGGTATCCTCGGATAATTCCTCTACAATCTGTGCAGGGCAGGACTCTTCTTTCACAAAACAGTTATTCCGCGCTAACTGAACTACATGAGTGAGTCCTTGCGGAATTGGTGCTTGATAGTCTTTAACCTCAATAAACGCAACGGCTTGTTCATACTGAGTAACGACTCCAATAAAATCCAAAGCCTCAGCAATCCACTCGACTGCTGTTGCTTCGTCAACTGTTAAACCATCTCGTTTAACTTTAGAGAGTAAAGTGTCTATGCTTACCATTACGACATTCTTGTTAACAATCTTTTACTTGTTGTATTGTACCACACTTGACCTACTTCTACTCCACCAGCAATTGCAAGTGCCAATGTTGCAAATGCAGCATCAACTGTTGGGTCGCCAACGCCTGATGTTTTCGGCAGGTTTTGTACTGCTGTGGTGGCGTTGCAGCTAAAAAAGTACCCTTTTCCCTTTTCAAAGTTTGGCGGGTTACTAATGGATACGCCTGCCGTAGCAGTACTAACACTTGATTTTGTTCCACTATAATTAGCTAAAGCAGCGGCTTGTGTGGTAGTTGTATCAACCCATGCAATAAGGTTCGACCCGTTTATAATGTTCAGCTTGTAAGCAGTATTTATAGGTTTACCATAGACGGTTATTGTTTTATTTTCAGTAGAAGTTATGTAGTACCCCTTACCAACTACAAAGGCTGTTAAGTCATTAAACACTTCTGGTAATGTTGAGTCAAAAGACTGGGTTGTTCCTCCCGCAGAGCTTGAAACAATAGCGATATTAGTTGGAGAGAAATAAGTCGTGAAAAACTGAGTAGGAGTTAACGCAGTTATGTCAACTAAAAACCCAATAAGTTCGGCTTGATTGGCAGTAAATATTAATGTTTGCTTGATATTAGTAACCGTAGTAACAACCCCACTAAGAAGGAATTTATCACCAGGAACCAGTCCAGCATCAATTGCTGCGTTTTCGGATGCGTATGATGTGTATTCTACAACCGTAGCTCCACTTAAATCAACACCACCCTCAAAAGTAATATCACCTTTTAATGTGTGATCTCGCTTTGTTAAGTAGTTGTAAAACTTAGCAATGTCACCGAATTTAACTACGCCGATTGCGTGTCCGAATAACTCTTTAATACTCATATTAGTAGCGTTTGCCGTTTTTGAAAGCCTCAGAATAAACTTTGCGTATTGATTTTGGCGATCTTAGACTGTAAATCATCGCCGATGAAGATGCGTTTTTATGCGAGTGTTTAAAAAAACAATACTTACCCATTGTGTGATCGTTTGTATGGAATATGTATTGTTCTTTTTCTAACTCAGGGTGTTCTTTCCAAAATTCTTTAGTTGCTTGAAAGTCAACTTTTAACTTCTCTGGTTTGTCAAATGGAACTTCACCTTCTTTTAGGCTGATTGTTCCAAGTCTGTGTGGTAAAACGATGGTGTCACCGTTGATTAGTTTCTCCCACATTACTTTGAAAAAGTGACGAAGAATCTTTTTATATCTTCGTTCATAAATTCCATTGCCTAAACCGATAAACTCTCTGTAAGTCATTGATTGTCGTTTACTCTGTCTTGTTCTGCTATTTTTTGAAGTTCTTGT
>JACCDT010131143.1_pt1 | contig 19155 bp, 31 predicted proteins | sample 7446291 | NCBI WGS metagenome assembly JACCDT01 (sample SAMN15323446, study PRJNA562643) | freshwater metagenome | isolation source: river surface water | place: USA:Blue River Watershed | collected 2017-08-17 | reverse complement strand
GTCTTCTATCCGAACAATCACTTCTGCCTTGCGAGCTTCTGTGAACCCAATTCACTTGCGTGTCAGGTATTAAGCACCTTTCACAACATACCGGAACAGTCTTTCGCTTTTTGTATCAAAGAAGGATTTGAACCTTCGCCGATTCCTCAAAATGGAATTGCTCTACCACTGAGCTATTTGCGAACCTACCAAGATGTGCTGTTCCAGTTGCTCCATACCTTGTTAGATACAGAATACAACACACCTCATGCCTTTTGCCTTGCGAGCTACTCAACGGTTTTTCAAGTCTCCCCTCATCGGTTCAACTATCAAACTAGTACTCAGCCCTTCTGCGCGAACAGTCGAACCCTGTACCTACCTGTTGATCATCAACATTCGCAAGTTTGGTATGTTATAGCTTGGCCACCACAGCCTCTTGGAACTCACCGACTGGCTCTGTTCCTATCCTTTCGGACTATAACACCTGCTTACTGTCTATCGCCAACCATTACAGTGACGAAGGTTGCTTTCGGATAAATCCGAGTCAACCCTGACCCAGGCTTGCATAAATGGACCATTGCTGGCGCAGGTGCGTAGGCTTTCCTGCTTTGGCTACATTGCTGTAGTTACCCTAAGGACGTTATGCCGCCCAATTTTTACTTTTCAAAGAACGTTGCTAATTTCTTAGCTTATGTTATCATTATACACGAATTAAAATGTTTGTCAACTACTTTTTTAATTTAATTTGCGATTTCTTTTTTCTTCTACGCTGTCTATGTCTTCGATGATTTCCAAGTCTCTTGCGATAGATGCAAGTACTTCGGGTGGAAGATCGTCTAAGTCATCTTCGGTCAAGATTTTGGAATTTTCAAACAATGATCCATCTGCGACCATGTCTTGAATTTCCTTAACTAGACTGTCCAGTTCCTCTTGACTGCCTTCGAAGTTATCAAAGCAGCCGGGTTGGAATACAATTTTAATTTCTCGTTCAGTCATCGCAGTCTCTTATGTATGGTGCCCCAGCACGGATTCGAACCGCGGACCTACCGCTTACAAGGCGGTTGCTCTGGCCAACTGAGCTACTAGGGCGTAATTAAATTTGGCTCCCTAGGATGGGTTCGAACCACCGACCAGACGATTAACAGTCGTCTGCTCTACCACTGAGCTACTAGGGAATATTCTTACAGTATACACTAAAACGTTAGTGTGTCAACCTATTATTGTTGTCTAGTTGTTTTTATACCATCCGCTGTAGGGACTGTATCAACTACGTCAATGTCTACGACTATGTTTTTTTGTCTCACATATTCTGCAAGGCTTGCATAATCTTTAGACGTGATATTTATAAGCGGATTATTTCCGTTATCAAAATTTATGAAATAGTTTAAAATGCCTGTGTCTGTTTCTAACATAGTTTTGAAATGACCTGCTAGCATTTTTATACCATCTACTCGAATCCAGTTAGTGTCTAATAGTCGACCTACATAACGTATTGTATTTTCTTCTAAGTCTACAATATCACCAGAAGAAAATTTTACGCCATTCGGTCTCTCAATTAAAAGCAAGCCACTTGTAGTATTAACGCTGTAACGATAATTATGGTTTATAATATCAAACCGTTTATCTGTTTCAGACAAGTTGTTTATGTACCTAACTGCTAATGGCGGACTAGCTTCAGTTAAACCATAAATGTCAACTACTGTTTGAGCACCACCGTTAAACAAATGCTCCAGCAACTTTGGTTTTAAATAGTCGCCGCCGGTCGTAACATACCTTAGTTTGGTACACTTGGGCATCTTATGAGAATCAACCATAGTGTAAAAGAATTGCGAGTGAGTTGCTTGTAGCATTTCACTTTCCCAATTATCGTGGTTAGCAAAACTTAAAACACTGGCACCAAAAACTGCTGGCAATATAGCAGTTGAGTGAACTCCAACATGGCTCATACCATGAGAAAATACACAATAATCATCTTGTTGCATATACTCGGATATCGCCACTCGGATACTAAGTGCATCGTAACCAACAGATGTTTTAATTAACTTTGGCTTGCCAGTTGTACCGCTAGTGAAACTATATTTGTAATTATGTTCCCTAAAGGTAATATCTAAGCTATGCGGCAATGAATATTCAGTTGCAGAATGCCGATCTGCTAACACTATTCTGTTACTGCCTCTAAAGTCTTCTTCAGGAATTCTTATGTCATAACCAACAACGAAAACCTTACCAAAACCACCAAAGTTATTTTCTGCTGACTTTACGTAATCAATAATCGGTAGGTAAGGATCTATCTTAACGTAGTCTTTGCCGTAGTCTATTAATGCAAGTAAGACAGCAACAGCAGAAAAACTCGTTGATCCTCCAGCATACACTATACCAAACGGATAACCATTGTCGTTGTCGGCAATAAACTGTTTCCAATACCCAACTGCTGATGCAAGATCACCTCTGGTATATTCGCCGGCAGGATCCCGGATAATTAAATTATTGCTTACTGTTAGAGTTATATCTTCCACGCGATGCTAACCTTGCAAGTGCTTTTGTTTTTTTAAATGCGTACGATGTAAACACATCTGGAAAAATCGCATGTATTAGGCTAGCAATACCAGCTTTAATAAGCACAATGCCTGCACCGGCAGCAAATTTAAAATGCTGTTTATAGGAAGTCTGTTTTTCTTTGATGTGTTTGAACATAGCAAACACTATTTATACTTTAATATGGCTGGGGTAAAAGGATTCGAACCTCTGAATGCCGGAATCAAAATCCGGTGCCTTACCGCTTGGCGATACCCCAATAATGCTGGATGCCCTGCCTGGGCTCGAACCAGGAGCCTTTGGAATCAAAATCCAACGTGCTACCAATTGCACCACAGGGCAAAGAAGATGGCGACCCGTAGGGGACTTGAACCCCTGACCTCATGCGTGACAGGCATGCGATCTAACCAACTGATCTAACGGGCCATGAAACTTGTAAATGTGCTGCCACTAGTCCCCACTGGCCCAGCACTGAGTTGTTACCCTGTCCACAAGTGCATTTCTAGGTCGGCACTTGAACGCCCATGCAATGTTATCGAGTCGCCCATGTTAAGCGGGCCTCTGCGGCAGATTGCTTCGCCGGCATCTTTATGGTATGATGCGTCTACCTACTTTTGTTACGCTCAAAGTATAACGCGGGGTCTCTGGCGGTGAGGGTGGGATTCGAACCCACGGTACGCCTATTAAGCGTACGACGGTTTAGCAAACCGCTCCCTTCGGCCTCTCGGGCACCTCACCTTATGTTCTAATTATATAACTAAAACATTTATCTGTCAACTACTAATCTGGCATACCCTCAAGGATTCGAACCTCGACCAGCGGTTTTGGAGACCGTTATGCTGCCGTTAACACCAAGGGTACAAACTGGTACGGGATGACGGGCTCGAACCGCCGACATTCGCCGTGTAAAGACGACGCTCTACCAACTGAGCTAATCCCGCATAATACTACTTATGCTTAAACATTCTATGTGCCATTAATGAATGGCCGGCCCTGAGAGACTCGAACTCCCGACCTCACGGTTCGTAGCCGTGTGCTCTAATCCAACTGAGCTAAGGGCCGATGGGGTGAAGGACGGGACTCGAACCCGCGACAACCGGTACCACAAACCGGGGCTCTACCAACTGAGCTACCGACACCATAATTTGGTAGCAACGGGCAGACTCGAACTGCCGACAGGCGGCGTATGAGACCGCTGCTCTACCAACTGAGCTACGTTGCTAAATTTTTGCTTTGCTAACTAAATCTTTGTAACCACGCCAGCTAGGATGAATCTTATCCGGCTGTACATATGGCGTACTTACAATAATATCTTTGTATTCACGTGCGAGTCTTTCTACAATAGAATTTACTCTAGGCTTACAAAATCTTTTGTTGCAAGGGGGCATAATCCATACCACACGCTTTGCTTTGACTCTCATACGCATCTTACGCAATTCTTTTTCAGTGTTAACACCTGCGTGATCGTTAGTGCCTAGACTGATAACAACAGTATCGGCTTGAACAGGATTCATACCCCAACGTTGATTCCACTGCCAAGAGTTAAATCCTCCCTTGGAATATGACACGCATTCTGTTGGAGCAAACATCTTAGTACCAACTGCAATGCTATCGCCTAAAATCAAACATTCTAACATACTTCTTCTCTCTTTCTAACCTGGTACTCCCGGAGGGACTCGAACCCCCAACCTAACCGTTATGAGCGGTCAGCTCTGACCATTGAGCTACAGGAGTGTACCAGGTAACTAATAAACCCAATCAAACATTAAGTGAATACGATCGGTGTTGCCTTTGTTGTAAGTACCATGTAACATACCATGGTTACAAATTTCCCACATCTCGTTTACCTTCATATTGACGATATCTCCGCCAACTTGAAAAAATGTTTGTTCGTTAGTTACCAGTGGTATATGCACTCGACTAGAAGTTCTATAAAATTTTCCGTTGTCGTAGTGCATGTCAATTGACTTACCTGCCGGTAACTTAGTAAGCACACAACTGTAAATTGCGCCTGGGCCTAAAATGTCTGTGAAGATTGTGTTTATCTTCTCTATCTCTTTTTCAAACATGCTATATATAGGCCAATGCTTTATGCTTTTCATGTTCAAGTCCCAAATGATAGGAACTGTATATGTGTCATGCATGCCAAACCTATTTGCTTGGCGATCTACATAGCCTTCCCAATTAACATCGCTTAGATGCTTCTGAAAAAATGATGTATCAAACTCTCCTAAATACCTAAAAGGATTTTCTGTTACGTTAGCCATTAAATGGCCTCCTATAGTAATGGTGGACTGTGTAGGGATCGAACCTACGACTTACTGATTAAGAGTCAGCTACTCTACCTACTGAGTTAACAGTCCGTTAACTGTTCGGTTTTCAGGCTTGGCTAACCATGGCGCCTTCCTGTTAGAGATTACCGAAAACTCTACCTTAAACTGGTGGACCCTCCGGGGCTCGAACCCGGGACCAATAGATTAAAAGTCTACTGCTCTACCTACTGAGCTAAAGGTCCGTTAACTTTGTTATTCAAACAGTGCAGTTGAATGATAAAATTTCTTTTTATAAACAGGAATAAAGAACAAGTAAAATATACTTAAACCTTCACTGTTCCTAAAATACAAATGTTTCCAGCCAAACAATTTCATACTGTATCACTTACATACTTACCGGCAGCGTCCCAGGCTGCATCTTCAGTGTCATACACTTCCTGCGAGCGCACCGCGCTGCCTTCAAGAAACTTAACACGCCAAACCATCTTCCAAGGTAGCGAATCATCTACCAGCGAAGAGGCTGCAACATCCTTGTCAATCATTGCTGAACGCATTTGCATCACTCCCATTACATCCATGCACTTCGTAGAGCCTGTCGCTCCCAACCATAACCATCTGCATCAGGATCCTCATCGTCAATGACGGGAAAGTCGTCTGGTGCAGTGTCGTTATACTTTTCCATAGCCAGCTCATCTTCCAAGCTAGCCTTCTGCCATGCGTAATACTCATCACCACGCGGAGTCATAAACTTTTGCATACCAATGTCGTTAAGAACAGGATCAAACATCTGTTGTTCCTTAGTCAAAAAAGTTACCCTTGGCCCAGTAAAAGTCTCGGATTGAACTGTTTGCGACCCAAGCGCCCTGCGGCAGCGAACCAAACAGCTTGTTAGCCTTGTCCATTGCTTCAAGCATACGATTAGCTTCAATTTTGACCCGCTTACCGGCGGCACTAAACGAATAAGTAATCATTACATCACCTCGCTGGGTTGGAGAAGATAACCATCGCGGTCTTCACGAATGATCTGTATCACAGGAATCAACGCAACTGCAAGAGCAAACAAAAACATTTAACTACTCCCTACTGCCTACATTTTAACAATAGCAGGTTTTGGAGATAAGTCAACCAAAAAATTAGTCGTAAGGTACGTTTTTATCCTGTTTGCGACCCATGTAGTGATCATCACTTACGCAATGAAACTGCGCCATAGTTTTTGTGTTTATGATGCTCTTTGCGTAAGAGCCTGCAAAACTTTCACACTGCTCCATGCTAGCAGTTTCGTAAATGTCCTTAGATATAAATTCACCTTCTTGTGTGAATAGAAACACCAGTAACCAATACGTCATAAAAATACAAGTCCGTTTTATCAGCTTATATCTTGTTATAGCACGTATTGAGTATGTGTCAACCTTTTTATATTGAATTTGTTAAGTGTCAGTCACCACATACATTGACTGCATTATTCACAAATTATGGGCCCTGTGATTTTGAGCTTGCGCTCTTAGGGTACGTTAGTGATAGAAACTACTTGGTCGTTGCTAGTTTACCTCACTTGCGGAGTCACCTCACCACTGTGTGCCCACAGTCGGTTTTCGTAACATCTAACACACTTAACAAAACTTGGCGGAAGCGGTGAGATTCGAACTCACGGTACCTTGCGGTACGACAGTTTTCAAGACTGTTGCAATAAACCGGGCTCTGCCACACTTCCAATATGTTGGCGCCGAAGACCGGGATCGAACCAGTGACACGCGGATTTTCAATCCGCTGCTCTACCAACTGAGCTACTACGGCTTTTAGAAATGGTCGGGGTAGTAGGATTCGAACCTACGACCCCCTGGTCCCAAACCAGGTGCGCTAACCAGACTGCGCTACACCCCGACAAAGATGGTTGCGGGAGAAGGATTTGAACCTCCGACCTTTAGCTTATGAGGCTAACGAGCTGCCGACTGCTCTATCCCGCGATAATATATGGTGCCCTAGGAGAGACTCGAACTCTCACGATTTTACTCGCTGGAACCTAAATCCAGTGCGTCTACCCATTTCGCCACCAGGGCCTAACTTTATTTAGTATAGTTTTAATCTTTGGTGTCAGAAGGTGGATTCGAACCACCGACCTCTCCCTTATCAGGGGAGTGCTCTAACCAACTGAGCTATACTGACAGTTAATAAGGACGAGCTACTTGTTTCCACACAAGCCCTCGATTGAGCAGTTACTCTGTCCATCTCCATTTATTCAAAGTCTGTGTGCAGTAGAGAGTCTGCCTATCAGAGCCTGAAAGGTATCACCAATCGCTAACGGTCTTCTGCCACCGGATCTCTATCGCTAATCAAACGCTACTTTAACGAAAGTAGTAACGGGATTTGGTGGAGGATAACGGGATCGAACCGTTGACCTATAGCTTGCAAAGCTACCGCTCTCCCAGCTGAGCTAATCCCCCATTAAATCTGGAGCGGGTAGGGAGAGTCGAACTCCGCGATCTTCAGCTTGGAAGGCTGCTGGACGCCCCTTGTCCTGTCTACCCGCGTATTGGTGGGTGAGGATGGATTCGAACCAACTCAGCCGTAAGACAACAGATTTACAGTCTGCCGCGACTCTCCAACTTCGCCGCTCACCCAATACAAAAATTTTAAACTGTCCATGTTATAGTAAAGTGTTGCCTGCATGCGAATTTTTCAGTCGATTGCAGTCGTGATAAGCCATTGCAAGAGTTATTTCAGGACTGAGAGATGGCCCTACTCAGCCCGCCTAGTGTATGCGTCCATACACGATACCTCCGGCAACACTTTACTATAACATGGTACACCGTACGGGAATCGAACCCGTCTCTGCGCCTTGAAAGGGCACTGTCCTAAACCGATAGACGAACGGTGCACAGTTATTTTAAATCCACAATGTTAAAGAGCAAGTGCCAAAACAGCACAACAAAACAAAGTATATTACACTTTGCTCTGCTTGTCAAGCTCTTTTTTTAGGGGAACTTAACAGCACTATTTTGACCCGGAACCAAAAATTGGTTCCTTCATATACTGTACTTGACAGTATATGACAAAGGAATCATGCTGTCAAGTGATTTTTTTAGTCTCGAATCTCGTCGTCGCTGTTGCGAAAATGAGACGGTTTAATATTTTTTGCCGAGACGCGACTGTTGGGGCTATAGTCGCCCTGTCGCTTATCGAGTTCTTCCCAATAGGCTTCCTCGATGTTCTCTTCATCTAAATCTTCAAAATTGTATTGACTCTTCAGATTCTTCATAATATTACCTTTTCAAGACCTCCAAGTGGTATATGGTATGAATTTATTTATCAAAATTATAAAAACCCTTTAGAAAAAGTGTGCGTTTTCTAACAAGTCTTTACTTATTGATTGTAACGGAAATTTTCCAAATGTCAACTTAAACATAGCCATGTCGCTGGCATTATCAAAATCTGCTGTAATAGCTAGCCGTAAACTGTACGTAGACAAATCTTCGTTTATGTGTTTTTCAAACGATACATTGATATCGTTCTCGGCTGTCCATTGCCAATACGGAGCAAGTGTATTTTGAATTGCATGGTCGTAGATGTAGCTGTAGTCAGCATCATCACTTATTGCAGTTTTTATAATAACCAGTCTATTCTTCATGTACATCAATTCCTGTTACATATGGATATTTTGATAAGTTGTTGTAATAGTATTCAAACGGTTTTGGATCAATAAGCCCTATGCGAGCTCGCCCTAGTCTGTAGCGAGGTGCAGTAAAGTCATAACCATACTGCTCTGCTTTTACATCCATGCACCATTGATAAAACCTTTTATACAGTTTACCTTGGTTGGCTGCACCGTCATCTTTTAAATAGTTTACACGACTAAGTTCAAAAAAGCAAGCCCCCGAAATGTAACTCTGTTGTTTGACTTCTTGATTGGTAACCAACAATCGATCATCTGTAAAAAATGCTGTGCCTAGGTCCTTGCCTACAGTCCAGAAGTCACTGTAAAGGTGACCATCAATATAGTTGGTTTGGAACCTCATATAATCTTCATCGTCGCATTCAGGAAATTGGATACCACCGTTGTTGCGCACAACATAAAATTCTTTTTGGTCACTGCTAAACAAGTGTTCGTTTTCGCAGGTGTGTACCAGTTTATTTAGACGCTCAAGTGCAACAAGAAAGTCTTGTGTTGCTGTACCATTTGCTTGATGTTCATATAACTTGTTTTCAAACGCAAAATGAATAGCATTTAGTCGACGATGCATTTCTTCTAATTCCATGCCGCTGTCAACAAAATATTCTGGTCCAAACTCCACATAGCTGTGTTCGTTGCAGTATTCTAGTTCTCGGTTCAGATCAGCTACAACTTCGTCTAGCACAAGGCCCGACTTGTATTTGTTCCAGCGAATAAAACTAGCACGAGTAGGGTCACGCAATGCTAACACATTGTTATAAAACTTATCAGCAGTGCTGTTATCCAGCAGTGTCCACTCAATGGCAAACTCGCCAGTTTTATAATCTGGTTGCATCAGCAGGCTAGTACCGTTAGCGTCGGTTTCGCCTAATGGATTACTACCAAAATGTACTATGCACTTTCTCATTCTTCAAACACCTCAATGTTACAAACATGAGGATACTTTTTTAAATTGCTGATAAAATAATCCAGAGGCTGGTCCTCAATGATGCCTAAACACACACGGCCTAATCTATATTTAGGTTCCGTGTAGTCATAACCTTGCTCATGTGCGCCAGCACTGAAACACCAACTGTAATAGTCCTTGTACAGTTCTCGGTATTCGTGTTCGTCTACTGTTTGCAAGAATGTTTCAGGGTTAAATTCAATACACACAGAACCTGAAATGTAGCTTTGCTGTTTTACTTCTTGTCGCTTTACTAATTCAACATCGTTGGTGTAAAATGCTGTGCCTAAGTCCTTGCCCACTGTAAAGAAATCTGCAAACAAGTTACCATTGTTGTAGATAACTTCAAAACGATCATAGTCGTCATTGTCGCATAGCGGGTATTCATCGAGCCCGCTGTCACGAACCACATAAAATAATTGGTTAGTTAGATGGTCGCCTTCGCAGGCATGCACTAACTTATTTAGACGCTCTAAACTTACTAAAAAGTCGTCTGTGGCTGTGCTGTTGGCTTGATGCTTGTACAATTCTGTTTCAAACGCAAAGTGAATAGCGTTCAATCTTCGATGGCGCTCGTCCCAATCCTGCGAAGGATACACATAAAAGTCATCTGTAAAAGGCACATAACCTTTATCGCGGCAGTAATCTAGTTCTGCATTTAGCTGAGTAGCTGTATGATCAAACTGACCCGCCGACTCGTATTTGTTCCAGTTAATGAAACGATTAGGCAATGTCTTCTGTTGCTGTATTGTGCGATAAAACTTGTCGCTGGTACTGTTATCCAGTAGCGTCCAAGTTATTGCAAATTCGCCCACAGGAAACTTGGTCAAGGTACAAGTCCCGTTAGGATCAATATTTCCCACGGGACTTGCAGTAAAGTGTATCCTACATTTTTTTAGCATACACCTATTTAAACTGGTTACACCAGTTCAAGCATGTTTCCAGGCACACGCCAGTTGGTAGCAAAGATGCCACCATTGAAACTGCTAGGCTGTTCCTTGACAATAATAAACTTGCGATTGATCTTGGTCACTTCACCAATCACTGTACGACCGTTACGGCCAGTAAACCTAACCTGACTGCCCACAGCCATCTCACGCTTGTTAGCCTTGAGAATCTGATTGCGTCGGTAAGTAATTGCCGCACCAATCGAGCGCAACTGCTCGTCCGTAAAGTCACCAAACATGATAGCGGTGTTAACGTCATTAATAGAAAGATTAGTCATTGTCATTTCTCCTAATTAAGCAACCAACTGGTAGGGCTTGTTCCACTGCCCAACATTAATGTCAACATAGTAAGCGGTATTGAAGTAGTCAGTCATTGCGTCTGACTCGTCGTACCAGTCTGCGCTCTTGAGCTCCTTGATAGCCTGCACAAGAAACTCCTTAGCCTTACCTTCGTAGTGCTCATGAGCCCAATAAGTATTAACTTGAATGCGGTCACCGCCAAAGTCAATCTTACCGCTTTTGAGATTCAGCACGATGGTGCTGTGATTGCGAACAGCAAGTGAACCCTTGAGACCGTACTTCTTCAGCAAGGGCTTGATACGGGTTGCAATTTTTGCTTTCTTTTCCTGATTCATGTAAGCCATTTATCTCTCCTTATTTCTCATCCTACATATGTAGTATAGCACAAGGACAGAAAAGGTCAACCACTTTTTTGGTCTTTTTAGGGGTAAAAAATGTTGTTAAAAAACAACAACTTACACACCCGCTAGCAGTTTATAGCCCCAAAGTAGGGCAACAATTATGCAGAAAAGTACTAATCTGCCTGGGGCAGTAGCTAGTATAAAGTAAAAAACCCGCTCAAACATACAATTACCTTAATCTATAATCACTATAATTGCCGCACTTTTTTATATTAATCGGTGTGGATTTGTTGCAACGATATAATACTCGAATTAATCCGGGATTAACGGTGTCTAGTATTGTTACACGGTTACCGTTTACTGAACCGCGAAAAGCAGATGGTGCACCGCCGTAATTTACTGTTGCTGTGAACCCGCGATCATCCATTTTAATATTTGTTAGCTTGTGCCGACTGCATCCGCCTTCACATAGCAGAAGCTCACCCCGAACTTGTGGCCATTGACTGAAATCAAACAAAAACCCAAGGCCACTGTGATCCCCAGTTATTTCACTCTGAGTAATATTTGAAAACTGTGTTGTTTGCGCTATTGCTGGCGATGCAAAAAATGCAAGTGCTAAAATCAACTTTTTCATTAGCTTACCAAAAATAACTTTCTATCACTGTTGTATTGTTCAAATAATGTAGCACATTCTTGAGCAAATGTCAACGATATATGATTTCTACCTATGTTTTCAGACCTAACTTTCATTGGCCAAAAATTTAAATTGATAGTTGAAGTAATTGAATCAATTTCCTCGTCAGATGTTCCTGGATTTAGTGCAAAGCAACATGGAATATCGTTTGAAGACATTAGCGCATTGAAATACTTTAGTGCTGTTAGGTTTGATCTAAACAACCATCGCGGGCTGGCCGATTCGTAGAAACGTGCTGTATGCTCATAAAAGGAACGATCTCTAAAAGAATAGTCTTTCAAAGACTGATCTAGTTTGCCCAGCCACTGCCCAGTTTGCACATGTTCAATGCTAAACTTAGTAAAGTAGTTGGGCAAGAACTCCTTAAAGTTTTCTGGACTGTTATCGTTTATTGTACAGTCAAGAAAACTTTTATTTTTAAACAACTCAGTCAAATAGTCAATTCGATCCAGTGGAGTAACAGGTTGGTCAAGGCGCACACTAGCTACTTCTGATCTAAAGAAATCCGGTACTTGAAAAACAACGTAGTCAAAGTCATAAGGCTCTTTGTACACTATTTCAAATTCGGAAACAATGTTAACTGCATTGTTGCCCGGGTGCGCAAAATGTTCTACTTCAATATCATGTTGCTGTGCCCAAACATCAACCCAATGACTGTGATCTGGATCTAATACTGCAAAGCTATCACCAATTACTAATATTTTACGTTTAGACATCAATGTTACGCGATCTTAGATAGGGCAATATAATGGAATGCATGAATTGGTTATGCGCATTTGGTGTTGGATGAAAACCGTCTAGTAACATTTCAACAGGCAACTTTCTGCGAGTCCATTCGTACATGCCTTCGTGATGAACTCTATTATGTTGATCCAGCGAATCAAACAGATACTTGGTATGCATGCTGTGTATGGATTTTTCCACTCGGTCCAGTGACTCTTGCATGTCGTTGTTCATAGTCATCCAAAAATATTTGATGCCTTTTGACTCGCAGAAACTTTGCACAGATAGCATATGCCATAGAGTGCTTTCTACCTGTTGCAGGTAATTGTCGTAATCCAAATACCAGCGGTTTATTGTTGGTTCAACAAAGTTTGGATTGAACCAAATCCAACTTGGGGTATTTGTGTCGAGAATATTGTTCTCATGATCTGTTCCCTGAATAAACAATTCATTTTTAGACAAGTTGCGCATCACTGACGCAGTTAACTTGTTTGTATTGTTATCTGTGAGAAATGCTTTTCGTGCAGTGCCACTCCACATCACTAATAAAACAATGTCGTCGGCTGAGTAACGTTCTAATGCGCGAGTACATGCAAAAATTGCACGTCTTGCAATCATGTCGTTGCCAGCACTACCAGCACCAAGATTCAAACTGAATTCGGGATTTACATGTTCTTTTAAAAAGCCAGGCCAACAGCGCGGCAGAGAGAACTGATCTAAATGCTCGCTGAAACTGCAACCAGCTGTTAGTAATGCACGAATCATTTCCATTCCTCACCGTCTCTTGCAGTTAGATAAGCGAGAATAAGGCAAAGTGCTACTAACCACGGGTACTTGGGGAACAATAACAATGCTACAAGAAGAAATATACAGCCCATTATCCGCGGCGCATTCTTGCAATTTCTTTTGCTTGCTCATCATCAATCACAGGCACTGCATTACTCTTATGCATAGTAGCAATACCTTTGATTAGTGTACCAGTATACTTTTGTGGTTCTTTCTTAGCAGTACTGCTAGCAGTACCAAACCCACTGCCACTTGGGTACATGGCCTTGTGCGCACGAATACGTTCCATTGTAGGATCGTCTTTTACCTGTAAGGGTACAAACTTGGGTCTGCTGGTCTTTACACGACCGTGTAGTGCATCAACATATTCTTCAAAGGTTGGCTTGGCGAGACCTAGGCGCTTGTTCTGCTTACACTTCTCACGCCAGCCTTCCATCCAACGATTCATTTGTGCTTGCGTGACCTTGGTCTTACGCTTACTGTAATTAGTAGTAGTTAGATACGGACCTACAAGATGCATGCTCATTGAATTAATCCTTATGACCTAGTTTACGAAAAGCAGAATCAGTTTGAATGCGTTTCATCTCCTGAAACGACTCGTATGCGCCTCCAGCTGACCAGCACATAAACAACACAGAAACAGCACCTAGTGTATAAAAGATTGCCTGTGGTGTAATGTATCCGTTGTCAACGAAGAATGATATAATAAAATATAGAGCAACAGCAGGCACTGCAAGAGCAAATCCTATTGCAATACGCTTGAGTTCTTTAACAATATCAATGGTCATTTTTTAATCCCCATTTAACTTTTAGCCAAACACGTTCGTGGAAATAATAATCAACACTGAGTAAAATATGCAGTGCAGTAGAAAAACCTGCGGCACTACCTAAATCACCTGTAAACAAATACGTCCACAAAATGGTGAACAGCCACGCGGTAATCCTGTAGCTGATCATTCTAATTATAGTACGAGTGTGCGTTTCTGTCAACATCTAATATGTCTCATAGACCAAAATGTTGCTTTACAGCATCTTTACTTTTGCGAATTGTTGCCTTGAACTGTCCGTCATCAAAGGTAGTATATACATGACCTGTGTTTGTATTTTCAATAGCAATGTAGCATTCGTTGATAATAAGGTTAGCCAGCTGATGTGCTTGCTCAACACTGATCCATTTGCCGCTGGAATCTGTTCCTGCTTGTTTGATTAGTTCTTCTATTTTATTCATCTTCGTCTTCATCTTCGTAGTTTACAGGCTGTTGGCCTGCAAGGTATTGGTCGTAACGCTTTTTAATCAAGTGTATCAGTTTGCGATCACGATATGGATACACATCAGGTAGCTTAAGGTTAACAATGGTTTTGGTTAGACCGATGTCAGTTAGTTGATTCCTAACTTCAATCTCATGCTCACTGTCTGCACAAACAATCTCGTCAGCCCATTCAAGCAGTACCTGATCTAGAATGTTGAGGGCATATGTTTCATCAATGCCCACACTGCGAGTATTGTAGTTGTAAGGTTCTGCGGCCAATGTATGAGCAATAGTTGGACTGCGTAGCAATCCGCCACTGCATACAGCCAGTACACGCTTGTACTTGCCCTGATAACGATTGGATGCATTACCAATGCGTTCACGCTGCCAATCACTGTCGGGCAGTTGGTCGTATGCTGATGTGTATGGTGAGTTCATATTATCCTTTGTAACGCTCTGCGAGGTATTGGTCATGTCGCTTCCAAATACCTTTATCGATAAAGCCCCACTCGCGTACAGTAGGGCCAGGCATAAACAGTGTCCAGGTATCTACACCGGGCTTAAGTTCAACACGATGCAATGATTTGGAACCTGCCCAATTGATTGTACCTGCGCCTCTCCAAAATTTACCTTTTGGAGTGTGTTCCCAATAACCACCCTTGAGAATAATAGTAATAAAAGGCCATGGATGGTCGTGTAAATCATCTGGATCGCTTTTATGAAAGTTATGCAAAAAGATGTTAAATGGAAACCATTTGCGATCTTTGAGAAATAGATAATAGCGAGTCAAGTATGGTTCTTGACTTTCCCTATCTAAGATAACACGTTTGCGCCCAATGCGCTCTAAGAGTTTTAGCATCATAGTTTAAGTATAGCACAATTAGAATAGCTTGTCAACCAACTAAAATTAAACGTATTAGTGCAAAAGTATCGATAGTAGTCAGCATCAGATAGTTGGCTAACATGCCTGTACTCCCACGAGTATATGCACAGTAAGCAAACACAGCGCAATGACTGATGAATAAGGGGTATAAAAGTAGGAACGGGGGATTTGGTAGTGTAAGTGCCATAATAACAGCACAACCAATGCTGGTAAACCAGGCAGTGACTTCTAATACTGTTCGTATCTTATTCTCTGCCCAGTCCTCGCGGATATATTCAGCAACTGAATTTATTAATGATTTCATTCGCCAATGGGAAAGTGAGTTTTAAGTGCTTCTAGCTTATCTTCATACTCAGCAATGTGTGCGAGCTCTAATTCAATTGCACTCATAATATCAGTGTGATCGTGAATAGCCATAGGATTGTTGAGCATAACTTCAATGTTCATCTTGTGCTTTAGAATGTGTGATTCAAAATGAGCAGCACTGGCTCGAATTAAATTCTTCTTAAGCAGTTCCATAGTATTCTAGCCTTTCTATATCTTGTTCATTTGTTTCGCTGCCATATTGTATTTCAATAATGACTAAATCGTCTTTGCTTTCGTTATACAGTTGATGCCATTCACCTACCTTAACAACAAATATATCATGCTGGTATATATCAATGAGTGCATAGTTCTTTAGTGGTTCTGCATCTTTAGAATGCTTTACAACACCTTTGCCACTTTTAACAAACCAAACTTCACTGCGCTTGTTATGCTTTTGATAGCTGATGCCTTGCCCGGGTTTAACCACAAGCTCTTTAACCTTACAACCTGTTGTGGTATAAAGGTCTGCAAACTTACCCCATACGCGAGTTTCAGTGTATGTAGCAATAGCATCACGCAGGATCCAACTGCTACTGTTTGCCTTATGCGATCCACCTATTCCAAATGCAAAAGTTATATTGTTAACCTGCATTTCTGGAATGTTTTCTTTGGTACGATCACCACCATTGCAAAAAACTATTGGGTGCCCAGGGTACAAAGCCTTTACACGTTCTAGCCCATCAACGGCAGTGTTGTCTGAGTCATCAAACCCTAACACCATAGTAACATTTTTAAAGTTTTCTAAAATGTTTTTTCTTTCTGCAAAGGGCATAAATGGCTTACCTTTTTTACGGGTAAGCCACTCATCGCTGTTTAATAAAACAACAACACGCCCTAATGCGGCAGCTTCATTGATCATTGCAATATGGCCACTGTGTACGGGGTCAAACCCGCCACTGACCACAGCTACAGTATAGGTCATTTCTTCTGGCGTTGTGCGGATTCAAACAAGTTTGCAGCATCTGAAACTCTACGACGCTTGCGCTTGCTCTTCATGTACTTGGTATCTGCTGGTGGCTTAAGCGGCCATTTACCTGATAGCTTTGCATTTAATACATCTTTTTGCCAACGCTTCTTGGCAGCATCTTTAAGACGCTTACGCTTTACACTTGGCTTTTCAAAAAACTCGTGCTTGGCTAAATCTTTTTGCCAGTTATTGCGCTCTAGGATCTTTTTCATCCTGCGTAGTGCGCCATTTACATCATTGTTATAAACATCAACTTTAGAACCCTTGATTACGAATTCGTCATTTGGGTTCTTGTTCCACTTTTTCATGTGTTCCTCTGTATAGTTTGTATTCTGTATCTTCGCGATGTGTGTTATCAGCAAAAAACAACACTGGTTTTACATTTGCTGACACAGGATACTTATCAAATAAAATCTTCTGCACACCTAATTTCTTGAGTTCCGGTGCGCGATACATTACGCTTATCAAACTCTGTTCTACTATTCCCTTGAGTGCTCGCGCACCGAGATTCTTCTTTACAGCTAGTTCTGCGGCTGTACTAATATATTCGTTGCTGAACTCTAGTTTAATATCGTCCATCTCCAGCAACTTTTTATTCTGCTCTAGGATGCTGTTTTTAACTGATGTTAACACATGTACCATATGTGTGCTATCTAGTTTTTCTAGTGTAGCAATAATAGGCAAACGTCCTACTATCTCTGGGATCAGCCCAAACTCAATTACGTCTTCAGCACTGAGGTTTTCTAATAACTTATTTCGTTCTTTACGATCAATCACAGTGGCATTAAAGCCAATGGTAGTGCTTTTCTTTAATCGCTTTTCAATGATTTTTTCTATACCAACAAATGCACCACCTAGAATAAACAGTACGTTAGTGGTATCAAAGTCTACATATTCTTCGCCAAACTTTTTACCACTATTAATTTTTACCTTAGTAGTAGTACCTTCAATAAGTCTTAGCAGAGCTTGTTGCACACCTTCGCCACTAACATCTCTGGTAGCAGTATTTGTTTCACTGCGGCGTGCCTTTTTATCAACTTCGTCGATGTACACTATGCCTTTTTGTGCGGCGTCAATATCAAAGTCTGCTACGTTTAACAAACGTTCTAGTACACTCTCAACGTCCTCGCCAACATAACCAGCTTCTGTTAATGTAGTAGCATCTGCAATAGCAAACGGTACATTTAATTTCTTAGCTAGTGTTTTAGCAAAAAGTGTCTTACCGGTGCCAGTAGAACCAATCAACAGTATATTTGTTTTTTCTAGTTCAACATCGTCGGGAGTATTGAGAACCCGCTTATAATGATTATATGCGCTCACGCACATTAGCTCTTTGGCGCTCTCGTGTCCCACAATGTATTGGTCTAAGTGTTGACGAATTTCCAGTGGGGTTGGAATAGCTTCCGATTCAACTTCTTCTTTATCTTCTTTTGCAGACTTCTCTACAATGTTGTAGCTTAGTGTAATGCATTCGTTGCAAATATAAACGCTGGGTCCAGCAATTAGTTTATCAACTGATTCTCTGCTCTTGCCGCAGAAACTGCATCTTAGATTTTTTTTGTCTGTCATGCTTTACCTATATAACGTTTGTCTACTGTGTTTGTTGGCTCATCATTTTTAGGTAGTGGGATTGCCCAAAAACCTAGCTTACGTTTGACATCTTCGTCAGAGCCCTTCTTAAGTATATTAAAAATTTCATCTGCCGTCAAGTCCTCTTTATTTAACTCACTAGCGGCTAAAAGGCGTGCAGCCTGGCGCAAATCGCCTGTTGCGGCACGTTCAACTTCAACGGGCACTTCTTTTTCAACAACTACCTGCTTTTCAACGACTATTTCTTTTTCAACTATCTCTGCCGGTCTTGATTCTAGTTCAGCAACTTTCTTTTTAAGCAAACGATTATCATCTGTTAGCTGTTGTACTCGGCCGCTATCTTCAACTTTTACGATTCGCTCTACAGGCTTTTCCTTAACTACGTATTCAATTTTAGGAACTTCTACCTGAACAATTCTCTCTGGTCCAGGCACTTCTCTGACAACTTCAACTTCCTTGATAACTTCAACAATAGTCTCAACAGGCTTTTCAATTACAACTTCTCTGATGACTTCTTGCGGTTTGCTGTTATTTTCTTTTTTGAGGCGGGCGATTTCTTTTTGGAGCTCGCGGATCTTTTTTTTTGAGCCGGTGTTTCTTCTAGGCTAGTAGGTCGATCGTTAATCGGTTGCTGGTCACTAATTGACCCAGGCTGTTGTAGCAGTACACTGTCTGGACCACTTGGTCCTGGTTCAGTGTTTTGAATGTTGTTACCTTCATCAATGGTTCCTGGTTGGGATTCGGTCTCTGATGTGGTGTTTGTGTTGCTGGAATCATTGACAGGCTCAGTGGATTTATCTCCATTTGGCTTGTCTCCGGGTTCTGTATTATTTTTGTTTCTGCTCAGCGTTTGGTTGGCTGCGATTAATAATGCAACTGCCAGCGGGTCAAATACAACAACTAACAAT
>JACCDT011750398.1_pt1 | contig 19170 bp, 22 predicted proteins | sample 7446291 | NCBI WGS metagenome assembly JACCDT01 (sample SAMN15323446, study PRJNA562643) | freshwater metagenome | isolation source: river surface water | place: USA:Blue River Watershed | collected 2017-08-17 | reverse complement strand
TTGGTATAATGACCAGGTTATTATAAAAATAACACTAAGGAGAGTTGGCTGAGCTGGCCGAAGGCACCTCACTGCTAACGAGGCAGGGTAGTAATACCCTCGTGGGTTCGAATCCCACACTCTCCGCCAACACGTTTTAGTATCGGAGTCAACCCGTTTGCCTAAGTAAACGAAGCGACCCGAATGCTTAGAATGTAACTAAAAACACACGATTAGTTCGTGTGTTTTTAGTTTGTAATCTTATGCTTCAACAACTAATGTTTCAACTCTACTTTTTCCAGTAACTATAGAGATATCATCTAAAGAGAAAGCTTCAAGCGGCTCTAATGCTAACGCACTTAGTTGTAATGTTCTGTATAAGAATCCTATAAACGTCCCCGAGTATCTATATCTAAAAATACATCCCTCAAGTAGATCAAACATTTCATTTTCGTACCCTCGCCACCTTCGTAAGGACTTACTTTCCTCAAGCCACTTATTTAACATAAAAATATATGGTTTTTGAGTTCTACGACTGCAAGAGTGTTACCTTTTTGAGCAAGTCTTACCAGTAGAATACTTATTCTGTCACATGCTAGTTCGTCATCCTTACTGAGTTTGCTTACAAATGTATACATCTTGTCTTTATGTGAAGTGAGTAGTATATCTAACTCACTCTTGTCTTCATATCGTACAAGATTTGTATATCTTTTTCTCCTAGACGTCTTGTTCCATCTTACTTGATACGATCTCTCGATATGTAGTGTTACTGTATCCCAATCAATACAGTTCTTAGTAATAAACGCATACGATACAGGAGAGTTTTTCTTAATCCAACCCTCACTAATAACAGGTGGATTTTTCTTAAGAATATGGAAGTTGATTTTTCTGATGACTTGGTCAAAAGACTTCATTCCATGAGTATAAAAAAGAAGCAGGCAGTTATTCAACAATCAAAGTAAGCTCTTTATCTTTGTAAATAATTCTTGATCTAAGATTCGCTAGTAGCTCTCGTTTTTCCATAACAGTACCTTCTTTCAGAATATACTTAGCATAGTTTCGTATGTCAGTATCTTTTCTATTGTCTACTTTATCAGTGCTACCGAGTACTGATCTTTGGAAGATATTGAAACGTGCGATTTCGTCCTCAAGTTTTTGTCGCATACCGAGTTCATTGATATCCACCTTATCGAGAATCTTGAGCAGTTCGGTAATGAGTTCTTCCTCACGAATATATTTGTTCTTACAGTTTCTGTCTCTCGCACGGCTACATGAGTAGTAGATATACTTTGCATGAGTACCATCTTTCAGATCCTTCCATTTCTCTTCAGCAGATATTCCACTAGAACAGTATCCGCAGGTAAACAATTTAGTGAATGAGAACTCCTTGTTCTCACGTTGTATGTTATCTCGCTTAAGCTGTACTTGAGCTTTCTCAAAAAGTTCTTGAGTGATGAGTGGTTCATGCTTTCCTTGGTACCAGTTACCACTACCTTTTGGATGTTCAAAGAGTCCATGATAGAACTGATTATCAAGTATTCGATAGACACCACTGAGCGTTAAAGGTTTGTTTCCTCTAGTATAAAAATTGGCTTCAAAACGAAGCCAATTGTATATCTTTCTTCCACTCAGTTTTTCATACGCAACCTTCTCAAACATTTTCTTTACGATAGGTGCTCGCTCGGGGTCAACGATAAGCTGACACTTTTTATCTAAGTGTCTTTGGTTGAGATATCCGAGTGGTGCTTGCCCAGGCCATAGTCCCATCTCCACTCGTGTACGTAATCCACGCTTTACGTTTACTCCACGATTGTCATTCTCAAGTTTCGCTTGGCTCCCTAAAATCATGAGCAGGAATTTTTCATTAGGGTTGTTAGAGAACTTCTGCCCATAGGTGCGTATTTCTTGTAACAATCCTGCGTCCATCAAGTCAACAATCTTTCCAAGATCTCCTGCGTTACGACTGATACGGTCAGGTGCCCATGTCAGTATCCCATTAAACTTCTTGGCTCGTATTTCATCGATAATTTCATTGAATACTGGTCTTTGTCCTGTTTCCTTTGCTGAGTGTGATTCTCGCTTCATGGCTACTATTTCAAGCCCTTCTCGTTCAGCTAGTTGTAACATCTCCTTAATCTGTGAATCTATAGAAAGAACCTGTCTTTCCTCAGATTCTGTTGATTTACGAGCATAGAGGCAATACCTTGTCTTTATTGGTTCTGTTAGTGATTTAGCTAGTTCATAGCCCTTGGGTGCTGTTGTTTTCATATACACCATTGATGACGCAAATCAAAGGAAGTATCAAGAGCGTCCTAGAAGGCATATTGTTGGTAGCTTTTAGCCTTAAAAACAAGCTAATTTTGTGATAAAATAGCAATTAATGAAACTCACTAAAAATATACACGATGAGGATATTTTCCAAAATCCCATTAAAGCAGTTGGTGAGTATGCTGTACGTCCAACAGTAAAAGCAGTCGTTGTTGATAGTAAAAATAACATAGCTCTTTTAAAAACGAGAGGTCACTATTTACTTCCAGGTGGCGGTGTAGAAAACAATGAGGATAAAATAGATGCGATAAAAAGAGAAATCATGGAAGAGCTTGGTTGTACCATTGAAGATGTTAACGAGTTTGCTATTTCTCATCAATTCAGAAACAAATCAATGAAACATTACGAAATCTTCTTTTTTGAAGCAAGGGTGCTAGGTGTTAAGGGTATACCGACCACTATGCAAGAAGATGAAAAAAATAAATTAGAAATATTTTGGTACAACAAGGAGACTGTTTTTAACCTGCTTAAATCTCAGGCGGATACGGTAGATGAAAATGAATATGCTTTTTGTTTTAACGCACGTTCCCATTATGATCTGTTTGAAGAATACTATAAAAGCAAGGTTGTGTGAGACTACTCTTTAAGGGGTATTTTATATTTACCGCTTAGGTGCCATATTCCACAGCATCATAAAGAACTGTTTGTAGTTTTCTGCTATAACGGGTGACTTCACAACATACATAAGTGGCGGAGTTAGGAAACTATAAAAAGAAACTGACTCGTTTCTTATTACCATATGACTTACACCGCTTGGCAGGTCATCCATAAAACGATACTCTTGGTTTTTATATATCCCAAGATAATTCTTATAGAGGTCTATCTCATTAATGCTTCCTAAATATCGTACCGTCATATTCTTTTTATTTTTTTCAGCAAGATATTCTCCTAGGTAATCTCCCATAAGAAGACTGAACTTTTCTGAAGCGCCACCTATAATGTATTCCTCCCAAGTTGAGCTAGCTTGTTCAATGTAGTTCATTTCATATTGTTGAATTGCTCGTACACCCTGTATCACTTCAAAATCTTGGTTATTACCAATTGAGCTGATCACGTTAAGATCACGCGCAAGATCAGAGGCAATAATTGAACGTCTTCGCCCAATCTTTTCTATTTCTATAGGTGGCATTGCTTTGTATTTTGATTGCTTTCCGTGAGGAACTTCCTCAACAAGACCTTCTTCTATAAGTTTAAGAAGGGCAGTGTACACGTACTGTCTATGAAGACCTGTCCCAGTCGCTATTTTTGAACCACCAGTTTCTATGCCTTTTTTTAGTAAGTAAATATATACAAGCGCTTCACGAGACGAAAAGCCAAATGCTGTAAGTCTATCAACAAGTGCTTTTTGTTCGCTTTCTAAACCTTGTTCATTTTTAGGTGTCATATTTTTCATTACAGTTAAGTATAATACCTTTGTTTTACAATGTAAAGAGTAACCATAATCTGACACAATTATAATTGACATACTTGCTCTTTTGTGATACTATGTTGATATCAGTAAAGAATACATTGTAAATCTTGCTATAATTTACTTTATATAAACACTATGAAAACTAAAAATATATTACTTACATTATTAGCAGTTGTTGTTATCGCTACTGGGGCATATTTCTTAAATGGAAAAGATGCTTCAAGCGAAATAGTAACCGCTAACAAAACAGTGAACGTAGGGGCAGTTCTTGCTCTTACGGGGTATGCGGCAATTGATGGTGGAAACATTAAGGATGGTATTGAACTTGCTAAAGCCGACCTCAAGAAGGAAGGTATTGATCTCAATGTTGAATACTACGATGATGCTACAGATCCAAAGAAAACTGTCACTGGTGTAAGTTATATGAACGGCAAAGGTGTTAAAACAATTTTTGGTCCTACTTGGTCATATCAGATTTCAGCCGCTCTCCCTGTGATAGCACAGAATGGAATGACGGCAGTAATTGCAGACACATCATCTGATGTTATAGATGGAAGTGATCAAGATAAGACACACCTCATTCACGGTGTTTCTCCTATTTATCAAATCCAAACACCTACTGAAAAGTGGCTAAAGGATAACAAAGTTACCAACCTCGCTATCCTTACTGTTGATGGTACGTGGGGCGTTGCACACACAAACGCTTGGACTAAAGCGGCACAGAACTCTGGTGTTGTTGTAGGAATGAAAGAGCAGTTCACATATACAGATGAAGCAACAATACTTTCAACTCTTATTGTTAAGGCAAAGTCAAAGAAGGTTGATGGAATTGTTTGGACAGGAACTGAAGCTGGTGCTATTGCTCTCGTTAAGAAGATGCAAGAACTAAACTATAATGTACCAGTTCTCGGAACTAACTACTTAAAGGTTGCTGTTGATGAAAAGAAAATTGAAGTAAAAAACAATAACTTGAGTATGATTGAAAGTGCTAGATCAGATGAGTTCAATAAAAAATATGAGCAGGCATACGGTAAAACACCAAACAAATATGCTGAGTCCTCATATGACCTTACTATGATTGTTGCACGTGCTGAACTAGTGAAAGGAAGCGCTAATACTCACGATTACCTAGTATCAAAAGAACAAAAAGGGTTTGCAAAAAACTACGTCTTTGATCAGAAGGGAGATATAACAAATCTATATTGGTCAGTTACTGCTATCAAATAAGTAATCTTTTTACCGTCTAACAAAAAACAAGCATTAAAAACATGCTTGTTTTTTGTTACCTAAATATTTCAATGAGAAATTAGATCTCTCAGTCTCTTGTTAATATCAACAACCTCGCCCTTATCTTTCATAAATGAGTACATTCCAAGTATCATTTTTTGGATGTCTGAATGTCTTACCTCTATTATCATTTTGTCTTTAAGTGCTAATAAATACATAACGTCTTTAAATGCAAAAAGTTGACCGCTTGTATGAAAATATTTAGCGTCAACATATACGTTTGAAGCAGTCCTCCCTTCGTAGTCCTTAGCCCAAGCCTCACCATATTTTGCAAACATATTTTCAGCCCAGTTTTCAGGGAAAACTGCCTCTGTAATAATTTTATTTTCTTTAAGTATCTTGTTCATAGAACTTATTTCCTGAAGTGTAAAAAGGTCTTCCCATCCATGTACTGTTTGCTCGAACCCCATATAACCAAGGAAGCGCTCATTTTTTCGTGAGCTAAACATATCCCAAATAGCCTTTTTTATAGCCTCATTCCCACGGTGTACAATAACAGTTCCGTCCGTCACACCTTCGATCTCTTCTTTCCCATCTATAAATGAGAGGAGCTTCTTTTTTAGTGAATATAGATTATCTGTTAATTTTTTTTCATTCTCCATATACCATCTTTTTTTACCATGTTCTGTTTTGTGTATAACAAGACCCCTCTTTTTGAGTTTCTTTAAAATATCATAAACAGAGGGTCTGGTTACTTTGGTGTTTGAAGCGATGTCAACAACAGTTGAGTGACCCTCTTGAACACTGAGTAAAACTTTTTCTTCTTTAGATGAGAGCCCGAGAATATGTAATTCCATGCACAAAGTATACACTTTTTTTTAATTATGTAAAGTTTATTCGATATTTTAGAATCCAAAAATAGCTTATTCTATAAAGATATTATGGAAAACATCACCTTAATACAACTTTATTGTTTACTGTCAATGCCTTATCTGGCATACTACTTGCAGACGATAAGCAAAGTGCTTTTCGAGATCATTGAGGAGAAAGTCCATGGAAAGCATTATCATCTTGATTGTCGAAGACAAGGACGACGAAGCGATTACTGCAGAAACTGCCATTAAGAAGCACTTCGGAATTCTAACGGAAGATGATGGTTCGTACTTGGGGCTCGCAAGCCTGAGGGAACAACTCAATCTTCCCTCTTGGAGAGGGTATAAGAATAACGACAATGTTATTACGATAATGAGGGCAAGGAATCTTACAGAAGCCAAGAATGGTTTTGACCAAATGGATAGGTTCGGCACTGTTTTCCCGAAAGCTGGCATTCTGACCGATCTGATGTTTCCGGGGACAACAGGAATAATGCAAGCCAACGGCATAGAGGTGCTCTTAACAGCCATAGAGAAGAAATTTCCTGTTGTGATGTGTTCTGATACAAATCATCATGACGTTGGTTTTGTACCACTATTAGCAAAGATGCTGAGTCCAGTTCATCCTTCAGGTAAGATTCCAATCATCCTTGACCGAAAGGATTGGGACAGGGCTGTTGGCGAGCTGGTGTCAATGTTCGTTTGAAAATACCACTACTTTAAGGAGAAAGTCATGACAGCAAATTCTGGTTCTTGCGGAAGAGGAAAACCTCTTCGTCGACCAACGACAACAAGTGTGCAGACGCCAGTACCACAAACTCCGCCCACAAGAGGGTAAGTGGAAACTTGGGGACAATATTACATCCCCACTTTATCAAGTTTTTAAGCTTTTGTTTAAAGATTTGTAGAGATATACTAAAATAATTAAAACTAATTAACTATGAAAAATAAATTACCATTAATAATTCTTGTTGTAGCACTTGTTGTTGGAGGAGCTGTTTTATTTTCTCAAAGGAAGACAGCCGAGGTGGCAACACAGCAAAAACAAACTATTAAAATAGGTATTATGCTTCCTCTAACAAGCCAGTACGGCGCGATTGGGGAAGGTGTCGGCAAAGCAGCTGATATGGCAATAAAAGACTTCAAAGCATCTCATCCAAATATTGAGATTGTTACGGAACAGGCTGATGATAAATTTGACGCAAAGACTGGTTTTACTGCTTATACAAAAATGACGTCCCTCGACCATATTGATGGATTGTTCATGGTCTCTACACCTGTGCTTGATGCTCTTCATGAAAAAATGATAGCTGATGGTATTCCAGTTGTTTGTGTTGGACTTCAAAATGATGGGGTTGGTAAAGATAATATCTTTCAGATGTCAGCAGATGCAAATGGTCAAATTGTGAAGCTTGCTGAATATGTACAAAATAATGCATCACATAAAAAACTTGCTCTCGTTCATTCAACAAATGCCCCAGCATCTATTGGCTTTTACAACGCTTTCTCTGGTGTTTATACAAAAGATAGAGTTGACCTTTTAATCAATTCAAAAGACGACGCAAAAACAATTGCTGCAAAAATAAAAGAGTCTGGTGCAGATGGTGTAGTTTTTCTCACAGAGCCATACATCGGATCTGAGCTTACAAAGAATCTACTTTTCCTTGGTGTAAATCCAACTAAAGTTGCTTTCTATTATGATGCTCAGCTCCAAACTGGGTGGTCAGAATATGAAAAACAAGTTGGTGATATGAAGAAACTTAATGGGGCTGTAACTCTTCAATTTACTACTAGTGATCTGACAGAGTTTAAAACAAAATATAAAGCAATGTATGGTATTGACCCAAGCCCGTTTGCCGAATATGGTTACGATGGAATAACAACGCTTCTTAATAACTACGATACCAATAAGACTACATGGGTTGAAAAAATATCAAAATCTGACTTTAAAGGATATTCAGGCACTGTTATTTTTGACGGGAGAGGTGTAAGAAATCAAGGAACTGAGGTTTGGGTTGTAAAGGATGGTAAAGTTGTAAAGCTTTAATCTTAGTTGAAAAACAGGTCAGATGTGACCTGTTTTTTCATGCATGATATAAAAATATCATGATAAAATAATAACCATGGAATACTTACTTCAAGTTGCTTCAAATACGCTCGTACTCGGCTCTCTCTACGCAATTTTAGCTCTTGGCTTTAATTTTATTTACAGCGCTAATAAATTTTTTGATTTATCGTACGCTTCTTATTTCCTGGTAGGAATATACGCATACCTTGTCGTATCAAAGATTCATCTCCCGATGGTTATCACGTTTGTTTTCTCTGTATTTATTACAATTGTATTCTCGTTAGCTGTAGAGATTTTCTTATACAGAAACCTTCGTAAAAAAAAATCTTCTAGTGCGGTAATGATGATATCATCTCTTGGTATTCTAACGGTTATTCAAGCTTTAATTGCACTTATATTTACATCAAATGTACAGACACTTAGTGTCTCAAGTACTACGCTTACATTTTTGGGAGTAGCTATTACATATGTACAACTTGCAATGATTATTTTTGCATTATTGGTCTACGCCCTCGGATATGTTTTTCTTAGTAAATCAACATTTGGTATACAGTTACGTGCAATATCAGATAATGAAGAACTGGCGATGTCTTCTCAATTACCTATAAAAAAAGTAAGAATTATCGCGACATGTATTGGTGTAACAATTGGAACAACTTCTGCAATATTATATGCCATGGATACTAGTCTCGATCCATATATTGGAATGAGCCTGCTTCTTAAGGGGGTCATTGTTGCAATACTTGGTGGTTTAGGTAATTTTATGTACGGACTCATTGGGGCACTTATCTTGGCGATATTAGAGAATCTTTCGATCTGGTATGTTGGAGGGGAATGGAAAGACGCCATAGCGTTTCTTGTTCTCGTCATAATTCTACTCTTTAGACCGACTGGTATACTTAAGAAATAATATGGACTACATTCTCCACTTACTTATCATTATTGCACTCTACATACCATTCGCTCTTTCTCTTAACCTTATCGTTGGGCACTCTGGTATTCTTTCAATCACTCACGCCGCTTTTTACGGGTTAGGTGCGTATGCAACCGCTATCCTTACAAAGTTTTATGGTGTACCTTTTTCCTCATCTATGATTATAGGCGCTTTTGTTTCAGCTCTCGTTGCTTCAGTTATTTCTTATTCTCTAAAAAAGGTGAAAGGTGACTATTATGCCCTTGCTTCCATTGGTCTTTCTGTAATTATGTATTCGCTGTTTATGAACCTTGAAGGAATAACAAAAGGACCGTTTGGTATATTTGGTATTGTGCGTCCTTCGCTTTTTGGTTATTCGTTTACATCAATAATTTCATTTCTACTATTTGCAATAGTAATAGCAAGTCTATCAGTTGTTATTCTACACACACTTACTCGAACACATTTTTGTAGAGTTCTTCACGCAATCCGTGAAGATGAAGATGCTCTTACTCCATTTCAATACAATATACATAAATACAAAATGATGGTGTTTGTAATCGGAGCAGTCTTTGCTTCAATATCAGGCTCATTATATGCGAGCTATATTTCATTCATTGACCCAACATCCTTTACCTTAAACGAGTCTATCTTTTTACTTACTGTAATAATTTTGGGAGGTCTTGCTTCAACTCGTGGAGTAATCGCTGGCGTTGTTATTCTCACGCTACTTCCTGAAGTTTTGCGTTTCATTGGTCTTCCAAATGAAATAGCGGCTCAAACAAGAGTTATTCTCTATGGACTTGCTCTCATCTATCTTATGTACAAAAGACCTGTCGGACTGTTTGGTAAATACTCTCTATAACTATGTTACAAGCTATAAACATTTCAAAACACTTTGATGGTATACAAGCACTTTCATCTGTGTCTATTGAATGTAAACAAGGTAGTATCACTGGTATTATCGGTCCAAATGGAAGTGGTAAAAGTACGCTTGTAAACGTGCTCACAAATATGTTATCTAAAAACGGAGGTAAGATAATAATGAAAGAAAACTACTCAAGAACATTCCAAGATGCTAGACTTTGGGGCAACTTAACAGTGCTTGATACAATACTGCTATCTCTTGAAACAAGGAGTGTTCTACAGTCAATTTTTACGCTTTCACCGCATCAAAAGGAGGCACTTGCTGTTATACAACGTATAGGATTAGACCATCATACCCATACACAAGCTCGTCATTTATCATATGGTCAAAGAAAACTTCTTGAGTTGGGTAGATCATTAGCAGGTGACACGAAGATACTTTTTCTTGATGAGCCATTTGCTGGATTGTTCCCAGAGGTGATACATACAATAAAAACAATTCTTTCTGAAGAGAAGGAAAAAGGTACAGCTATTATCCTTATTGAGCACGATATGGCTATCATCAAAGAACTCTGTGATTATGTCTATGTGCTAGATAGTGGAAAAAATATCGCTGAAGGTAAAGCAGTAGATGTACTTAATGACCAAGCTGTAAAAACTGCCTATCTAGGTGACTAAAATACTATGCAAGAAAGAATACTCATATTAGAAAATATAGATGCTGGATATAAAGACCTTCAAGTGCTCTTTGGTGTTTCTCTTCACGTGAACAAAGGTGAAGTTGTCGCTCTTCTTGGTCAAAATGGTGCCGGTAAAAGTACTGTACTAAAAGTAGTTGCTGGGCTTATAGAAAAGAAGTCTGGGCGCATTACGAAAGGTAACAATATCTCATATGTTTCTCAAGGAAAAAGAGTGTTTCCAAATCTTACTGTATTTGAAAATGTTGTAGTACGTGGAAATGTGAAAGAAATACCTGATGATATTTACGCTCTATTTCCTATTTTACATACGAAGAAAAACACTCTTGCAAAACACCTTTCTGGTGGAGAGCAACAAATGTTGGCGCTTGCTCGTGCTTTGGTTGATAATCCAGAAGTGTTGCTACTTGATGAGCCGTCACTAGGTCTTTCTCCAAAGTTCGTTCAAGATATTTTTAGAGTAATTGACCAGATACGAAAAGAAAGAAACTTAAGTGTGCTAGTTATTGAGCACAACTTGATCTCACTTCTTAAAATTGCTGATCGTGGGTATGTGCTTGAGAAAGGTAAGGTGATTGAAGAGCTAGACGCAAAAGACTTTAGAAGTAAGGAATCGGTTTATAATGCAATAATGGGAAACTAGTGGATTATTATATATGGAAAAAGTGGAACAAATACAACAAATAAAAGAAGGTGGATATGACAGAGAAACCTCTCTAAAGTACACAGCTGGTCAAGATACTTTTTTCAACATAGAAAAGGTTGAGGATGGGGCAACTCTTGAAATGATAGCAAGAGTAAACTCCTTACGAAATAGTGGTCCGATAAATACAGTAGCCGATATTGGGTGTGGTTCAAATGCTGGCTACTTACAGCTGTGGGGAAAGAGTTCTCAGGCGGGAACTATTATAGGTGTTGAACCTTCTCCTTATATGAGAAATCTTTTACAAGAAAGAATTGTTCCTGAAATCAAAGATAAAGTAATTATTACAGAAGGTGATTGGATAAATACACACCTAGAGGCAAATAGTGTAGATCTAGTTGTTTCAAGATTTTCACTTCATAATATCAAAGACATTGAAGAGGGATATCGAGAACTTTCTAGGATCTTAAAGTTGGATGGTCACGCCATTATTTCACTACCTCATCCAGATTACTGCAGAAAAGAGTTAGAGAGTAAAGGGTTGAAAGCTTTAGAAGGAACTCCTATGGAAGTAAGTGTATTTGGAACAACTCTTCACTATTTTTATCACGAACTTGAAGCTTATCTTGGTGAAGGACTTGCAAGAAGTGGTTTAGAGTTGGTTGAAAGTAGTTCCCTTAATTGGGGAACAAAAGATGAAGCAGAAGCAAGTATTCATAATACTTTAGTTTTTTCTATAAAGAAGTTCAAAGTAATTAATTTACTATAATTTTATTGATGATAGATAAAAAAGTGTCCAGACTAAATCACATCTTCCCCCACCAACCTCTAAACGATTCGTCAATCTTTTTCTCTGCAAGCTCCAAGCAATGATTCGTCATCGGTGCTATGTCATCTACCGATATCTGCATGTCATGTATATAGATCTCAGCATGGTGACGTATGTCATCTTTTAGGTATAATCCTTCCTCCACTTTTTCAGCGATAATCAGGATCTGTTCATTAAGTAAGTTAGTCTCTTCCTTGATAACGTTAGTATAAGTACCCCCGTAAAATGAGAGGTCTATCTCAAAGATCTTTGATGCCTTTTCAAGAAACACATTGAAGTACAGTAACTCAGCATAGTACTGCAGAAAAGGCCGCATCTTGATGAAAGTAACAAGACAGCCAAGTACGAGTAACTTCTCGACTTGCTTCTTGTAATCACTTACGAAGGATAACTCCTCATCTAAGTAGTAGAGACTTTCGCCAGTGATTGACTTGTAGTATTTGCGTATAGTGAATAATTCCTTCTGTCTGTCTTCGAGTACGAGCTTCCCGCTATCAATATACCCCCGCAAGAAATCTCTCTGCTTTACTTTCTCCTTCATCCAGAGTTCCATAAGTTCATGATGAGGTAACTTGGTATCGGCACCACTACATGTTTCGTAGGTAGCACTGTTACAAAGGGGTGCATAATCTCGAAAGAAAAGCCCACCTTGTATCTCATCGTGAATGAGGGTTCGTAGTTCATGCTGTATGTTTGACACCTTCGCTACTTTTTCTTTCAGTTCATCTTCGTCCGTGTACTCAATGTGTAACTTCTTCGCTAACTTTTCTGCAAAGACAACAAGCGGAATACTAGCAAAGTATCCATTAAAAAGAATGTTCATGAAGTTAAGGCCTCTGTCTGTGACGAAATTGAGGTACTCCCATGGTATAGAGTCTATGATGATGTCTGACAAGGTACTCACTTCTTCCTTTGTAAGTGTATTCTTGTCTTTCAGTATGCCGTACAACTTTTCTTCGTGCTCAAGATATTGAGTACTCGTCTCCGCATCAGGTTCAAGTGCAAGAATATCTTTCTGCACTTTAGACGGTAATCCATCGAAAGTAAGTCTATGTAAGAGTAGATTATAGTCGAGTCCAGTATTCCTCAGTATCTCGCGGAGCGCTTCATCATCAAATCCTTTCCCAGCCAAGAGGTTCTTTGGTTCCTTACTATACATCAAATAGGCAAGTACTCGTTCCATGCTACGTATATCGATGATGGTATTTAAGTAGGTGGTCTGTACGTCAATTTTTAGAAGCTGTATGACATCCCATGCATTGTAGTACTTGTTATATTCCTGTGCTTCATAGCTATCCTTTGGTCTCCATCCAGATGAGAGTGCATAGAGATCAGAGGGAGTGAGTGATTTCACACCAGTCTTCATCTCATTAATTTCATCATGAATACAGAAGAGTATTCTCTCCTTAGGAGTAAGGTTACCGGTACGGAGTAAATCAGATATATTTTTCATAACTATTTTCTTTGTTTAAGTTGTTGCTCCAAAAACTCAACTCTATTCTTAAGTTCGGTGTTCACGATGTTCTTGGAGAGTGATAGTGCAAGCTTGGATATGAGCGTTGCTTGCCTAAGTGGTAGCTTTCTCTCAGACACACGCATGAGTGCGTCTGAGAGGATTTCATTGATTTCCTCTAGGGTGAGGACTTTCTTTTTTGTGGGTTCCATAGTGTTTAATTGTTTTCTATAATTTCAAACCACGCACGCACTTCCTGTGCTTTGCCGTTCTTACTAACGTTCTTGTAGAGAGCAAGCACCACGTTTGGTGTAAGATTTCTTGCCCATGAGTTGATAGAGGTGAGTAGTCCTTCTTTCTCAATTCGTTTGTTCCAGTCAGTGAGTGTCCCTGGGTCTTTGATACCGAACTTGGTTGCAAATTCTCCTTGGGTTTTGATACTGAGAAGCTCAATCGTTATGTCGTCAGCAATACCAAACTTCTCAAGCATGATTTTTGGCTGACCTTTGAGAAATGAAGGCAGGGACTTCCAAAGAACGTAAGAGTTAAAGTCTTGCTTACGGTATACTCCACCTTTTCTTTGTGAAAGCTCGTCCATCAGTCTGTTCGTTTGACTGCTTTCTGTTTGGTAAGCTTCTCAAGCCTTAAAAGTATGATTTTCACATACAGAGGATCAAGCTCGATACCAATACACTTTCGACCTAAGTGTTCACACGCAATAGCAGTCGTTCCGCTACCAAGAAAAGCATCATATACATAGTCGCCGATCACGGTAACGTTCGGGATTATTTTCCTCAGTAATCCTACTGGTTTCTGTGTGGGATGAAGCTTGGAAGACCGTGGCTTCGGATGATAGATAACACTCTTGGCTTTAGATCTCTCCATCTTGTGCTTTCCGTACCAACCATAGGCAATCACTTCAAACTGCGACAAGTAATCCTTCATACCTATCACTGGTTGATTCTTCAGCCAAATAAGCATCTGACTGAAATGGATGTTTGCCATCTGCATACCAGTACGGAGTCCCAAGAACATGGTATCTGAGTTAAAGATATGAAAGGTGTTGTATTTGTCTAAATGAGGAAGAATACACTCCGTCCACTTCTTGGTGAACTGTACGTATTCATACTCACTCTGTATCTGGTCACCAACAATGACCTTGGCATCTTTTACACCAAGACTTACAATGTCCTTCTTGTTCTCCACGTACGCTACTCCATACGGTGGGTCACTAATGACTGCTCGTATCTTCCTACCATTTACCACCTTACTTACAAAGAATCTATCAAGTGAATCGCCACAAGCGATGGTGTGACCCGCAATCTCAAATATGTCTCCATTATTTACTACCATAGATGAGTTTTGCTTTCTTACCAGTAAATTTCTCCCATCTATCGATGATGATAGTTGCGAATATCAAGTCTTGCTCAACACCACGCCATTTACGATGGAGTTGCTCACACGCAATCAAATCACTTCCGCTGCCGCCGAAGCCTGAGAAGATTATCTGTCCAGGAGCTGAACACCGCTTAAACGGCTTCTCGTTTAAGCTCACTGGTTTCTGTGTCGGATGCAAGTACTCTTTCGTACTGTCACGCTTCACGATCCACAGGTCTATCATTTCAAGTATCTCGTCGTGGAGTTGATTGCCACTACCAACTTCTTGGTTCAAGACTTCGTTGGCATTCTGAAATCCCTTGTTAAGGTGTGGTGTACCGATTGTTCCGTACACGCACGGTTCATACACCTTGTTAAAGGCAATCTTCGGTGTCGGGTTCTGATTGTTTTTGATCCACATACACACTCGTCTGCTAGTTATCTTGTTGTCTGCGTAGAGACCTTGAATGAGTCCGATATTTGTCGAATCACACCAGTAGAAGAAGTGGGCACTCGGCTTTGCGAATTGCAGAGCAACAGTGATACTGTCATTCATGAATTTCGCATAGTCTTTCGCTTTTTTGGAATCATCCTTACCTGAATAGCTACCACCATACTTCTCATTCTTACCAAGACCTTTTGAATAGTCCAATCCGATATTATATGGCGGGTCACAATACACAATATCTGCCATGTCTTTATCCATAAGCAACTTAACTGCTATCTCATCAGTTGAGCTTCCAACGAGCAATCTATGTTCACCGAGTTCCCAGATTTCACCAAGTTTCACTTTCGGCACCGTAGTTTCCTTAATAGCTTTTTCCACGTCAAAGTCGTCATCTGAAACATCGACATCATCAAACATGCCTTGTAATTCATCATCATCGAAACCAACGTTAAGGAGCATATCCATATCAAACTCTCCTAGCTTGTCGAAGTCCCACGAACCAGTATTTTTGTTAAGTCTCAAATTGAGTTCCTTTTCTTCATCTTCTGTAAGTTCTCGACTTGGTACCTTTGCTTCGATTTCTGCCACACCAAGATCTGCATAAATCTTAAGCCGTTGATGTCCACCAATGACACAGTTCTTACGTTTACCAGTATTTACAATCACTGGTTCTACACGACCGAACTGTTCTATCGATGTCGTTAATTCCGCACGTTCCTTTGCGCTTATCTTTCTAGGGTTGTAATTGGCAGGGATGAGATCTGCTACCTTTATCTTCACTTCCTTCCACACGATGGGTTGAGCCATATAATTTAATTGAAATTAAAAGTTATAATGGACTCCTTTTTCTTTTGTATAGAGAGCTCGCTGAAAATGCAAAAAAGCTATCAACGAAAGCTCAAAAGAGAATGAGTCTTTGGTTGATAGCCCTTTTAAGTCGCCATCTGGCATACCCCGTAGGTATGTAATTACTTATATTGTAAACAACTATTAAAAAGAATGCAAACATAGTTGTTCACTAGCTTAGTTAAGTCACGCGAAGGTATTGACATATTACACAAAATGTGCTATGATGTATCCATCAACTTCGGTTGATTCCGCTTAAGTACCTTGTCGCATAGGTACTGTCCATTTTGGGTAGCGGAAACTCCTATGTAGGAGAATGATCATGCGAAAGAACCTTGAATACCTGTACGCCGTTGCCCGCCAGATGATGGGTTCCCAGGGAGTGTGGCAGTTTGCCACCAACAACCCTGAGATCCTTGATGGGGCCTCCTTCCGCCGTTTGTTTCAGGCGGACACTGAGCGCGATCTTCGCGCTTGGGGAGACGACAAGCTGGGCATGCTCGCAGCACTCGGGCGTGGCGGTGGCGAAGCAGAGATCGATCGGAAGACCAACGGTTATGGTGCTTGCACCAGAACCACGTTGACCGATGTCGGGCTCGGCGAGGTGATGACGCAGCACATGAGTGGCCGAGTGCTACTCCTGAAGCTCGCAAGCCTCGCAGTCGTTGCCGCAATGCTCGACTTGGCCTGCAATCATCACAAGGATGAGCAGTACACGAAGTCGTGTGATGTGCCCGACAGGGCCATGCACCTCTGAGTTACCGCTCGAACAGAAATCGCGTCTGTTCGAGCGGTTTTTGTTTTTATGGTAACCATCCCCACTCAACCATTTTTGTTGATTTCTTCCTACATTTTGGACAAGAAATTTCAATCTCCATCTGCCCATAATTAAGTGTTACTTTTGTGTTCGCAGTATTCTTGAGAATGGAGCTAAGAATATTATTGTGTGCAAATTTGTAGAGCATGTGACCGCAAGCATTTCCATCATGGTTAGTGTGCTCGCAAAGCCACTCACCACTTTTGATGGTAGAAAGATCAGTACTTCCTACACAGTCATCACAAATAGCTTCATTTGAAATCTTTTCATCAAAATGAAGCTGGTGAATTATCACTTTCTTCTCCCTGCACTTTGCACAAAACACTAATCCTGCTTCTCTGGCGATATGATTAAGCTCGGATCTTTTACTCTCAAGTATTTTCATTTCGTCGTCATATTTTTTCTGTCCTTTCGGTAAAAATTCTTTCCAAAAGAGATGATTAGTTAGTACAGGATTGGGGTCATCTTTATGTTCACGGTCTTTGAAGTACTCTTGTTGAAGAGTGGCAACAGACATACGTTTTTCTTGCTCGACTCTGTACGTGTCGCTTTGAAGAAACTCAGAAAGTTTATAGGCAACTGCAACAACATCTCTTTCAAGATCACGTAGTCGTGAACTTATCGCTCGAGAAATTTCCATCTGAATATTTATTTCCATATCATCTTCATCATCCTCTTGTTTTTGCTGTTGTTGACGTGACCTTGTGTACATTTCTACATACCGTCTTGTTGCTTCATCTAATTCTTCGATTTTCTTTTTACTTGGGTACACGGTTCTATATGCTCCGACATAACGAACATCGCCATACCTTGTATAGAAATCATCAAGTGCTGTATCTACTTTTTTAGCTTCATCCAAAAAGTTTACTTTCTCCCATTCTGGGTGTTTTGCAAAAACCTCATCAATATACTCTTTGTTTTTCGTAAGCCACTCTATCAAATTCTCATTAGCTTTTTTGACAGCTAGAATGTCTTCTCCTTCTGCAAGTTTGTTCATTTTTTCTCTGTCATGATATCCAAAATCTGATTTTACAAATTCTAAAAATGGAGGCAGCTTTTTACCCTCAACGGTCTCTACAACCTCTCCTAAAATGTCACAAATGTTGTAGAGTTCTTGAGCTACGCCCGCAAGACCTTTTAACTCATCTTTTCTCATGATTTCATGTCTGTGTACATAGTTAAACCACTCTTCAAGTGGGTCAATGCTAAGTGCAAAATTTCCTATGATTTTGAAAAGAGTTTTTACTTTATCTGCATTGATGTCATGTTCAGAGAGGAGGTCTACATTTAAATCTTTAAAATCAAATTGCAACTTCGGTGCATGCCGATAGTATCTCCTTTTAGCGTAGTCATCATAACGTGTGCCATCAAAGGTTTCAAAGGTGTGTAGTAGTCCTAAAAAGTTATGAAAATCTTTCATAAGTGAGAAGTGACTCACCATGTTTGGCGGATTTTCTGATTCCGTTTTTTCATTATCAATATTAAATGCTGAGTATCCACCCCAGTTTATGTATCGTGTTTTCTGTTGCTTCTGATAGTCAGCATCCATGAGATCCGAATCTCTAAGATAACCATCTTCGTCAATTATATTTTTACAAAGTTCCGCAACAATAAATATTTGAAAAGGGCTGTAGTACTTTACCTCTACCTGTGCTTCCTTGCCTTCCATTAGTCTTGTTTCTCCTCGAGTGAGGAGGGGTACAATGAATCCATCTTTCTCACACGCAACAAGAAACTCATGAGTGATTTCCACACCAAGTCGCTTACTAACTCTTCCACGTTGATCATCGTTACAGAAGGACAAAAAGGATCTTTCATCACAGAGTTGATCTAGTTTAAGTTCTCTCTTTTTCTCCTTCATATATCTCTATTTTACCAATATTTCCTCACAAACCTAGAAATGCCAAAAGTAAATCTAGTGACTTTGTTAAATTTTCTATAATCTCCTTATTTTAAAAGCTTTTTCTCTAAACTTCTCTTATTTTCAATAGTCCAGAATTTTGGCATTTATTGGCATTTGGACAGCGACCCACATGCATATTTTAGAGCGTGGAAAAGATGCTAAAATACCCTTATGGGGTCTAGACGTGTGGGTACTTAACCCACAATCTCCGCCAAGACAATTTATTATCGGAGTCAACCCATTTGTCTATGACGAATGTGCGACCCGAGTACATAAATTAGAAACAAAAATACACGAGCAATCGTGTGTTTTTGTTTATGTAAAGATAGCTAAAAAACTTCATTTCATATATAAATAATATATGAAAGCCTCGTACAAAATTCTCAAAGAAGACTTTATACAAAAGTGCTTGATCTCCCATTTAGAAAACCAAGGTTGGAGCAAATCATTACAGAGTGCTAAGTTATGGGAACACGGAGTTGATATCAAAG
>JACCDT010966402.1_pt1 | contig 19180 bp, 6 predicted proteins | sample 7446291 | NCBI WGS metagenome assembly JACCDT01 (sample SAMN15323446, study PRJNA562643) | freshwater metagenome | isolation source: river surface water | place: USA:Blue River Watershed | collected 2017-08-17 | reverse complement strand
TATCCAAAAGCTTTCGCTCTTCCGCTTCCACCTTCTCTTTTTGTTGTTTTTGTTTTTTCTTGATGTCGTCTATTCTCGCCAAATACAATTCATCAGACTCTGGGGCGTGGTACCCATAGCAGGTTTCATCTCCCTCCCCATCAAAATAGTCCGTGTGTATCTTCAGACTTTTATCTTGGTGGGTTGTGCGTAGGTTTTCTAGATGGTTGATTAGGTCATCAACTGTTAAAAAGTCTATGAAGTCCAAATTTCCCAATCGAACGAACTTGTATTGTCGCGGATACTTTGGGTCGTCAATCATTGATTTCTCCTTTTTCAAACTTTGCCTTTAGCTGCTCGTACATCCTGCGTTCGTAATCTTCTTGTCGCTGACGCATGTATTCTAAATGAGAAATACGCTGATTGTATTCTTCGTCAGTTTCCATTCTTTCTAAGCCATATTCTAATCGAAGTCCACCGTCTTCGAGAACTTCACAAATAAATTGAAAATTTGGACCCAAATCATTTAGCTTGGAAATCACATCATTTGTTGAGCATCCATTAAAGAAATCTTCATCGATGCGGCCCTTTTCCACAAACAACTTTTTTCGGGCAGGTTGATTCATTTTGATCCTTTTTAAGAAGCCCCCGAAGGGGCTGTTTTGTCACTTGTTGAGAACCAGCTTCTCGAATTCCGAGAAGATAGCTGGGACATGCGAATCAAATCCAGGGATGTCAATCTGCAGTGGATCTTTGGGATCCGCAACAGTGAACTTGGACATAGAGGTTGCGCAGACGATTTGTGCTGCGTTCTTGTTCATGTGCGTTCGGTAGAGTTGCAGAGCTTGTGTCGGAGCACGGCCAGAATTAACGTCGTTATCAGTGATCACCCCGAAAACATCCACTGGAATGCGGTTCATTCGGGCAAAGTCATAAACACTGGAAATGTTAGTCGATTGCCACGGGAATTGCCGGATCTTTTTCATTGTTGCATCCAGGGAATCTCCAGAAGAAAGTTCGAGCTTTCGGAAATTGGTTCCGAACCCACCAATGAAATAGTTCGCATGACTTTTCATGATTGCCATTGCCATACAGGCGGCTACTTCTGCGGCAGTGAGAACGCTGTTATTCACCGTAGCAGAGAACATGGAACCCGAACAATCAACACCAAGAAGAACATTCGCCCCAGTGTCTTCCAGATAGGTAAACGCCTTATAAAAACCATCATCCAGCAGCTTAACAATCTGTCCTTCCGGGTTCCAAGATGCTCCAGAACGTCCCGAACCAGACTTATACATCTTCATTGCGGTCAGAAGAGTAATCGGATGGATTCGACCGTTCTTGATTGCTGCTGCATCAGACAGCTTATCACGAATCATCTTGAACGTATCGGTCATTGGGGTAGTCAGACCCGCTGAAGAAAAACGACCAAGCTGACGGATCAGCGCAGTCATGCCCATGTTGGGAATCAGCACAGCAAGGACTTTGGGGTCATTCAGGAACTTGGTCGGAACCATTTCCCAAGACACGTTTTGATTGTTTTCGATCAGATGGACAATGGTATCTGCGTTATCTGCGGTGTTCATCGAACGCACATCATCATACAGAGAGGGCAGGAGATGTTGAAGATCAATCTTTTCCGAACCAACCGCATGACGGAACATTGCATTCTTCACATCATCATTAGGCTTGACATGCGCAAGACGCAGGACATCGCGGTGTGACCAACCATTTCGTTGTTGATACTTCAGCATTTGGACGGCAAGACGATCGGAAGGTCGCTCATTGTACCAGGATGCGAAAGCTCGCTTGGCGGCAGCATTCCACTTACCGAACGTATTAATGACCTGCGCGTACAGAAACATGTGGGTTCCGGTTCGGCAAACTTCGCGGATCTTAGAATGTGCGTATTGTTGTGCTTCAGAATCGCCGTAACAGGCGGTCAGAGCGACTGCGATAATTGCGGGATCGTTCTTTGGTGCTCGACCAGAAACAGAATAACCGACAGCGATATCCACAACTTGCTTGTAATCTTGTGCAACAAGCTTCTTCACCAGCTTAAAGCCTTCATCGGTCAGTTCGGATGCCCCCACAGCATTATTCCCATCGGACGGACCGATAATCAGAAACCGCTTGTAATAATCCCAGTCGCTGATAACAAAGCTAAAACCACCATTGTTGTTCTTTGCCATTTCCTTTTCACGGCCGGGGATAGCCATAGTTGCTGGCGTGTTGTTCTTGATTCGTTGTTGTGCGTTCATGTGTTGGGACATTTTCGACATTTGGGTTTCTCCTAATTTGTTCGGTTGTCGCGCCTTTCGCAACAACATGGTACGCAGTCTACCAACGCATGGGGTGGGCGTCAACCCTCCAAAAATGACCCTACTTGTAGCAGGGTCTCTTCCTTGCCATCTAATGGTTCTCTGTTCCGGTTTTTCTAAGGAGTAAATTCAGAACCCGGGTAAAAGCTGGACACATGGGTCGGGTCCGTAGTGGAAATTTTCTAAAAAAATTAAGGAGGATACCACAAGTCAATTAGACAGTCAACCAAAAGGCTAACTGGTGGTATCCCCACTGCTAATAAGGTCTCTTCCTTGCCATCTAATGGTTCTCTGTTCCGGTTTTTTCTAGGAGAGAAAATGGGACAGGTCGAAAATTTCCTGGGAAGGGCTCAAGATATAGGTGGCAAGGAAGGAACGTAGTAGTACCAAAAAGGAGGCATGGAGAACCGAATTGTCGATCGTAGAGCGACAAGAGGTCTCGACTTGTCCTCGCCGAAGGCCATAAGATAATAGGAATGCCATTTAAACGGATTTTAAGGGGCCTAGAAGACGATTGAATGGCACCGATGTGCAACCTTGACTTCCACGCGATAAAGTTTTATTTCCGTGTTGTGGATTCCAAAAGTTTCGGACACAAACTAAAAATGTCAGATCAACTGGCAAGTCAATCTGGCATACATTTAGGCGCGGGTGAAATAGAATTTTTTACGTCTGCGAGTTGATGGGGTGATGTCATTGACAGGTTTGACCTTGAACAGTTTTCTGCGTTTGGGCCTGGGCCTGACGAAATTGGAATTATGTATGGTATCCACCGTTTTTACACTGGTGAAGAATTCCTGTAGCAATTTAAACATGGTAATTTAGGCTAAATACTGTTTTAGTATTTAAAACGAATGGCTCTGAGAACAACCAACTCCGCAGAATCTTGGGAACGTGTGTACAAGGCATTTGAGGAAGTGAATTTCGCTGCGTTTGACTACGACACAATCAAGGCGTCGTTGGTGGAATACATGCAGATTTACTATCCTGAGAGTTTCAATGATATGATTGAGACGGATGAGTTGATCGCCGTCTTGGAAATGTTCGCCTATGTTGCGGAACAGCTTGCATATCGTATTGATGTTATGGCTCACGAAAATGTCATCACTTCAGCACAGCGCAAGCAGTCTATTTTGAAATTGATCAAGATGGTGTCATACAAGGCGACTAGAAACATCCCAGCTCGCGGTATGGTCAAAATCACTTCTGTCTCGTCCACGGAAGACATTTTCGATAGTCGCGGTATCAATCTTTCAGAAAGCACAATTCGTTGGAATGACAATAACAATACCAATTGGAAAGATCAATTCATCCTGGTGATGAACCGCATTCTGACCAGTCGTTTTGGTCAACCACAGAAGACCCAAGAGATTGAAGATGTATTGATGGAGCAATACACACTGAAGAACAATCTTTCATCATTCGTTAATGGTGTTTATAAGTATTCAGTGTCCACTGGGTCCGAAACCTTCCCCATGGAGATTGTGCCTGCGGATCTTGGGGAAGATGGACCATTTGAACGTGAACCTGACACTCTTTCTCAGTTCCAAATCTTGTATTCCAGTGATGGTGTTGGCGACGGATCGGACTTCACGGGTTTTATGATGTTCACGAAGCAGGGCACCTTAACTTCAGTTGATTACAACATTGATCAGAAGTTGCCCAATCGTAGAATTGACATGAGCCCAACCAACATCAACAATACCGATGTGTGGGTTCAGGAGGTTCTAAATGATGGATCTATTTCAAGTCGATGGGTTCAAGTTGAATCTCTAAATGAGCAGAATTTGTTCTTCAATAACATTCAGACCAGAAAGAAGTACGAAGTTGACACTCGCGAGGGTGATCAAATTTCTATTATTTTTGGTGATGGTGATTTTGCAGAGGCACCATTAGGCACCTTTAGGTTTTGGGCGCGTCAGTCAGCAAACCGGTCAATGATTATTCAAAAGAATAAAATTGTTGATCAGGCAATGTCATTTAAGTATGTTGGTCAGAATGGCGCAACCGAAACTTGCACCTTGACCTTTAGCTTAGTTTCAACTATCCAAAATGCTGCGCCAACTGAAACTATTGAACATATGCGTTCTGCCGCACCGGCTACATTCTATTCCCAAAACAGAATGGTGAACGGGCAGGACTACAATACGTTCCCACTGAAAGATGTCTCCATCTTGAAGATTAAGACTATCAATAGAACATTCGCCGGCCAACCGAAACACATTGATTGGAATGATGCTTCCGGCAAGTACGAAAATGTAAAACTGTTTGGGGATGATCTTAGTATTAGGTATCTTCAAACCATTGATGCTGTATCCACTGATGTATCTGGACAGTCGTTGATTGATTCAGTCATTGAGCCACTTTTAGAAACCCGAGGCATCATCAATAACTGTTTACATCTTTCCGCTTCGGATCCAGTTACGTCTGGTGTAGTCAGTTCGCCACGTCGGTTTTTTATTGAAGATAATCGTCCGAATGTTTATAAAGTCGGCGGCACCCCAATCCAAATTTCAAAAAGCTTTGTTGCTGACGGGTCTCTTAAAGAAAAAACCTCACTTCAGGGCCTAATCGATCGCCATTGGTATGGAGAGCCTATTGAGTATGTTCAACTAGATGATGGGACAGTGTTGGCGAAGATTCCAGATCCATTGGATGATCCGAAGGATGATGGTAAAATTTATTCACCTACTATTCCACGAACGATTGACGGAGTTAATAAGTATCCTCCCGGCGATAAGGGTAGTGAATTGCAGCGTATTGCCCAGCAGCCATTTTTCGCATTGAGATACAATCGGTATTTTGATGGTATTGGGGATGGTGTTATTCAAATTTTGAATAGACCACAGGGATCCCCCACTGACGGCATCAAAGAAGTTTGGACTATTGAGTTCTCTGCGGATGGCAGGACGTTTAATGTTCGCAGCAATATTCGTGGTTCTTTCCCAACTGGGACTATTGGTGAAGTTTACTATATCCAGCCAGACGGCTTTGATAACGTAGTTTCATTTTTCACTATTTCCGAAGGAAGTGTGAAATTTGAAGCTGGCGATTCATTTGTGTTGGACTGTGAGTATTCTGGATTACCTGTTCAGCGAACTGGTACATCTTTCAATTCTTCTGGTGTTATCAACCTTATGGGGTGGTGGCAAATTTTAGAATCTGATGAATTGGAGAGTTACTACAGTGGCGGATACATCGGAGAAGGCGACGAACATTTGTTTAACGTCGAAGATACTATTACCGCAGATACCCCGAATGGACCGGTGCAATCAACTTCACCGATTAAGAAGCATTCCTGGTTGATTTTCGTCAGAAAAATTTTCCAAACTAATACGGACACGGTAATTGGGTATGAGGTCAGTAACAGAAATCTGAAATTGATTGTGGAGTCCGAGAATACCAAATTTTGGTATAACGAAGTTGACAAGATTTTGGACATGGAGACATACAAGCCAGTCTATGATAACATCAAGTTACTTAGAAGCAACTTGGATGCAAATGGGTTGCTTCTGCGTAAAAACCAGGTTTATGATGTGGTCGGTGCGGTCAAAAATGACTTTGGTATTACCGACTTCCATAAATTAGAAGTGGTTCCCACCGATCTGTTGCAAGAAGATGATTCGGGTAATTTGGTCCCTGACCGGCTACTACAATTTGAGAATTTTAGTTTGGGCAGCTACCAATATTTCTCATTAAGCAACCCAGAAGTAATCTTGACTGGTCCAGAGGAAGCGACTGCTATTGCTGCCACTTGGACGAAGGGTTCTTTTGTGGACTCTTCCGCAACATACGGTCGAATCCAAATTATGGGTAGTGATGATGGACTAGATTTCATGTGGCAACACTTCTCGCCGTTCACCAACATCATTGATCCTTCGCCAACCAACATTATTGATGTCTATGTAATCACCCGTGGTTTTTATGATAACACTATGATGTATTTGCGTGGTCTTTCATCATCAGCCCCAGATGCGCCAACGTCATTTGAGTTGAGAAATTCTTATTCTAGTATCCTAGAGAAGAAAATGATTTCTGATACTGTGGTGATGCACTCCGGCAAGTTCAAGTTAATGTTTGGCGCAAATTCGGATCCTCAACTGAGAGCTAAGTTTAAGGTTGTTCGTAACCCAACTGGCTCATTATCAAATGAGCGCATCAAGGAAGAAATCCTTAGTGTCATCGATAAGTATTTTGAGTTAGAGAACTGGGACTTCGGTAAGGCTTTCCATGCTACGGAACTTATCGGTTTGATTCATCAGCGACTTCCAGCAGATTTGCTGTCAGTGGTTTTGGTGCCACAATATTCTACCAATTCCTTTGGTGACATGCTTATTGTTCCATGCGGACATAATGAAATTCTTATGTCATGCGCTCAATTGAGTGACATTGAGATTGTTGATTCATTCACTAATGCAATTCTGAGGAAGAAATGAAGATCGAAATGCTTTTAGAAAAAGTAAAAAAGAAGTATGTTGCGGGGATGAACGCCAAGGAACGAAAGATGATGGTTCGTGAAATTGAAAAATTCAAAGACACGGACCATAAGGATCCAAAAGCGTACCCGAAAGATTGGTCTGCCGATAAAAAGTACCGAGAACGAAAACATGGTAAGATCCCAAAATCTGATCATACTGAAAAATACCATCAGATGTTCGGTGAGGAACAAATTTTAGAATCCGTGGACACTGCTTTGAAAAATAAGTCAGAAAAAACTGGAATTTCTTTAACCATTCTTCGGCAGGTGTACAATCGCGGTCTTGCCGCATGGCGGACGGGCCATCGACCCGGTGTCCATCAACATCAGTGGGCAATGGGGCGGGTTAACAGTTTTATTGTTGGTGGTCCGGCTAGACGGGCCGATAAAGACCTTTGGGAAAAGGCGAAAAAATAAAAGGCTGGGTTTCCCAGCCTTTTTTCATTGGAAATGCCGACTAAATACCGATGAAGAATTTGATACCAGATGCGAGACTACTTTTCCAAGAATAGAACATTCGTTGACTTGATTCCGACTAACCTGCGTAATGAAACTAATGTTTCACTTATGCAGAATCTGTTCGACCGTTTCCTCACTAAAGAGGAAAGTGTGCCAATGTTCGGTTATGTTGGAAAAAATTCCGTTGGCGACCCGATCCAACGGTTGCCACAAATGAATTTGGACCGCGAGTTGAACCAGTTAGTTTCTACTTATGTGTTCCGTACTGGTTCCAAAACGCATTATTTCACCCCACACGACATTCTTTTGACTTTGGGCAACATGGGTGTGGCGGATCCAAAAGAATGGCTGAAAGCTACTGGTAATAACTACATTCCACCAATCGACATTAATAAGTTCGTGAATTTCTATGAATACTTCTGGGTTGCCAACTCTATGAAGTCGGCCCCCGAAATGTCATGGAATCAAAGCAACTCCCCCGAATATTACACAATTGCCAAACCAAGTGTTTCTTCCCAAAAGAAGATGAATGTTCGATGTGCGACTACCGAGATGATTGCGCTTACTGGTAGTGGTTTCTACGACGTAGACTTTTCAGTTGAGTTTACTTCTGATAGAGAGTTAACGGTAACCGCTATTGGAAATACTTTCGGCATGGAGTCCGGTATTTCTCAAAGCTTCACCCTCAGCGAACTGCCAACAAATTTCAATACGGAAGTCATTTCGGATACTATCAACTTTGTCAGTGGAAATACTATTCTGTTGAGTTTAGTGTTTACTCGTGAGCTTATGGTTGAAGATACTACTTATTACCAGACATTTTACGCTGGTGATAAGTTCCACATTGATTGTAAGTTTATAGATACTGCATACTTTGTCTCATTTACTGGTGGGCAAAGCGATATTCGTCGTGGTGGAATTTCCTCAGTGAGAACGCTATCACAATTTCAGATTATTGATGGCGTCCAGGTTCGTGAAGGGGATCGAGTTTTAGTAATCAATGGTTCTAATCAGGGAATTTTTGAAGTGGTCCGTGGCGATTGGGTCAAGACCACGGACAATACCAGCCAATCTGGCGATTACTTATACTGCCAAAATGGATTAGAAAACGGCGGGTTCGTGTTCTCATTCACAGATGGTCAATGGAGAAGGACAAGCGATACTTCGCCTGTCACTAATGACTGGCAAGAGAATAATTTTTGGGTTCACAAGTCCGTATTTGATTCTGCTCACCCATTCGACTTGTCTAAGGTGGAACAAGCACGCCGTCCGATTATTGAGTATTGGGATGGTCTTGAACTGAATTCCAGGTTTGGTGATTATCAATATACTCAACAAAAACATACATTCAATCAAATTCCATTATTCAACATTTACAACTATGACGGAACTTCGTCAGGTCTAACCTCGTCACTGTTTTATTATGTTGAAGACCCACGCAGCGAAATTGATCTGTTGCTGCAAAAACGTGTGAAGATGACAAGCAGTGAGGACTTTGTGTTCGAGCACGGCTTGACATTTGATGGTCGCTTACAATTTTACAAACATAATGGTCAGTTAAAAACTATTTGGCATGCCGGGTACAATGGTTCAGTAGTGGTGAGGCAATCATTTAGTGGTAAGGGTGACGGGACACTGCAGATTTCCGCTAAGGCAGATCAACAGCAACAAATTCTGTCATTCACCTATGTGTCAGCCAATACCTTCGAGATTCGTTCCTCGAAATATGGCGATGTGGTATCCACATTCACTACTGGAGCATTCGATACACCCATTGCTTCAGGTTCGATCACGGTTGGTAGTACGCCATTTAGTATCGGAGACGTGTTCTTGGTCATGATTTCTGGCCAAGAGAAAACCCGCGAAATGGTAATTTCCGATGGTAAGGAAGTCGGTGTTTTTGAAAATGGTGGAATTAAGTTCCCCCGAATGTTCTCTCATAATCCATTAAACGAAAACGATGGCGAGATTCGAGAGGGCTCAATGTATGGACACTTGCGCAGTGTTATCAATAATCAACTATCTAATGAATTTGATTACGCCTTCGGTGGTTCAATCAAGTCTTGGAATGCGCCAATGTCTTTGCTTTACTCTATGAGTATGCAAAAAGACATCAACCCATTAGAATTGATCGACTTCGCAAAGCGTGAGTACGAAAACGCATTGAATAATGTAAATGAAGTTTACTTCACTAACATCATCAAGTACCTTTTGGAGTCTAAGAACCTCAGTAACGGTATTGATGTCCCACATCTAACTGATTTCGTTATCGCTATTATTTCCAAGGACACTAAGTCCAAAACAATTTTCGTAGATAGCACTTCAGGAGTTCCCGGCTTCCCAATTTCGTTGGCAAAAATGGGATTGATTCCACGACATACACCAGAAATCATCTTTGATGGGGAAGTTTCCACATGGTTCATCAAGCATCATGACGGTCATCTAAATCCTGTATTTGAGAATGATTCCGAGTTCCAACAACTTCTGTTTGAAAAGCGCGTGAAGGCGGTCTATCCAGGAATTGTTTCCGACTATCAGCTCAATGAACCAACACCGGTAAAGGGCGCAATTTGGCGTTCTATTGTCAATCGCCAGAATGTTATCAAGGTATTTTGTGTTGAAGTTTCTTCAGCATCACAGCCTGAATTGAGAAATGCAGACGGATCAATTAAGTGGGATACTGGTGACGTATGGCACCAACAGGGCACTAATAAAATTTACAGATTCGACGCCGTGTCGGCCAAGTGGGATTTGACAACTGAGAGCCACAGTCAATTCTGGAAGATTGTTGACTTTGCCGAACTTCTGAACCAAGTTATCTTGGAAGTTGAAACTCGTCTATATGAAAATATTGATCAATTCAAGCCAACTCTACTGAATCCATCAGAATGGCAAGACCTGCCTTTCGTTGATGAGCTGCAGTCAGAACTTGCTTCATGGGCATTTAGGAATAAGTTGGATCCAACTGCGAACCAGTTTAATCAAAAAAATGCCTTCTCATGGAACTACACCCGGGCAACTATTCCAGGTATTCCATCACCAAAGGCGAGATGGTTCGATGTTATTAAGCAACACCAGACATTAAACTCAGGAGTTATTCCGACTGAGCGCCCTGATTTGTATCCATGGAAACTGCTTGGATTTAACGCAAAACCAATTGGTTGGGATGCTCAATACGCATCTGCGGTCGGTACCAATCCATCATTTGCTTCTACTTTTTCCGCGAAGGTTGTTGAAACTAACAGGAATTCACAAAATTACGGAACTAGAATTATTGATAATGTCATGGTTAAGGCCGGCGACATCGTATTGGTACATTCCAATTTAGTGGCATCACGAAATGGTATCTGGAAAGTAACAAATGATTTGTGGGAACCGGTCCAAGTTGCCACCTCTGCAAAAATCACAATTTCTACCGGTTCAACTCTGGCCGGCTCCGAGTGGGTATTTTCTAATGGTGAGTTCCATCAAATTAGAATGTGGTCAACTCAGATGTGGGAAACCATCAAGGCCCAGCGCCCATTACTGAAAATTTCAGTTAATAGGTACAATGATCGCCTACTGCCCCCATACGTCAATCAAAACATTAGTGTTGCAGAAGACGCCATCATCAATACTGTACCATCGGGTATCACCCTGCCATTTGTATTCGGCGATAAATCACAAGTCGAAAATCTGTGGATGAAGAGTATTGAATTTGGGTATAGCTTGGTCAAGGCGTTGTTTAGGCACGATCCAATTTCCTTCTATACCTCAGCCTGGGGATTGGATTTCATCACCGTTGCTGGTGTCCAAATGGAGTTGAATTCAGTTTCGCCTTTCAGCGTGAAGCGCATGCATAAGCATGGTGATACTCTTGAATTTTCTGACCGGTCATCAAATTTAACTGTCGGATCTGTGAATACTACTGCCGATGAAGTAGTAGAACTGACGATGGTTGGAGTATTCGATAGTCGGCAAGTGTTCAAATTGACGGTATCTGGTGTTGAAACTGCATATTTTGCAGAGGGACAGGAATTCTCCATAGCCTTACAAAATGTGCAAATTAGTGGACTGAAAATTGAAGATGGGGGTATCCCATTCCACATTGGTGATAAATTTGTAGTTAAAACCACTGGTGAAACTACCAGTATTTCAGTATGGTTTGAACACCAGAAATTTGTAATCCAAAATGGTTTCGGTCAGTTATTTGGTCAAGCCCTTAGGTCATTCGGTGTTGACGCCCAAATCGGTTATGCTTCTGCCGCATTAACTGATTGGGAGCCACAATTAGGCTACCGTGTTGGTGGCTACATGGACGATGATTGCATTGTTTCCACCTCTATGGAAACTTTGGATTCTAATGTGTACGAGCTTGCTTCAAAAAAGACTGCAAACTTCAATAGTTCATGGATTACGGCGCTGCGAGTTACCACTATTCAAGTCGGTGCAAATAGCAAAAAAGTACAAAATGGTTACATTCCTAACGATCAGGGGGATGATTGGGTATTCCGTATTGAGGGGTACAACCCAAATAATATGGAATTGAACTTTTACACATTCAACAAAAATGGACTATTCAATACATTTAATGCTATCGAAAAGGCACATACTCCTATTGATTGGAAACAATTTATCGAACCAAATGAGTTGCAGACTGTAACCCTGCCAGTCACAATTATTGGCATCCAAAATGTGTTAAACTTTGTATTCGGCTATGAATTATGGCTGAAGGAACAAGGCTGGAACTTCGATAAGAAAGAAGAGCGTAATGCTGACTTCAATGGTCGCTACTTGGACTTCCAGTATCTTCTGGAAAAATTCATTGATGGGGTTTATGCCAGTGGCGATGTTGGTCGCGGTGGCATTCTTAACCCTATTGCCGGTGGTATCTGGTTTGATCATCCTCAAGGTCTGTTGTCATCATTTGTTTGTGAAGGCATGTTCAACCCGCAAACTCATTGCGCGGCATATGACACTTTTGGTCTGAGAATCCAGCCACAGGATATGCAGATTTATCGTCAAAAAGAGCAATCGTTGATTGCAGCGAATACGCCAATCTTTAGTATTCATGCTGAAGTTGACGCCTATGAGCATCTTATGATCTTTAATAGGTTCATTCGACCTTCTGATGAAAGTGGTGTATTGTATGACCCATTCCAAGGATCAATTGTTTCCTTCATTAAGTTCAACGGTAAGCGTCAAGCATCACAGACATTGCGTCCAGAAGTTGGTGGATACATCTTACAAAATGATAAGCTTGTTCCAAACTTGGAATCTAACATCCAAGACCTTGGAAACATGTATGATTCAAATTATGCGTTCGACAATAAACAAATGACGGAACACGCAATGGCCCTATATGGTTTTAACAAAAAATCATACATGGCCAACATGGATTATACTGATAAGACGCAAGTGAATTTCTGGCGCGGAATGGTGCATATGAAGGGCACAAACATGTCCTTTGATGCGTTCAAGAACGGTAATAGATTTGATGATGCTCGACTTGATGAATACTGGGCTTATAAGATTGCTGAATATGGCGATGCAAGAACCAAAATTAAGCCAGAAATTGTATTGCGTGACTCCGATTGTCAGCAGCAATTCACAAAAATGACTTTAGATGGTCAGTTTGATGAAAACTTCATCCGGATTGATACGGATGATGAGGCACGTTGGTTTGAAAGTGCTGACGTTGGGTCAATCAAGCAATTCAATTCAAAAGTTGTAAAAGTGGAAGAATTTGAAATTTCACAGCAAGACATTGACAACTCTACTATTTTTCAGTTCAAGAATAGTGGGGACTTCGTTGCGTTCTCGTCCAACCTGACTAAAATTTCACATACATGTTTTGTTGCGAACGCCGTAGGACCAGCCACCGTCACTTATTCATCAGTGGACGCTGATACGCATTCACCATTTATGCTTATTAACTTCGATAAGCGAGAAAATGTACAGACAATTCCAGTTTGGCACCCAATCCATGGCGCTCATAATCCTAATGCTCTTGCGGCCATTGATATTACATCTAGCAAGAACCCGGCCCTGTACAATTACTCAACTATTATTGCTGGTAATTCTAATTTCGATGCCTATCGAAAGTGGGGCAAAAATGAGGTTGGATTGGTTTGGTTCGATACAAGAAAGCTGAACTACCTGCCATACAATGATGCTGCCCAGTATGACCAAATTTCACAGCGATTGAATCGTTGGGGTTCATTGTCTGAATTTGGAGAAATCAACGTTGCCGAATGGGTGGAGAGTGATGTTAGTCCATCTGAATACTTAGAACTCAGCAAATCTAGCAACAACGATGTCAAAACCGATGGTGTTCCGTATAATCCAAAAACATACCAACGAAGCCGTATTTGGTCAATTTACCCAATTGCCTGGAGTCAAGCCGGTTCCCCAATCGAATCTGCTCACCCTTCATTTAATGGTGCGTTTAATTCGGCAATCAATTTCCGGTCAAATGGTATGGTTTCATTGGAGACTGGAACATTTGACGGTCTTGGTGTGAATGTTGGCATGCGACTTGGCGCATGGATGGACAATCTGGAATATACTGGTCCACTCAACGAGTTCATCATTTCCGATGCGCCTGTTTCTAAATTCTATGTGAAAAATTCATTGGAATTCTTTGGGGACAACTTAGAGATTTTGGGTGTACCAGTTCGTATGAACATTTCTAATTCGGTGGTAAGCTCACAGGTTGGTGTTATGGAAGTGTCATTCGACCCATTTAATGATGTTGAAGAGACGCCAGTTACCAATTTCGATGGGACATTTACTGGACAAAGCAATTACACCATTTATGTTTCCGTATTCATGAATGACGTTCTTGTTGGTAAATCAGTAGTTGGGACCGCATCGGGTCCGTCAGGAACTGAGCCAGATGTGTCTTTTATTGACGATACTCCAATTTATGTGCAACTGTCTAACGGCGCACAGTTGGAATTCATTCCATCCCAATCATTTATCGGGAAGTGGTCTGATCTTGCAGGAGCAATCGATCAGGTTTTCTTTGATGGTATTGATGTTGAGGATGCAATTTTTGTTGAAGCTGTGACAATCGACGCATTAGAACCTTCATTTGAATTGCCTTTCCCAACCACATTGGTGAATGATGATGACGATCCACGCTACGCCGCTAATAATAACTGTGGATGGCGGGCATGGTCAGTCCCAACCCAAGATGATTTGGACAATGACGCCGACTTCCCCAATTCCATCTGGAAGCCATATGTCGGGTTGCCGTCAGTTATTCCGAACGTCTCGATGGAATTGATCAATGATGCGATTCAAAATGGTACGTTGACCTTGAATAATGGAGTTGAAATCTCTAGGTATTCAACCTCTTGGACTGAATGGAGTGAAGTAAATTCTGAATTACATGATGCCATTTCTACTGGTGGGGACGTATCCATTTCGTTGAGCGCCAAATTCGACCAATCCAGAATTTTCGTATTCAAGAATGGAGTGCGCCAGTTCCCGGGATCATTCACCATTTTCGGTGCTGCAGTCTTAGTCCCAGATACTAAAATTGGCGACCAAATCCACGTCGAGGTATCAAAATACCAACCGACAGAAGACGAGTTGGAGTTCAATCCGGATGTACAGGACGATCTGAAGAAGCAAGTACACTTCAAAATCGACTATGAATTTGTACAAAATGATGTCCGTAGTTTGGATGGTGGAATTATTGGTAAAAAGTATTACTTCTGGGTTACAGGTAAGACAACAACCAAGTCGAAACTTCCAACAACCACAATTTCAGAGCTGCTGAAAAATGGTCCAACTCAGTATGTTGTATTCCCATCAACAACCTCGTTTGCTGTTTTTGGGTTGAACTATCTGGTTGCCAAAAATGATACATTCAAATTGAGGTTGGTAAACGACTTGACACTCAGGTCAGACCCAAATGGATTGGATCTGAAGAACACTCATGAAGAATGGAAATTAATTCGTAAGGGCCAACGTCAAAAAGTTCCTGAGGCTTTATGGAATAAAATCGTAGATTCCATCTGTGGTGCTGATATTTCCAATCAAGAATTGCCATATCGGTCAATTGTTGAATATGATGCCAGAAACAACACCTCAACAATTTACGGTTTCGGTGATGGTCAAGTTATTGCTCCACGAGAAATCTTGGTAAAGACTATTTTCGACACTATCACAAATTCAAAGGTGACTATCGAATTCGACTTGACTGGGAACATTGATTTTATTGGCAGTGATGTTCTGGACTGGAACAATCCAGAAGAATGGTTTGATACCCCAGAAAATACCAGGAGAACTATGGAGAACATCTGGGCCAAGGCGAAGAACTCACAAATCAACGAAATCGTCTTTGCCGCTATTGAAGACGCATGTGCATACATTCAGGATATGACGCATCTGATTAAAACCTCAAGATTGAGTGCTTATTCAATACGCATCATCAACCCAAGTCCAGCAACGGAGGATTTCGAGTGACATTTTAGGCATTGTGGATTTCTAAATACCTAAAATGTCCCCTTGAGATGTCAAATAAATACAGTCGTTACTTAAATGGTCTGGTTTCGTATATCAACGATACGAAACCATTCCACTCCAAACTAACTGAAATTCAAGAAGTCTACCAATTTTCGGAATCCATGAATGTTGACATTCGGGAGACTTGGCGTTGGGACGTTTTGATGAAGGCGTATTGGCTGTATGAGTATTTTTCTGATGGCCGTCCAACAAATACATTTGGTGGACAACGAAAACACTCAATTCATTCAGTAACAAACCCCCTTTTCCGAGGTGCGTCTAATAGTAAGTTCACAGTTGGTTCTGATGAGTCAACTGCGATCGACTTCGTTCCAAATACATACGACGAAAACTCATTCGCACTATCAGATGTCATAATCTCAAGAAACAATAAAAACATTTTCTTACACCAAGGCTTAGACTACCATAAGTCCTATGGGGCTCAGGTTTTCCGTGTTCGCCAGACACATAAAATTGGGTTTAAGGAATGGTGCGGGAAGCAAGAATTTGTTACCAGTTGGGCGTCAGATGGCCAGCACCCAGTAATAAAACAAGTAAACATTCCAAACTCAGACGATATTAGAATTCGTTCCGGCAACGCAATTCGCCTGAACGAAAATCAAATTAAAATCCTGACGCCAGGGACTGTTATTGTTGATGGGTTTGTATCGGAATCATACTATCCACTTATTCAAGAAAAACAAGATGAAGCAGTGTTGACTGAGGCAACCAACTCAGTCAAAGAGTTCGCCATGGATAAGGTGAACCCCAATTCCGCATATTCAAGACTGAAGTCTATTTTTAGTGTAATTCAGTTACAACTTTCGCAGGCTGTTGCTCCGAATTCCCAAATTGCACTTAACAATTTACAGCTACAAATAGAAACGAAGATTCCATCTGATTTTGAAGAGTTGATGGTTTTTGTTGTTGCCGAAAACGTACCAGTTCCATCCGGATATGCTGGCTGGCGTGGTGTTGACACCACATTCCCATTAAATGATCAGAAGTATGTTGAAACTGTTCTGTATTCACATTCACCTAATTTGCTGCAAAATTACTTTACTGATCGTGGGCAATGGGAGTATGCTGGGGCGACCTATGAAAATGTAAGGGGTAAGTCATTTGAAATCTTCAATGTTACGCCTAATAACTACGCCAACAACTTTGAAGAGTGGAGTGTTGTTGCATATGACGAAGATACTGCATCAGTTTCCGGATCAACCAGCGGATTAATTGGTTCTGTTCAAATTGGTGAACGCTTCACTTCCAACGCCATTTCATTTTCCACAAAAAAGCTGAGTGGTCAGACTATTTCTACCGGCGACACAGTAGTTTTAACCCCAATTAATAAAATTGTAGTACATAGTGAAGCACCTCTTGAAGCGTGGTCTATCATAAAGACTGACCCGTTTGGATACTCACGTCCGGCAATTGCATCAAGACGTTTCGCGTTTGTTGAAGATTTGTCGGGCAACCTCGGGACAATTTCAATTCTGAGTAAAACTGTTGCGGATGGAACCGTTATTGTTCAAAAGATTTCTGATGACCTGCTTTCTGTAATCCATGAAAACGACCCCCGCATCAATGGCACTGTTCGTATTGGTGAGGTTTACAATGACGGCCTGATCGCATTTAAAATTAGTAATGGTTCTAAATTCCCATTACTAGATGATGAACTGTTCGCAATTGACATCCTCAACATCCCGCCCTATGCTCAAGACCTGAGTATCTGTTACACATACGATTGTGATGGGTATGATGCGGAAAACGCAGTTTATAATAGTGTGGATGATCCGTATAAAGCATACTTTAAGAAGTTCGAATTTGGTTTCGACGGAACAAAGAACTTTGAAGGTGGCGTATATGAAGAAAATTCAAAAAATACGAACAATGAAGATGCAGTAACCTACGTCCAAGACTTCCTGCGTAGACTTGAGTTTGGATATGATAGTCGATTCCTTGGATATGACTTTAACGGTTTCAATCTGAAGTTCACATCTGAAGATGTCGTTGATTCAAGGGAATGGCGCTTGCGTGCAAAACCCGACTTCACCAAACCACTTAAACTGCATGCAGATACTCCTTCCAATAAATTCAATCTTATTGCGTCATTGTCTCCAGGCGATGCTTATGCAGATGCAATTTACGATGCTCCGGATTCGCAACTTCCAGGCGAAGGACAAAGATCATCTTCAGATCCGGACTTAGATGTTGACCTATTCCTGTACTATTCTTCAGAATTTGCACTGGAATACTATAACGGTGATGGAATTGGATGGGTCGTTGTTGATGAACATGTACCAATTAGCACCAGATACACCAATTCAGACCATGGGATGGAATTCACAATTGTTCCGGCATCCAAGGAGTTTATCGGTGCTGAGGTCCATTCTAGCTGGTATGACGGAAATGGCGAAATTCAAACCGCTGTAACGTTTGGTGGGGATTGCCTGACTTGGACTGTTAAAAACCCATTTCCAATCTGTACTGGTGCCAATTTGGTTTCAGACAAGGTTCCTCGCGTGTTGATGCATGCGAGCGGATTCAATCAAACCGATGAATTTCTCTGGCGCATGGTCTTTAGAGACCCATCAACATACGATCTGACTGGTATTGGTCAAACCACAAATTCCGGAATTATCACCCCGGTGGAAGAAATTTCATTCCCACGAGATGGCTTTTCTTATAAAGATCGACAAAAGTCGATTCATTACACCTTAATTCCAAATGAATACGGGTTTGATAGCGGGGACATCGTATCTTTTTATACTTACAAATCACGACCGAACTATCTGGTGTATGGTTCAGTTTCTGGATGGCAACCACCAGCCGAATACAATAAGTATTATTGGAATGGGAAGATCGGTTTCAAAATAACTCCACCGGCATTCACATTCTATGAGGGCACAACGCTAATCGAAGGCTCAAACAACTCATGGAATTCCAGCGATGGTGTATTCTCCGTCAATTGGACCGCACACAACATTGTTGACACCATTTACGTGCTTAACAAAGTTGAAGACCGATGGGTTCTGTATAGAGATGGTAATTTAGTCGCGTCCGGAACATCAACTATTGATGATGGATTCATCAACATTTCCGTTCCCACTGATAAATTCTTTGGTGGCGATTACACGATAGTAGTTGACAGTGATGATTTCGACTACGCATTTGGGCAGGATCTCACAATCATGAAGTCATCTGGCTTCAGAAAAGTCAGAACTGCAGATGTATTGTCTATTGAGAAGTCCCGACCTGATGAATTGTTCATGCATATCACCGATTCAAATGCGGCGAATGACATGCGGCCAGAAAGTATGCCAATTCACACTTTTGAATTGTCAACTGATCAGGAACCAGAGTACAAATTAACGGACTACTCGCCGGAAGTCGATCTATACTCTAAATGGATCCCATTATCACCAACTAATCTGGATATTCGCCCATC
>JACCDT011319522.1_pt1 | contig 19181 bp, 21 predicted proteins | sample 7446291 | NCBI WGS metagenome assembly JACCDT01 (sample SAMN15323446, study PRJNA562643) | freshwater metagenome | isolation source: river surface water | place: USA:Blue River Watershed | collected 2017-08-17 | reverse complement strand
CCTCTCCTCACGCGGCCGCGAAATTTTTTCGGGGGGTATTCCAATAGGTTATGGCCCTAAATCCAACTGAGTTGTAGATGAAAAACGACCTAGAAATCAAAATAGAAAGACGAAAAGTCTCGGAATTAATTCCGTCGGTAAGAAATTCGAGAACTCACAGCGAAGATCAGGTAAAGCAGATCGCTGCGAGCATAAAAGAATTCGGATTTTTAAATCCGGTGCTGATAGATTCTGAAAATAATTTGATCGCCGGTCACGGGCGAGTTTTGGCAGCAGAAAATTTGCGGCTAAAAACTGTTCCTGCAATTGTAGTTGTGCACCTTGATGAAACTCAGCGCCGAGCCTTGGCGATTGCAGATAATAAAATTCCTCTGAACGCCGGATGGGATACCAATATCTTGAAATTAGAAATCGACGAACTGATGAAAGCGGGGGCTGACGTTCAGTTAGTAGCTTTCAGCGGAGACGAGCTCGCCGAACTTTTCGGATTAGAGCCAACCAAGGGAAAAACGGCGGACGACTACGAACCACCCGAGTATCCAATTGTTTCAAAGTTAGGTGACCTCTGGGAACTTGGAGATCATCGCTTGCTTTGTGGTTCGGCCACGAACAGCACGGACGTTAAAAGTCTCATGGACGGCCAGCGGGCGTCCATGCTCTTTACCGATCCACCGTACGGTATTAGCTGGCAAAGTGAGCATCATTCAGAGATCGAGGGCGACTCCCTTCGGGGCGACTCCCTCGTAAAGAATCTTTTAGTCCCAGCGCTGAAAGAAGTTCTTAAGCACTGCGATCAGGAAGCGGGTTGTTACATTTGGCACGGCGTTCAAACCCGAGAAGATTTTTCAGAGTCACTTAAGATGTCTGGCCTAAAGGAACTGGCTTATATTATCTGGGCAAAACCCAATATTGTTCTCGGTGGGAACCATTACCGGAATTCTTACGAACCTTGCTTCTATGCAGCCCGAGATGGAGTTAAGCCGAAATTTTACGGCGGTCTCGATGAGCCGAATATCTGGCGAGTACAGGTTAACGGGGAACTTTCTCAAACGGCAGTCTTAGGTCGTGGCCTGGTTGTGTTAAACGGAAGCGGTGGCAAGCTCTATATTAAGGGCAAAGAGCCGAAGGCTGAAAAAATTAGATCGGTAAGAATTTCTGAGAACCGACCGCTTTATGTTCTCGGCGAAGATCCGGCCGGATCTATTTGGGAAATTTCAAAGGATACCACTAAGTACGTTCACCCGACGCAGAAACCTGTGGAACTTTCCCTTAGAGCAATTCAAAATTCAAGTTTACCAGGCGAGATAGTTCTAGATCCGTTTCTTGGAAGCGGCAGCACTCTAATCGGCGCTGAAAAATTAAAAAGAAAATGTTACGGCATGGATATCGATCCCAAGTATGTCGATACTATAATTAGGCGGTGGCAAGATTTTACAGGAAAGGACGGAATCCTTTTTAATTCAAACGGAAGAACTTATGAGTCTGTTCGACAAGAACGGGTTGGCTAGCTTTACAGCTTCCACTTTGGGAGGTAGGTCCACCCAAGAAGGCATTACCCTAGAAAAGCTTGAGGAAGTTCAAAGACATCTTTTCTCACGTCCAAGACCAAGTGGAATAGCGATGACGCCGGAAGATTTTTTAAGCCTATGTGATAGTGGTCTCCTGTTAGCAGATCCTAACCCGACGCTTCCTAAATATTTCGGACTTCATATCGAGCTTTGTATCGGTGGAATGTTATTCGCAGCTACCAGAAAGAATGCTGAAGAATTGATCGCTTTAAAAAGCCAAGGTGACAAAAAGTTACCTGAGACCTAAACTATATTTGTTATGGCAAGAAAACAGACACCTACCCCATTAAGGATTTTGAGAGGGAATCCCTCTAAGCGCCCAATTCCTGAAAATGAACCTACTTTTGAGGGAACCCCAGAGGTTGTACCAGAACCGCCGACCGAATTAACTGACGACCAAAAAATTTTCTGGAACGATCTCTGTCCTCGCTTGGTTAAGGCAGGGGTATATAGCAGCGGCGATCGAGAATCGCTTAGTTTGCTCTGCGTTGCCCTGGCCGAGGTGAAGCATGCCAATGAGCAATTAAAGCTTGGTAGGGTTCTCAAAACCCCATCCGGGTATATTCAGCAAAGCCCCTTTGTCAGTATTCTTTGGAGCGCTATGAAAAGGGCTCAGTCTTTAATGACCGAATTCGCGATGACGCCAGCGTCACGCTCTAGAGTTGAAAAAATTGCCGGAGCTGGGGAAGAAGATCCACTCCAAAGGTTTTTGAACCGTGGCCAAAAGAAAAAAGCCTGAGCCGAAGCTCCATCCAGCAGAACAGTACGTTGAAGACGTTCTTTCAGGGAAGATAGTCGCCGGTAAGTATGTGCGCTTAGCTTGCGCACGCCAAAAGCACGACATTCAGCATGCCCATAAACGTGGCCTTTATCACGACCCTGAAGCAGCTCAGGACGCAATCGATTTTTTTTCTTTTCTCCACCATTCGAAGGGTAAGTGGGCTGGTAAGGAAATAGTTTTAGAGCCGTGGCAGCAATTCACTCTTTGGTGCGTGTTTGGTTGGAAGTGGAAGGATACGGGGCTTAGACGCTACCGAGTTGCATATGAGAGTGTGGCCCGAAAAAACGGCAAGTCAACCAAGAGCGCTGGCACTGGTTTGTACGGCCTGATAGCAGACAAAGAACAAGGCGCAGAGATTTACACAGCGGCAACCAAGCGCGACCAAGCACGTATTATTCACGGTGAAGCCGTGAGGATGAGAAATTCCTCGCCCTCAATAAAAATGATAGTTGGTTCCGTTAAGGATAATCTCCATGTAGTTGAGACCAACAGTAAGTTTGAGCCGCTAGGTGCGGATCAAGATACCATGGACGGGCTTAACGTTCACTTTGCGCTGATCGATGAGCTTCACGCACACAAAACCCGTGTTGTCTGGGATCTCTTGGATACTGCGACCGGGGCTCGAGACCAAAGCCTAATTTATGCGATTACGACCGCCGGCGTTGATAGATCTCCACGTAGCATCTGCTGGGAGCAGCACCGCTACGGCATGCAGCTCCTAGAAGGCTTTGACCAGCCTGATGGTATTAAGGACGACACCTACTTTGCTTACATAGCGAGCATCGACAAAGATGATGATCCGTTTGACGAAAGAGTGTGGATAAAAGCAAATCCCAACCTTAACGTCTCGGTCAATATGGATGACCTTCGAAGGAAGGCGCTCCGCGCGCGCGAATCTCCGGCCGCACTGAATACTTTTCTAAGATTACACCTAAACGTTTGGACGGACTCTGTAACTGTTTGGGTACCGGCGACTAAGTGGGATGAGTGCCGAGAGGAATTTACCGAGGAAGATCTCGAGGGTGAAGATTGTTACGGTGGCCTTGACCTTGCAGACACAAAAGATATCGGTGCCCTAGCCTTGATTTTTCCGAGAGAAGAGATCCGAGAAGTTCAAAACCCGCTTTCTGAAGAAAAAGAACTGGTAGAGATGGCGGTAACGACCTACAGAACAATATTTCGATTCTGGATACCAATAGTTAACGCCGAGAGTCGAAGCCGGCGGGACCAAGTGATGTACAAAACTTGGATCGAGCAAGGATATCTGATTGATACTGAGGGGGACGTTATCGACCACGGGATCATCGAGCGGGATATTTTGGCGCTTAGAAAAAAATTTAGAATTCTCCAAATCGGCTTTGACCCTTGGAACTCAACCGGGTTAGTCACTCGGCTTCAAGGGGAAGAGGTTGAAATTATTCCCTTTCGTCAAGGATTCGGATCTATGAATGCGCCGACCAAAGAGCTTGAGAAACTTATTTTATCAAAACGGATTGGGCACAACGGAAACCCAGTTAGTCGGTGGATGTTGGGCAATATCGCGATTAAACATGACCCGGCCGGAAATATGAAACCCGATAAAGAAAAAAGCGCTGACAAAATTGACGGCATTGTCGCACTCATCATAGCTTTAGGAACTGCGATTCTTGCGCCACCCGAGGACGAGAGTCCGTATACAAAACGCGGATTGCTAACAACTTAGCTTGAGCGCTAAACTTGTCCCATCTTTCATCCTTTTTAAAATTGGGTTGAATGCGTCTACTGAAGTTTTTTAAAAGAAGCATAAACCCGTTCTATGCCGTCGATGATGAGGACTACGTCGCTGGTCTCTCGAATACCTATGCTGGCGTTAGGGTTACGCCAGAAACAGCAGTTAGGCTAAGCGCTGTCTACGGCTGTGTGAGAGTCATTTCTGAGACCTTAGCCGCAATTCCTCTTCTAGTTCACAAAAAAGAGGGCGAAAAGCAGTCGGTGGATCTCGAAGATCCACTTTATACTTTATTGTATTACCGTCCGAATCCTTGGATGAGCAGTTACGATTTTTTCCGTCTTCAAATGTCCTTTGTTCTCCTTCAGGGCAACGCTTACTCCCATATAATTAGAAAGCGCGGGAAGCCTACTATGCTGGTCCCCCTTCATCCCCAAAGGGTCAAAGTTCGACTGACCGCAGGCGGGCAAAAAATTTATTCTTTTATGAAAGAGGATTCTAGCACTTTAGAAATCCCAATGGACTCGATGCTCCACTTTAAGGGCATGAGCAATAACGGTTTAACGGGTCTAAGCGTCATTGAAGACGTGGCCAAGCAGTCAATCGGCCTTGGACTTGCACAAGAGGAATATGGCTCAAGATCGTTCGGCCAGCGGGCTAATATCGCGGGAACCTTAGAGCATCCAACTAAACTAGATGACTCCGCTCACAAAAGAATATCGGACTCATGGAACAAAACTTACAGCGGCTTACAAGCTTCCCATAAGGTTGCCATCCTTGAAGGTGGCATGAAGTTTAACCCCATTTCCATGACAAACGAAGCAGCGCAATATATCGAAGCGAGGAAGTTCCAGGTAGAAGAGATCTGCAGAATCTTTCGGGTGCCACCCCATAAAATTATGGATTTTTCTCGAGCTCATTTTAATAATATTGAACATACCTCGATTGAATTTTATACAGAAACTATCGTACCTTGGGCCACGTGTATCGAAAAAGAGATCGACTGGATCTTGATCGGCGAACCTGAGCTGAAAAGGCGCTTTGTGAAATTCAATATGAAAGCGGTTCTTCGAGGTGATAATAAAACTAGGGCCGAAGTCCAGAACACTCGACTCAATAACGGAATGCTTTCAATAAACGAAGCTCGGGAAGAGGAAGATTTGAATCCGATCGGTCCAGAGGGGGATGTGCATCGGATACCTCTTAACACTGGCGCAGCAACCGAAGGGGATACTGTGGAACCGGATGACAAACCAGAGTTAGAAGAGGAGCCAAAGAAAGAAGAGCCGAAAGTCCAACAGCCGGAGCCATCCTCTAGGACAAAGGACATGGAAAGACTTAAATATGCATTTATTCGTACTCTAGAAGACTCGATTTCGCGTGTTTGTCGCCGCGAAGCGGCAGAAATTCGCTCTGAAAGTAAAAAAATACGCCTTTTTTCGGAGGATTCATGGCCTAAAAATAGCGAAAATTGGGCCAAAATGTACGAAAAATTAGTCACGGAATCTGTTCGTGGAGCAGTATTTGCGTGGGTTGAATCATTAATTTTCTATGAAAAAGCGGAAAAAACTAGGTCAATTCGTCCAAGAAACCTCGAGAATTCGGGGATTTTATCAGATAAATTGGCTTATAAGTGGGGCATCTCATATGGCCAGCAGAGCCGAAAGTTGCTCACAGAAGCTTTGTCTCTCGAAAAAAGAGACCTTTCAGAGTTAGCAGAAGATATCGAGCGGACAAGGGCGCGCAGAGAAGCTGAGAAGTGGATCGAAGAGATCGAAACGGAAGTCGGGATCGCTCTTTACGGGACAGTTCACGAAACTAACTCGGTTGAAGTAAAAGTGCATGTTGAACATGAAAAGTTACCTCCTCCAACAACTCAAATCCTCCAATTTAGTACGGATTCGGAGGGAAGAAAGGTTGCGAAAGTTATTAGGGAGCCGATTCAGTGACAATATACGGCGGCACGATAGCAATTTACGAATCATGGAAAGAACAGATCGGCAAAGCTCCAAACTTAGCGTCCGACGTTTTCAAAATGCTCCTGGTGACAAGTTCGTATGTTCCCGATCTAGCTTTCCATTCAGTTCTTTCCGATGTTTCTGGCGAAGTTACTGGTAGTGGCTATGTTCAACAAACTTTGGGCAACGTTACCTTTTCTCAGTCTCTCGGAACGGCAAAATTTGATTTTGATGATCCGGTTTTCTCCGCAAGTGGCGGCAACTGGACTGCTCGGCGCTGGATTATCTATGACGACAGTGTCGCGGTGCCTTTAAAGCCGCTCATCGCTGTTGGTTTAATCGATTCTGCAGATATGGATGTTCTTGTGACTGATTCCAACACTTTAACTTTCAACGTGAATGCCGCAGGGCTATTTACCCTCTCTTAAGGAGTAGCTTATGGCTGACGGCATAATACTCCCAGGCGTAGGTGAACGAGTTTCGACCGATCAGGTTACTCGTAACGCGATATTGGAGCACATTCAGCTATTAAAGATTGCTCTTGGCGCTGAAAATACTTTTCAAGGCTTCTTAGAGTTTGGTCAGAAGCCAATGACTAGCAGCCTTTCGGTTGCTATCTCTTCGGATCAAACCCCAGTTCCAATGTACATAGATCTTTTACCGCTGCCGGTAGGGGCGTCGACTTCAGCGAAACAAGACACGCAAATCACAGCACTTCAATTAATTGACGATATAGTTCACTCGGGCGATTCCGCTTTATCCAAGTACGCCGTGATCGGCGCCGTATTGGATGATACCGGAACCGGCACAGTGACTGAAAACCAGGCAAATGCACTTCGAATGTCTTCAAGGCGAGCGCTTTTAGTCGAGGGTGTGGCAAGTGGGACTGCAATCCCAATCTCGGCCGCATCCCTACCCTTGCCGACTGGTGCAGCAACTTCTGCAAATCAAGCTACGGCTATTATATCTTTGCAACTAATTGATGACGCCATAGGACGAACTGGTGATTCAAGCTCTAAGATGATGGTTGTGGGTGGTCAGTTAGATGATGTCGGAACGACCACGCCCTCTGAGGGTCAACTAGGCATGTTCCGAATCACTGCAGCTAGGGGGCTTCATACAAATTTAAGATTTACTAGTGGAGCGGAAGCTGGAATTTTAGCGACTCCGTTAAGAGTAGATCCCACGGGGACCACTACCCAACCAGTCTCCGCAAGTAGCTTGCCCTTGCCTTCCGGCGCAGCAACTTCGGCGAATCAATCGACTGAGATAACTTCACTCCAATTAATTGACGATATCGTGCAGGCGGAATCGGCAGCTTTTGGGGGAAAAGGTGTCGTTGCGGTTGGCGTTCTTGATGACACCGCGACAGTGACATTGACCGAGGGCCAAGCGGGGAGTTTTCGGTTAACAGCTCTGCGCGCGCTTCATTCAAATCTTAGAAATGCTTCTGGGGCTGAGATAGGAATATTGTCGGCTCCCATAAGAACCGATCCTACCGGGACAACCACGCAACCGGTTAATGTTTTGGACGGGTGCACGGTAGATGTTAATAATATTCTTGGCCTCATTAACCTTCCGATGGGTGCAGCGACTTCAGCGCACCAGTTAACTACCCTTACCAGTCTGACCACCATCGCAACCAATCAGGCGACTCAGACAACGTCGCTGCAGTTAATAGACGACGTAATTAAAACGGATGACGCTGCTTTCACGCCGGCGACCGATAAAGTTTTGATGGTTGGTGCTGAGTTCGATGACACCTCGCCGGACAGTGTCAATGAGGGGGATGCCGGTGCTATCCGCATGTCTGCCAATCGAAATCTTTACGTAACTATTAGGGATGCGGCGGGTAATGAGCGGGGCCTAAATGTCGACGCAAGCGGTCGTATAACGGTCCTAGCCATTGGAAATGTTGGGCATGATGGCGTTGATTCTTCTAACCCTGTTAAGGTCGGTGCGCGCGCGCGTACTAGTCATATTACCGCAGTGGCCAACGACGATAGATCCGACGCGATTTGTAATACCAAAGGGTTTAGGGGAGTAACTCTCTACCACGAGAATCGAAACGACACTTTTACTAGCACAACTAACGGCACCACTATTGATTGCTCGTTTTCTCCCGTAAAATATTACGGTTTAGTGGTTAACCAAACCGGTACGGTCACAGTCTGGGACGTAAGACTCGAAGGGAGTCACGACAACGTAACGTTTACGCAAATTCTCCAGCATACCAATGTTACAGGAACGGGCGTTCCGGTTTTCTCAGCCGACGCGATTCCTAGACCGTATCTATATATCCGAGCAAGGTGTGCCGGACTAACTTTAGGACCAGGAACAAACGTAATTTCGACAATTATCGCGACCCAGTAGTATCAGCGTATGACGCTTGGATTACTCTATAGGACCATTGATCATGCTTGTATTCTTCCGAGTCCGATATCGCTAACCCTCGCCGCACAAGCGCCGACCATTGAAACCTCAAATGTGACTTTTGAAGAGCCGCCGATCATTATCGGAAATGGCGATATTATCCCTTTTGAGGTTCCAAAAAAGAAAAAAGCGAAGAAGAAACCAAAGGTAGTTAAGCCGAAACCGCTTCGAGTAGAACTTCCTTCTTTAGAGATAGCGTTCTATGTGGAACCTTTCTCGGCAATTTTGACGCAACGTCACATCGCTAAAATCCCGTTGGCGGATCTATTTGTATTAAGTTCACCCCTGGGAATAGAGGCAGAACTCAAGTATCCTCTAGATGACTGGGAAATCGAAGCAGTTATGATCGCACTAAATTTATAAGGCAGTTATGTCAAAGAAGCTCGAGCGGCGCTTAATGGAGTCTCGGGATATCGAAGTCCGCGCAGATTCTAAGAAAAAAAACGTCATCAAAGGGTATGCTGCAGTTTGGAACAGCGAGTCTGTGGACCTTGGTTTTTTCACAGAAACCGTTTTGCCCGGAGCTTTCGCTCGAAGCATTAGGGAGGGCGCTGATGTAAGGGCGCTAGTCGATCACGTTCCTTCTAAAATACTGGGTCGTACAAAGGCGGACACGCTAAAGCTTGAAGAAGATAATAAGGGTTTATATATCGAAATTGACCCGCTTCCCGACACCCAATTAGCCCGAGACTTGGTTGAAAATATGCGCATGGGCAACATCTCTCAAATGAGTTTTGGGTTCTATGTTCGAGAAGATCGATGGTCGATTAAAAACGGCAAAGACCACCGTGAGATTGTGGATGCAGATCTCTTTGACGTCAGTATAGTTACCTATCCAGCATACCCGGCAACGGTTGCCGAAGTTTCGGAAGCACGAAGCCTCAAAGATGTTTTTGATTCAAGAACCCTAGCGCTGGAAGAGGACAAAAAGTCCGATACTTCTGGTCCTACGCTTAAAGGGTATTGGGATTACCGCCATCGGTGGTTAATGCTTGATTGTTATTCAGCACCCCCTAGTTCCATAGGGATCTCTACTAAATAAAAAATACCCCTATCGAAGAATGTACCACGGTGGTACAGTTTTTTCCATGGCGCACCTTGGCTGAGTCCGTAGACTCCTCCCTTTGGTGCACAGTGACACGCCAGCGTCTTAAGACGCCCAACGTTACCCAAGAATTTAAACCGATTTTTATTCGGTTCTGGGTGGCGTTCTATCAAAATTTAGGCTCCTCCCCGAACCAAAACCATTAGGGAGGAGTCAATGAAACATCTTTTGAAGTTAAAAAAGGATCGCGCCGCTCTTTTTGACGAGATGCGCGGAATCTTGGATAAGGCTCGCGGGGAAAACCGCGACCTTAACGCCGAGGAAATTCAGAAGCACGAAGCTCTCGAAAAGTCGTTCAATTCGCTTAAAACCGATATTGAGCGCGAAGAGAGAATGCTTGCGATGGAGGGGGAAATCGATCGGAGCTTTGAGGGCGAAGGAGATCCCGATGTGGAGCCAGCCGAGCCTGAAAACCGTTCGGCTAAGCCAGGTGCTAAAGACTCGGAACCTAAAAAGATTTTCGGAAGCTTCGGCGAGCAGCTCATGGCGGTAAGAAATTCTTGCTCCCCTGGAAGTCGAATTGATCCGAGGCTTTTAGAGGTTCGTACCGCAAGCGGTCTGAACGAGCGGAACCCCAGCGATGGCGGATTCTTAGTTCAGCACGATTTTTCGGCTGAACTTTTGAAAAACGCCTGGGAATACGGCCAAGTAATTAGCCGTGTGAACACCGTACCCATTGGTCCTAATTCGAACGGGATGACCTTCTTAACTTTAGAAGAGTATTCCCGGGCGACTGGCTCAAGGCAGGGTGGTGTTCAGATTTACTGGGCAGCGGAAGCTGAAACAGCTACGGCGAAAAAGCCGAAGTTTGGTCAGTCAACGATGAACCTGCATAAGCTACTGGGCTTCTGTTATGCGACCGAAGAACAGTTAGCTGATAGCCGGGCACTAGAGGCAATAATTAGCGAAGCGTTTAGAGACGAGTTCTCTTTCGTTTTGGACGATGTTGTTATCTCTGGTAACGGTGCTGGGAAGCCGCAAGGTATACTTAGCTCCGATGCTTTGGTTACTGTTGCCAAAGAGTCGAGCCAAACCGCCGATACTATTAACTACCAAAACGTTTTGAAAATGTACTCGCGCATGTACCCGCGAGGTCTTCAAAACGCAGTGTGGTTCATACATCAAGATGCAATCGTGCAGTTAGCGCAGATGAGTTTATTGGTTGGAACCTCTGGCGGTGGTCCGGTATTCATACCGGCCGGCGGAGCATCGAACGCACCATACAATACTTTGATGGGGCGTCCGTTGATTCCGATCGAGCAGTGTTCGGCTTTGGGTGACGTCGGAGACATCATATTTGCTGACATGGGTCAGTACCGGATGATTAACAAAGACGGGCTCAAAGCCTCTAGCTCCTTGCATGTCCGATTCCTTTACGACGAACAGGTCTTTAAGTTCTCGTATCGGTGTGACGGGCAGCCAAAATGGAAGAAAGCAGTTACCCCCTATAAGGGCTCTAACACTATCTCGCCGTTTATCACGCTGGAAGCTCGGTAATAAAAAGGGTGGTCGGAGAAATTCGACCACCCAAAAAACTTTTGAAATGAGAGGGTCATATGAATGTTCGAGAAATGATGCATTTTGTTAAAGGGCTTGCGCCGGCCGCCGATCGTTGGAACACCAACCCGGCGACTGATATCGTGAAGCTTGATGAGTGGAACAAGGCGGTGTTTCTTGTTCACCAGCAGGGTGGTACGACCGGTGTCGCAACCTTAACTGTTGAAGCTTGTTCCGATAACACCGGGACTGGCGCAACTGCGGTGGCTTTTGCTTACGCAGTTGGAGCTGATGGTGCTGGCGCGAACAGCGATATCATGGGAGCTAGAACGGAAGCGGCGGCGGCTGGTTTTAATACCACTGCGGCTATTGACGCACTATACCTCATCGAGATTAGAGGCGATCAGTTGCCAGATGGCAAACCATATGTTCGACTGAAATGCACCGAGGCAGTGAACGATCCGGTAAACGGCGCAGTAGAGATTATGCTCTACGAAGGGCGTTTCATTGGGGATGCTCATAATAGCGTCATCAATTAAGTCACAACTTATTGTTGTTGTTGTAGCCGGGTAGGTTCCTCGACCCCAAGCGAGGGCTTACCCGGCATTTTTCAAAACGGCTCATCGATGTGGAATACTCCAGGCAATCGAATCGTTGTTACTCCACCAGCTTCTGAGCCCTTCACTGCGGCAGAAGTAAAAACTCAGCTAAGGATTTCAACTTCAAGCGAGGACTCTTTAATAACTCGTTTTATCAAAGCTGCCCGCGAAGATATGGAAAATTATCTTTGTAGAGCTCTTATTACCCAAACCTGGAAAGTTAAGTTCGATTATTTTCCTCCGAATTGGGAAAGGGAAATTCAGATCCCCTTCCCCCCGTTAGTCAGCGTTACTCATGTTAAATATTACGACACCGACGGCACGCTTCAAACGATGGTGGCAAATACTGAGTATGAAACACTTCTTAGCACCGACTCTTTCGGTAGAGTTGCGCTCTTACCGGATCAAATTTGGCCGATAACCGATCCTCAGAGAAAAGACTCTGTAGAAATTCAATTTGTTTGCGGTTACGGGGCATCCGGTTCAAGCATTCCGGCCTCAATACTTAATGCGATGCTTTTACAGATCGGGAATCTTTACGCTAACCGCGAAACGAAAGTGATCGGTGCCTCGGTCGACTCAATGGATGATTTCATAACTAGCCTGGTCTCAACTTATCGTTGTAAGAGGTTCTTTTAATGCGATCTGGACCGATGGACAGAGAAATAATTATTCAGCAGGTAAGTCTGGCTGATAATAGCTTTGGTTCGAGTCAGGTTCCTACCTGGTCGACCTTTGCAACTGTTTGGGCTCAAGTTACCCCGATGAAAGCTGATGAAAGATTTGTTTCAGCTCAAAAATACGCTTCTAAGGTGAATAAATTTAGAATTAGGTATCTTACCGGGCTGCTTCCGACTATGCGAATATCTTACGACGGCGTCATCTGGAAAATACTAGGTCTTTCAGAAATGGGTCGACACGATGGGCACGAAATTTTAGCGGAGTCTTTAAGCTAATGGCGCTGGAAGTTAGGTTAGAGGGATGGGAGGAAGTTCGAAAAAAACTTCGGAAACTCCCTGGTAAGCTTGCCAAGAAAACTATAAAGGTGGCGCAACTTAGAGCTGCGGCAGCTCTAGCTCAGGAAGTGATCGCACGTGCACCAGTGGGTCCGACTGGAAGACTATCGGATTCAATAAAGCATGGATTGAGGCGTGCTAAGCCTGGCGAAGTCGCGACCAAAGTAACGGCAAATATTTTTTATGCCCGAATGGTTGAGTACGGCACATCAAAGATGAGCGCTAGACCATTTATGCGTCCGGCTTTTGATGCCAAAAAGGCTGAAATGATTGAAATTATTAGCAAGTCTCTTAAGGCGGACTTGGAAAAGGAGGTGAATAGTGGCGGTTAGTTTTTGTGAGGAGTTTATTTATGATCGGCTATTAAATTTTGCCGGAGTGTATGCGATTACGGGAAAAGGGATTTTTCCGGTCAAAGCGCCGCAAGATTCAGCTAAACCGTGCCTTAGTTACCGAAAAGTTTCGGCACGACACATAGAATCTATGACCGGAAGCTCAGCCCTAGTTTTTACGAGAATGCAAATTGACTGTTGGGCATTCGCTTACAGTGAAGTAAAAAATTTGGCCGAACAGGTTCGCTTAGCTCTTCAGGGCTTCAAAGGGGGTATCGGAGTCCGAATTGATGGAATAAACTACATCGGTGAACAAGATTTTTATGAAGATGATACCGAAATGTTCCAAGTATCAATGGAGTTTTTGGTTCATCACAACGAAGAACAGCCGTAGATTTTTTAGGAGTTAGTTATGTCAGCAACCGTCGGAACATCAGGCTTTGGAACTCTTCTTAAACGGGGCGACGGTGGGGTCGGCGCTGGAACACAAGCCTCGAAAACTATCGGGACCAGCAATCAGCAATTAAAAGTTCTCGCGAAGGCAGCGGGAACCGCTGGCAATAGTAAGACTTTTGGGATCGTGGTGTCTGGAACCAGCACGGCTTATTCCCAAGTTATTACCGCCAACTCGGTGTTGATTAACAGCGCAACTGACGGCGGCGGTCTTGCAACCACTACAGTGGCACAAGCAATTTCAAATTTATATGTCGACTCGACTTTTGTTGCAAACTTTCAAGCAACTGTTGGCACTGGGAACGGTACGGGCGTGCTTGTCGCTGGTGCGGCCGGAGTCTTGTCCAGCGGTGCAAACGGTACCGAAATTTTTACCACTGTTGCCGAAGTTAACAATATCTCTCTTAACGGTCGAAGCCTTGAGCTAATTGATGGAACTCACATGGAGTCTCCGAACTCCCATCGTGAGTATATCCCTTCCCTTCTTGACTCAGGCGAAGTTACCTTCGATGTCAATTTCTTGCCAGCGCACGCTCAGCAAGTGGGCCTCGAAACCGACCGTACCAACCGGGTTAAAAGAAACTTTACTCTTACCTGGACCGATACGGCGGCAACTACCTACAGTTTTTCAGGTTATGTAACCGGCTTTGATGTTCAGTCACAGATTGACGACAAACTAAGCGGTAGCGTAACTATTAAGATTACTGGACCGATTACGACTTTATAATTAAAACCTTATGACTAATGCCGAATTGGCTCAACCTGAAGTTGAGCTTCAGCTAGATAAGCCTAGGAAATTCTGTATTGATTTTAATGCGCTTTGCGTTCTTGAAAAAATCACCGGACGCAATGCGCTTTTTGATACAACCATCTGGATAAAACCTGATCTGAATATTCTTCGGGCTATCATTTTTGCTGGACTTACCGGCAACGATCCAGAGCTGACACTGCATGAGGTTGGTAAAATTATGACCAACCATCCCTCAGTCATTCAGTCGGCAATGCAAGCCGCAACACAAATGATCCAGGCGATAATTGACGGTCAAAAAAAAAGCAATCCGTAAACTCTGAAACCAGTAGCGAGAAAAAAGAACTTGATTGGCTAGAGCTCTTCGCGCTAGCAGTCTATGACATGAAGCTCGATCCCAAGGTCTTTTGGCGACTCACCCCTGCGCAGTTTATCGCAATCTCCGAACGACATGACAACGCCGTGAAGCTCGAAAATTTTCGAGTTGGTATCGTTGCCTCAGTTATCATGAATCGCCATAGGGGCAGGAAGGAGAGGACTTATAAGCCCGAGGATTTCATGCCACAGTACGGTGGAAGGAAAGCTTCTTCTAAGACAGGCCCCCAACTGTTAAACTATTGGAAGCACCTAGTAGTCCCCTCTTTCGGAAGTAAAAATGGCAGTAGTAGCTGACGAACTCATTATAGAACTTAGAACGAAGTTCGAGGCTTTCGCGCGGGATATGAATTCCGCGGCCAAAAACTTATCTAAGTTTGAGTCGCAGTTCTCTAAAATAGGGAAAGGACTTGGTGCCGCCCTTAGTGTTGGCCTTGGGGCTGCTGCTTTAGCCGGTATTAAGAAAATCACCGACTCTGTGCTATCCCTCGCCGAAAAAGGGGATAGGTTAGATGATATCCGCTCTCAATTCTTAGCTTTGGGTGGCGATAACGGAGCAATTCAAAAGGCGAGCGACAAAGCACTCGGGATGGTTAGTGCTTTCGATCTCATGGCGACCGCCAACAAGGGATTGCTCGCCGGTCTTCCGGGCTTAAATCAAAACTTTGAAACTATCGTCGATGTTGCCTCCCGCGTGGCTGATGCAACGGGTGGTGATGCGAAAGAGTCTATTGATTCTTTAATGGCTGCCATCATTAAGGGAACGCCAAAGGCTCTCGCACAGTTTGGTGTTCTCATAGAAAAAGGTGCTAGCACAGAAGATATTTTTCGAAAATTAAAAGAAGCTCAAAGTGCTTTAGCCCCAGTTAGTGACTCAGTCGCAAATGCCCAGACTGCAGTCGGGAGATCCTTCCAAGATGCAATTGGGAAGATGGCCATTTATATAAATAACAACGAACAGCTCAGAGTTGCTCTTAGAAATCTAGAGACGACTTTGAGCGAGATTGACTTAGTGGGCTTTGCAAAAGCCCTTGGAGTTGTTGCGACCGCAGTCGTTAATCTAACTAATGCTTTCGTGAAACTCGCGGACGGAGCTGTTCAAGGCTTCGAGATGCTAAGACTCGACAGCAAGTTTCAAGAAAGGCTTGGAGAGTTAGTAAGAGACGGGATCGAGTTTAAAGAAGCAGAAAAACGGGCTTACTTAGAAATCGTTAAGCCTGTGATGGACGCCAGCAAAGCACTTGAGCAGCATGGCGATGTTCAAAAAAATATCCCTCCTTTAATTCGTGGAAGCAATGAGGAGTTAGATAGGCAGCGCGAAGAGGTCGAAAAACTGACCAAAGAATGGAATAAGCTCGGCCAAGAGTTTAAGGAAAATTTACTCAAAGAAAAAATCCAAGAGGCGATCAAGTCGGGCGATCGAGCAAATTTTGAATCACTTATTTTAGATCTTCAAACTGCAGTTTTTACTGGTTCAAGAAAAGGCTTCGAAGAATTCGTTGATGCTGGCGTCCCTGGGGCTACTAAAGAAATGGCCGACAACATGGCTGTTTTGCTTTCCGAGAAAGCAACCAAACCATTTGTTGAAGACTTCGAAGAAAAGATGAAGGACGCCGCCGAAACTTCGGCAAAGGCGATGGAAGAGAATGCTAAAAGAGTTAAGGATGCGTATCGAGATTTTCTTGACGGCTTTTCAAATTTATTCAATGAGGCTGAAGAAACTTTCGGACTAAAGATCCCCGATGGGATGAAAAGAGCCGTTGATTTAGCTCAAGGATTAATCAGTGTTTTTGACTCGATAGCTAGTATTCTCAATTCTTTTGGAACCATATCGGCGTCTATAAGTGGTGGTGGCTTAGGTGGTATCGGAGGATCTATTGCCTCTGGTCTTTTAGGTGCTGGCGGAATTGGAGCAATCACCGGTGGGGCTGTCGGAGGTTACGGCAGCGGATTTTTAGCGGGGCTTACAGGTACTACCACTGTGGCCTCAACCGCCGCCGGTGCGTCGGGTGTTACGGCAGGGGCAACCGCACTAGCCGCAGTCCCTTATATAGCGGGCGCGGTAGCACTTTATGCCGGACTAGATGCGGCGGGAGTTTTTAAGAATAAGCGCCATCCTGATACTGATGCCCGAAAAGATGTCATCGGTTTTCTTGAAGAAAGAGTAGGTCGAAATATTCTTGCTGGCCCCGATAGTCGGTTCAATACCGAAGCCGGTTTTTCTACTCTTCACTCTTTGGATAAGGATACTCAGTCAGTTTTTAATTCAATTGGGAATGGGCTTAACGCACTCCTTGGAATTACAAGGGGAACCGGCGAGCAGATCGGTGCAATTTTAGCCGACGATGTCGGTGGTACAATTGATGGACTAAAGCTACTTATTGGTGAATTAGGAATTTCTTTTCAAGAATTCGAAGCTCAGATCATTGCTCAAGGCATTGAGATGAACAAAACATGGCTTGAAATTGAAGGCACCATTGCCGGAGTAGAGAGGGCTTTCAAGCCTGGACTCGATGCGGTTGGGGCAGTCGGTGACGCAGTCGATGACTTTATACATTCAGAAGGTCGAGGACTTCAAGCACTCCAATCTCTTCGAAATATCGCTATTGAAGCGATGGAAGATGGCGCCAAGAGCATGCAGGACTTTAGAGCCATAGTTGAAAGAGAAGGTGGGCTGAGTGCCGAAGCGGTAGATCAGCTTTTCCTGGCACTTAAGCAGCGGGGCATCACAAAGATTGATCAGCTTGTAAATAGTTCCGACAGAACCGCCGGCGCAGTTGTAGCTGACGTTACTGCTATGGGCTTTGCGTTTGAAGAGATGACTGAACAAATTAAGCAGGCAGTTGAGGCAATGCAGAGTTTAAATACTCAACTTTCGGGAACGCCGACGGCCGGCGGATTCCTCGGAGGTACTCCCGAGGCATTTGCTAAAGGTGGAATCATTTCTAGTCCCACATTAAGTCTTATGGGGGAAGCTGGTCCGGAGGCAATCTTGCCGCTTACCAGAAAAAATGGGGTTCTCGGTGTCGCTGCTAGTGGCGGCGGGATGGGTGGAGGATTTAATATTTTTATTGATGCGCGCGGGGCTGATTCCGGCGTTGAGCAAGCCATCCGCCAGGCGGTCGAAGACATGCACGAAAATATCGTAATGGATTCGGTTAACAGAACGCTTGATACAATGGCAAGGCAGGGGATGCAATGACAATTAGTTATCCGTTAACGTTACCGAGCGCTTTTAGTTGTAGGACTTTTCAGTTAGGGCCAGATCACTCGGATGTGGTGAACGAATCCCCTTTTTCAAAAAAGCAAACAATTTATTCGCATACCGGGGAACGTTGGTCTTTAAGCCTTCAGTGGCCACCGCTAAACACTACCTACGCGAGACAATTACAAGCCTTCATCTGCGCGTTGGACGGTGCTGTCGGAACTTTTTATTTCGGCGATCCTCAGATGGCAACTCCTCTAGGGCTGAACGTCGGAACACCAGTGGTCAATGGAGCGGGGCAAACTGGCAAAACCTTGTCGACTACGGGTTGGACACCAAGCACAACCGGAGTCCTTAAGGCCGGAGACTATATTCAGCTCGGAACCTATCTTCACATAGTGCTCCAAGATGCAAGCTCAAACGGCTCAGGCGTAGCCGTGCTTGATATTTTTCCGAGGCTTAGGGTCTCCCCCTCAAACGGCTCATCTGTCATCACTACGGGGGCCAAGGGTCTTTTTAGACTGGATCCACCGAACCAGTCCTGGGGCGGCGCGATCGGCGGCAATTATGACTTTTCAATCACGGCGATCGAAGCACTATGAGCAGAGATATAACCGCCGGAATGTTAACCGCGATCTCTCAGCAGGTCATAAGATCATGTCTTTTCGTTAAATTAGAATTTATCGGTACAACTCTTTATCTAAGTTCTCTTACGACGAATATTAATTGGGATTCTCAAACTTGGCTCGGGAATGGCCTTTTGATGGGGGTTGATGGTATCGAGGAGGTTTTAGATCTCAAGGCTGTCGGCTGGACTGTAAGGCTTGAGGGTTCAAACGCTACTCTTGTCAGCCTTGCGCTCGGCTCAACAAATCAAAGTAAAAAGGGTTACTTTTATTTTGGTATTTTAGATTCCACCGAAACTTTAGTTTTAGATCCCGAATTGCTTCAAGTTGGCAATTTTGACACTGCGGTTATTGAAGATAGCGGAGATAGATCTTCAATAGTCCTGCACTATGAGAGCGAACTTATTCAGCGCTCCCGGAGCAAAGAACTTAGGTACACAGATTTTTCTCAGCAAGCTATCTTTCCAGGGGATCGCGGATTTCAGTATGCCCCGCAAGCCGAAGACTGGTCCGGGTTTTGGGGCAAGGCTGCAAGACCTCGGCACAGAAGAAAACGAAAAGTCGGCAGGAATTAATTTTTATGGCAGTTTCCAAACCTAGAAAGGTTACTAAGAAAAAAACTGTGCGGCTCCGCTCTGGGCAAAGGGTTACATCTAAAAGAGATCCGAAATCTAAACGCGAAAAAGGTAAGCGTAATATTGTTCGCGGTAAAGAAATCTCGATACGAGAAAGCGCATCCGAGAGACAGGTAGTTTACGGGAGATTTAGAGTCGGCGG
>JACCDT011299736.1_pt1 | contig 19209 bp, 31 predicted proteins | sample 7446291 | NCBI WGS metagenome assembly JACCDT01 (sample SAMN15323446, study PRJNA562643) | freshwater metagenome | isolation source: river surface water | place: USA:Blue River Watershed | collected 2017-08-17 | reverse complement strand
GCTTCGAAGGCTGCTTGTTTAGAGCTCTTGAGCTGCAACTTCGTATTAAGAAGCTGGGATGCTGCGTCGTAGTCAGCCTGAGCAGTCTGTCTATCAGTTGTTGCTTTACTTAGGGCGGCAGTTGCTCTATCTAGAATTAGGGTGGCAGTTACTACTTCAGCTGCTGCATCGTCATTTGCAGTTTGGGCTAAGGTTAGGGCGGCAGAAAGATTATCTAGCTTGTTTTGCTTTTCAGACTTCGTATTAAGAGTAAGAAGTCTAGAGCTGGAGGCAGCGTCGAGTTCCTGGACTGCTTTGGTCTTGGCTGCTATTGCTTGGTTATAAGCGTCGATGGCAGCGGAGAGAGTGAGCTTGTTGTTAGTGAGAAGTTTGAAAGTGGCCCTTAAGTTGGTGATAGCGTCTTCTAGGGTTTCAATATCTGACTCTAAAGCAGAGATGGCTGCGTCTAGGGAAGCCTGAACCTTAGGGTCTTTAGGGGTCTTGGCTTTGAGTGTTGCTAGTTGCGATTTGTAAGAAGACAGTGTAGACTCTAGGGTATCAATGTCCGTAGAGTTAGGAAGATTCGATGACCATTTCGTTTGTAGGTTTCGACCTAGGAAGCTATTTGCTCGGAGTGCTGACCCCGTTTGTAGTTGCGTTTGTGATTGCAACCGTGAAGTTTGCCCGTAGCCGTAGACGCTAGCCAAGGCTGATTCAGCCATACAAATAGGTATGCCTGCAAGGAGGGCCGCTGTTATTACTAGCGGTCCTTTTTGTTTGTTGAAAGACATTTAGAGGCTCCTGAGTGGATAAACCTCTCCCAGAACCTATTTTACACTATAAAGCGTTTACTCAATATCCTCTTGTGGTGGACCCCAGACATGGTCGCTGACTGTGTTTCTGAGTCTAAATACCTCAATTGTGAGGTCCTCTATAGAGAGGTAGAGGTCTGCTTTGTCGTTTGGATTGTTTGGAATCTCAAGTTCGTTGTGTACTTCTTTGACAACTTGGCGGCACAATTCGACCCTCTCAAGTGCTCTCTCAAGAGGGGTTCTGGTATCTTCGCCGCGGTTCATGCAGATAGTTTAGCAGCCCTTTGAGAGAGGTATTAGCACTAAAAATGGGGTTCGAAGTATACCATAGTGGGGCTGGAGGTTATCATAGTTTTGGAGATAAAGTCAAGTTTGGCGGAGGTTCGGGGGAAAAAGGTATTAGCAAGAAAGTTGGAGTTTCTGGACGAAATTGTTGCTAGTATGTCTTGATAGATACTAGCACCAAAGTTCGAGTTTCTGCGTGCAAATCGTGCTAGTATGTCAACTAATAATAACTAAAAAACAGAACCAACTTAGAAACCCCTACGCGTATGTGTGTACGATATTGGGGTAGTAGTAAACCCAGTTGGTTCTGTTGTTCTGTTATATAAGTTTGTTTCTGTTGTTTCTGTGGTAGACTTGACAAAACGGACTTGACAAAACTTTTTGGAAAAGATTCAAAAAGGACTTGCATTAAGTCAACAAAAGAGATAGGATGCACTTATGGAAGAAAACGCAATGTCCTTCTTCGACTTCACAGAAGATGAAGCGGAGCAGGCTCTAAACAATATCGAAATGCTAAGTGGTCGTAAAGATGGTCGTATCTGTCTTTGTGGTCACTCCAACGGAAGACACACAGTGGTCAACGGAATCTTGAGCTGCCAAGCAGCGAAACAGTATTGCCCATGTAAGAGTCTACGTCTAGTGGTTGAGTGCTCGAACACCAGACCATTCCTACGCAAGACTTCTGGTGCTGGACCGCTTCATGCCCTAAGTCAAGGTATCGCAACCGCCATCAAAGCGGGCTACGAAATCAAGTGGTTAGTTCCGATGGAATGCGACAAGTGCCACAAGCCTGGACCAGTCAGCCCAATCCCGGTTTCACAACGTGGAGTCGAGATGGAAGAAGCAACTGGGTATGATGCCCTACTATGTCGAGAGTGCAGGACCAACGTATGAAGCCAGCAAGAGCATGTACTGCCGTCTATATCAATCAAGCCAGAGATGCACACAATCCTGGCGGTCCAGCCAACACCATTATGATTAAGAACCTAGATGACCACAAGGACATGATTCAAGAACTGTTCTCAGTCGGTCTAACTGATTCAGACAAGTTCGAGACTTATACTAGGTGGAGCTTGGGCGACCACATCTTTGGCGGTAAGGACTACATCCAGTTCACTTTCTATTGCTACTACGACATCATCTCGGCTGACGAAGTCAATGTCGAACTTCTTATGGAGCAAGCTATAGCTAAGCTTCCAGAACTTGGATTAGGACTAACCCACCACATCACACACTACAGCGATGAGATGAGTGGCGAAGGGATTCTAGGCCCTTGCAAAAGATGCCAAGGTGTAGGAAGCTTTACCGAACACAGTTCATACCGAGCATCTATTGATTACGACTGCCCAGAGTGTGGCGGTCACGGAAGGAAGCTAAATGTCGACAGTGATAGCGAAAAAGCAGACAGCAGTCTGGCTTAATCGAACAGAGCAGTACATACATTTCTACAACTACAACCAGATTCCACTAGAGTCTAAGCAGTTGGTAGCTAGAGCAAGTGCTCAGTACTTTCTAGAAAGAATAACTCGCGAGGAGTTAATCAACTCTAAGGTTCAACTTATGATAACCGCTCTAGTTGACTATGACGATTTAACTGTAATAGCATCCATGACGGAAGAAGAAGTCGAAACTACCTACAGAGGATGGGTGGCTACATCTGACTAAGAAGCGCAACACTTCATCTAGCACAACCGTCAGTGACGACAGAGTTGTTGTGATTAAGTTAACTACCCCCTGCGGGTGGTGTAACACTAGAGACCACGACCACTGCAACCCTGAAATCAGGTATTATGAAAAGCTGTGGATTTGTGGTTGCGACTGTAACAAGGATTGGATACCATCAATTCAGAGGACCAATGACAACAAGGAGAACCATGAAGAAACTTTGGAACAGGTTGTTCAAGAAGAACAGCAAGTCCAAGAACCCGACCCCCTCGAAGAAACAGAAGAAGCTAATCAATAGCATCGAACGTGACGACAAGGGCAGATGGGTTATCCCTAAAGAGGGAAAGAAATCTTCTAAGAACTTTACAGCACAGCTGGCAGAGTTGAAGGAAGAACTAAACAAAGCAACACCTAAAAAGAAAGACATCAATGAATAAAGCAGCACTAGAGTCCTACCTAAGAAATCTACTAGGTCAGGTAATTGGAGCAATCGTAATCGTTGGACAGACTGCGGGAGTAGCATCCCCTCTCGACTTCGGTGTAGCAGAGTGGCTACTTGTAGCTAACGCCCTATGGTCATCTGCCATCCCAACCATCCTTCGTTGGTTGAACAAGAAGGACCCAGCATTTGGTCGCGTTGCCGAAGTAGTTGTCAAGGAAGTTAGCACCAAGCTAGCAACCGAAGCAGTGAAAGCAAAGACTGCAAAGCCAGTAGCAAAGAAGCCAGTAGCTAAGAAGAACCCGCCAAAAGGTAAGTAATGAAACTGGTGACTCCCAAGGTAGCCGCCGAACAGTTCGGAGTAACTGTCGGTATGATTTGGTACTGGCTGAAGAAGGGTCGCATTAACCGCTACCCAATCGAAGGCCGACCACGGAACTACCTCGTGAGTCTTGATGAAGTGTGGGAGGCTGTCGAGTGGAAAGATAATCTGCTCGGTAGCCACCCCCACCTAGTCACAAGAGAAGAAGCGGCTCGACTTATCGGAGTCAATCCTAGAGAGATTAGTTACTATGCCAAGATGGGCTATCTCCAAAAGCACTATGTACTTGGAAACGGCAAGCACTACTTAGTAGAGCGGGAGCAAGTTTTAAAGCAACCGCAGAGAATAGCCGAGATGTATTCTGCACCTGAACGGAAGCAGAAGTTAAGGGAACTCGCCCTATCGCAACCGAGGACAGGTAGCCTGTTCACGAAACGCCAAACCGAGTAAGCCCCAATTTGGGACCACCACCTGCTAGTCTTTAGGTAAGCCTTAGACCGAGACAGCATGGAACAAGAAAAAGCAATCAAGATTAACTACGCTGCTGAACTGGCAGGCGTGTCGCAGAAGACTATCTATAACTGGATTTCTTGGGGATACTTGCGTATGTACCACCCCGGATTTGTTCTATTTTCTGAAGTGCGGCGAGCACAGATAGTAGTAGCGAATACTAAAACCGAGCATCTTCGTAACCGAGTTAAGGTATCAAACCGTGATGCTCTTGGTAGATTTAGTACCAACTCCTAACGGGTAACATAACCCCATTTTTAAAATGTTGTTTATGAATGGAAAAAGGGTAGCCGTCGCCCCCTCCACGCGCAAAAAAATCGTCCACTAAAAAATAATGTACACTACGATTTGTACAACCGATTAAGAAAGAGTAACCTTACCAGCCATGATAAACTTGTTACGAAGGCACCTCCGTCACAAGTCCTCTCCCCAGCTGGCGGAGGTGTCTTCTTACTTCGGACTCTTAATACGAAGTTGGAGGTAACCGGATGCCGGAACCAGAACTTGACATTTTTAATCCGAGCGGCGAGCAACAAGACATCGCCGAATATGTAATCGACGAACCGCTCGACCTCAGACCAGACTTGACTCTCATCGGAATCGAAGAAGTTGACAAAGGTGTATGTGAGGATACATTTGAGAACCGACAGACCTTGCGTCGAGCAAAGTTGAACTGGGACCCTGTCTACTCAACTAACGGAATCCCGACTGGTCTCATTAGGGCCCGCTCTCAACAAAGCACTATCGAGCGTCGCATCTTGTCACTTGCGGAAAAGAAGCCAATTATGGTAGACCCGGATAACCGCAACTCGGATTACCTAACCGGCCTGGACTTAGTCGCAGAGGAGAAGACCGATTACCTGGTACCGCCTTGGGTTATCGGAGCTACTCGACTTTGGATTAAGGAACAAGAAGACGGCGGCCCGCGCAGCCAAAAGCGTCAGCCGCTTGCATTGCCGCACCGCTGCCGACAGATTAAGGATGACGGTATCCGCTGCATGCTATGGTCTAGCGGGCGAGTCAAAGATGACGGCCTGTGCCGTATCCATCTCCGCAGCGTCAAACATAAAACTAGCGATGACATCGAACGGGCCCGCAACAAGTTGCAGCAAGCTGCACCGTACGCCGTCGACATGCTTGAAGACTTGATGGAGAACGCCGAGTCTGAACCGGTGAAGTTGAAAGCCGCCACTGAGATTCTTGACCGAGCCGGCGTGCGCGGAGGAATCGAAATTGATTCGACTGTTAATGTTGACGTGAGACCAGCGGCCAGCATCATCAGTGAACGCCTTAACCGCTTAGCTGCAGGAGCTATAGAGACCGCTGCTCAGATAGCATCAACCGGTGTTAGAGTAGAAGCTGACAAAGACATCCTCGACGCAGAGGTTGTTGAAGATAACAACGGCCAGGAAGAAGAGCAGTGACCGACATCGAATTTATAGTTGCAGCGGCCCGCGAACACTACGCGAATGTAACCGCCGATATTCAAAATGCCAGTACTCGCGTCGAGCACTTGAGATTAACCGCTCTTGCCCAGGAAGCTGCTAACCTGGTGACCGTACTTGAAGATTTCGCCTTCGGTCTGGTATACTCGCATTCAGTAACCGCACGTGAGCAGCGAGCTGAAGAGCTCAGCCGCAGAGAGTAACTTCACACTAATGATTCGAAAGACGTCCGCCGCCAGGGAGAACTTCATCCAGGCGGCCAAAAACTATTTAGGCTACGTAGCAGGTCCGATGCTGAGGAATCAGTTCGGCGAGCGCGTTGGGTATAACTCACAACCATGGGCGGGAGCATTCGTTGATGTTGTGGCCAGGGAGGCCGGCCTGCACTTACCATCAATGGTTCAAACCGCAGCTGGGTTAGCTGAGCTCATCAACAACGGATTAGTGCGAAGTAGACCGCGGCCAGGGGACCTGGTCTTCTTTGCTTTCCCTTCCGAAAATGCGGCGAGCGCGTTTGCCATGCCGCATGTTGGAATCGTTGTTGACGTACGTGAGTACAAGTCAACGGGTAGGTTCCTTGCCATCGAAGGTAACGTGCGGCCTGCTAATGCGAAGTTTGGCCAGGATACTGACGGCGTGCATCAACGGGTCCGGTACCAGGGAGACGTACTTGCGTTTGTTCGTCCGAAGTTCAACGGCGGCCTGCAGCGGATGCATCCGGTTCAACTTCTCATTAAGCTTAGTACGAAGCTCAGCTCGAAGACGGCCCGCCTGGAAGCACTCGCTCTTGAAGAAGCGGCCCGCTCGCCTAAGGACGTCGTAACCGCTGCGCTCAAACCAGGACTACGTAACCGCTCCATCGAAGTGGTGCAGCTAGCACTGGGTGTGACCGTTAATCTGAAGTTCGCGACGCCAGGAGTCTGGGATGCTGCAACCGCGAACGCCTTCGCTAGGTACCAACGTCGCATCGGATATGTTGGAACCGCTGCCAGTGGTAACGTCGACCGAGTCACGCTCCAGAGACTGGCCGCTGAAACCGGACTCTTCCAGGTAATCGATTAATCAGAAGTTAGTTCGAAGCTGAAGCTCGAGCTCAGCCGGCTGCCAACTTCTCACTAAGAAACTCATCCGGTCCGGCCGCCAGCGCTGCCGGATAAACTTCTACTTCTTAATGCGAAGTTAAAAAGGATACTTTTCCGGAAAAAACTTTTTCCAACACGCCGTCAACCCGACTTGACATAAGTTCTGCTTCGTGTTACATTCCAGATATCAATCTAGAAAGGAGTGCCCATGTGCACTTGCAACTGCAGCAAAGACGAGAACATACGCAACCCGATTCAGGTATTCGATAAAGCCTGGGTATCCGAGGATGGCTCCTGGGGAACAAACGCTATAGTGATGTTTGACCCCGACTCAATCACTGATGAGCAAATGGAGATTCTTGACAATCTCAACGACAGCGACAAGTATGACTACATCATTGCTATCTTTAATGGCGATGACCTAGATGAGTGGGAGAACCAGTAATGCCAAAGTATTTCATAAGATTCGATGTGGTCGAGGAATGGAAGGGCACCTTTGATGCCGACAACCTTGAGCACGCCAAAGAACTAGTTCGCCAGTTGAAGGATGATGAGATTGGCACGGATGAACTTCCAAACTTCGATGACCGCAACTCGGGAATCATGCTTGAAGTTTATGAGGACAGTCTTGAGGAACTACCGTCTTCAGGCGAGGATGATGAAGACGATGAAGACCCGAGCGTTTGCAAATGCTGGGAAGACAGCGTCTACAGCGAACCGCTTGAAAACTGCAACAGGTGCGATGGCACTGGCACGGTCAAGAATCGAAAGAAATCCTAATGTGCTATCAATGTGACGATGCCTACTACGACAAACCGTGCCCGACCGATTTCCCAGAATGCGAGGGCAACTGCTACGGCTTCGATTGCGCGGCATGCTCCATCAACACACTTCACATCAACGAGTACTACATGGTAACCGATGAGGTTTGGGAAACGGCTTGGCCTCAGGACCGCGGCATGCTTTGCATCGGGTGCCTTGAGTCGAAGTTGGGAAGGACCTTAACCGCTGCTGATTTCACGGATGCCCCAGTCAATGACGGAGTCTTTGGCCAGTCCGAACGGCTAGCGGCCCGCTTGGCCGCGGAGTAACTTCGTACTAACGGCTTGCCTGGGATGAGTCGCGGCGAGCGCATCCCTCAAATCACTATCTCGAACAACGGGTATGCTAACCGTATGAGACACATCGAGATACACATAATCGAATCCGAGTTAGACGCGGCAAGCGCAGTGCAATGCGGCTTGCTCACTGACCCGTTCCTCGTAACCGCATGCCTCGACTGCGGAGATGACGTAGGAGCACTCGACCGCTTTGAACCGTACTGCCTAGTACTCGATGACGAAGCCGAGTGGATTATCTGTACGTACTGTGCCGAACCCATAACCGACCCTGACGACTCACGCTACGAGGACTCGGACGCCTACAGCCAACTGCTTGAGCAGGAGCTGTCCAATGATGACGATGACGATGACCGATTTCGCATCATTGACGATGAGTAGATACGCTTCATAACTTCGTATTAGTAATAAGAAGCCGACCCTTCGCCTTCGCCGTTTGTATTCGTTTTTTCTTGTATTCGTTTTTTCAGTATCCCGATTTCCGACACTCCGATTAGTAATGAGAAGTTGCGTAAATGTCCGAGGTCGTGCTATGCTCTCGGGTATGGACATAACGACAATCACTAGACACGAATACGACACCCAGCGAGTTGCCAAGCATACAGGCAGTTTGGAGGGTTGCTATGACGATTACCACATTGGCGAAGTCAATGGCGTAGCAATCTACATAGGAACTGACTATGGCGACAGGATTGACCCTGCCAAGCACCCAGAGAAGTTCCTTGATTACTCCACGAAAGAGATGAAAGGCTTTCAGGACTATTGGGGTTATTGGGACGCTACCAACAAGAGTATCCACCACAAGAAAACAAAACCTGGTTGGGGTCTTATCAGCCTAGTTGTCTATGGCTTTGTAAATGGCATACAGATTGGCGACCCTACAAAGTTGCTACACGCTGTCCCAACAGGTTTCACACCAGAGGCGAACAGACTTGATACAGGGGAACTCGTCTGGGTAGAACCAGAACAGGCTGTAATGGATTGGCTCAACTATCCAGACAGCCAGCCAACACTTCACGCAATCGCAGAGGCAAAGCGTAAGGAGGCTGTGGCTCTATTCACAGCGAGCCTAAGCCTAATCCAGCCTCTCGCCACGCTGATAAAATAAATCGCAAATGAACTTGACAACTTCGCATTAGTAGTGTAAAGTCGTCAGTAGTTGGAAACCTCCAACACTCAAACTCCGAAAGGACGGAAATACAAATGGCAACAGGAACTATCGTTGGCAAGGGACTTTACTTAGAGTTCGTTCCAGCAACAGACCCGACTAGCACTAAGGTAATGCAGGTGCTATTCACCCCAGAGGGCTTTGACGAGAAAGGCGTTTATACGCAGTTCTCAATGCACTCTCGCACTATCTCGGAAACTTCACCTCGCAAACAATGGAGGATTACCAAGTGTGGCACAGAGAACCAGACCTTGCTATCTGGCACAGACCCTATTGGTCAGGTCAAGGCACAGGAACTCGCTGTCCAAATGGTAGAACGCTTTGAGAAGTCCTTACAGAAAGCAGTTGCCCCAACCTCTGCTACTCCTGTATGGAAACTTCGTGGTAAGCCAATCGCTGTGGAAATCACTTCCTTTGACTTGGCAGAAGTCAATGATTGGAAAACCCCTCTGCCAGCACTTCGCAGAATACAGAAGTGTCGTGTCGCACTTGACTTCCCAGAGAAGTTAGTGTAAGGTCATAACTACAACAAACCGATAAGGACGGAAAACAAATGACAACAACATTACCTACAACCACAGAGTTAGACGACATCTATCCAGACCTTGCTAAACTTGTCTATGGTGTCGCTATCCAATCACTAGACGCTGGCTCTGTGCCAGCAGGTCTGGACAGCCACCTCCCTACTGCTGGTCGTGCTAACCTCCGAGCAAAGGGTGGCAACACCTCCGAAACTAAGAAAGCAAAGGTAGAAGTCTTGGCAGAACCAATCACAGGTGCTACTACCTACCTACGACCTAATGGGCGAGAATACTATGCTCGTCAATGGGGCGACCATACTGACGTGGAAGTCTGTCGCAAGGCGAGAGATAACAAGCAGTTTATCCTATTGTATGGTAATCCTGGCTGTGGCAAAACTGCTCTCGTTGAGGCAAGTTTTGGGGACGACCTTTACACTCTGATTGGAACAGGCGATACAGAGGTTGGCGACTTCCTCGGTGGCTATGTTCAGACCCCGAGTGGTGGCTTTGAGTGGATTGACGGAGTTCTGACCAAAGCAGTTGAGGAGGGCAAAGTCCTCCTGATTGACGAGGTTGGTCTGATTGACCCGAAAGTTATGTCGCTGGTCTATGGTCTAATGGACGGCAGAGATGAACTTGTAATCACCTCCAATCCAGAACGAGGCGTGGTCAAGGCAAAGCAGGGGTTCTATGTAATCTGTGCTACCAACCCTAATGCCCCCGGAGTTAGGCTTTCCGAGGCTCTACTCTCTCGCTGTGTTATTCAGGCTGAAATGACTACTGATTGGTCGCTTGCCAAGAAGTTAGGTGTGCCAGCCTCGGCTACTACGCTTGCTCAAAACCTGTCCAAGAAACAGGTCGCAGGTGAAGTTTCGTGGTCGCCACAGTTCCGAGAGTTGGAGGCGTTTAGGGACTTGTCCAAGACCTTTGGAACGAAGTGGGCTGTCGCTAACCTTATCGCCACAGCACCCGAGATTGACAGACCTGTCGTAATAGATGTGGCTACTCGGGTGTTCGGTGAGGAGTGCCGACCAGCCAAGATTTAGCACTCCGTCCTGTGCTAATAGGGGGCTGTCAAAGAAGTTGCGAAATGGACTTGACAGCCTCCACCAAATCTGCTACAATCACTACTAAGTCAGAAACGCTGACTAGAAATCGGGAAAGGATTTCACAATGGGACACTATTCCAGACTAGCAACACGCACCAGCACCACGCCTCCTGCTTGGCTCAAAACCTGTTCGCAGATTGGCGAACTCGCTAACACTTGGGCTAATCGTGGCGACCTCGCTGTTTATGGTGGGGAGGACGCAGGTATGGGCGAGGCTCTTGCTTGCTTTATCCACAGCACAGCAGAGATTGAGGTCAATCTACCAATCGCTTTCGGTAAGGCGACCACGCCTGAAATGGTAGGCGACCTGACAGAACGCTACAACCAATACGAGTTCCCCGAGGCAACAGGCGTAATACTCCACGAGGCGTTTCACGCCAGATACTCGGAGTGGGACTACGACCTTATGGCGACAGAACTCAAAGACGAGCCAAAGGTTCGTGAGGCGTTTATGCTCTTGGAGGAAAGTCGTATTGAGGGGCTGGCTGTATTCCACTATCCAGAGAACGCACTATTCCTACGAGCCTCGTCTATGGGGCTGTCTTTCGCAGAGGCAGAAACTGCTATGGAAAAGATGTCTGCGACAGGTGCTTTCGCACACCTCGCAGGTCTAACCCTTGCCAGAGTTTCGGCAGGTGTTCTTGACGAGTTTGATGTCGCTGGTATCTACCCGAGAGTTGCCGAAGTTCTGGGCGAGAAGTGCCTGAAAACTTTGGAGGAAATCTGGGTTGAGTTCCAGACCCTAAACAACCAGACAGACCTAATGCGAGGTATCGCACTTGCTCGCAAGTGGATTGAGGCTATCAAGGAACGAGCAGAGGAACGAGGCGAACCAGCAGAACCAGAGTTCGGTGAGGGTATGCCTATTCCAGATGAAATCGCAGAGGCTCTGTCCGAGATTATGGAGGCTCTGGGCGAGGCTATGGAGGAAACCAAGTCTGCCACAGCAGAGGCTCTGTCCGAGCAACAGCAGGACGAGCAACTGAAAGATGAAATCAAGGAACGCCAATCCAAAGCCAAGCAGGTAGAGGAACGCAAAGCAGAGGCAGACAAGGTGTTCTCGCACAACTCCACTCTCGGTCAATCTGGTAGCAGTTCTCGCCTACAAGAAACTCGTCCCCCGAAAGGTGAGGAACGAGCAGGGGCAGTAAAGTTGGCACAGATGTTAGAGAAAGCCAAGTATGTAGAGAGGTCTGCCACAGAGATAGCAACCACTATCCCACAGGGTCGCCTACGCACTCGGGCTGTCGTCCAAAAGAAAGCGTTGGAGGCTAAGGGCGTTAGGTCTGACCTCCCGACTTGGAGGGCTACCAAGCGTAAGCACACGACAGACCCTATCCTGTCTATCGGAGTTATGGTAGATGTATCTGGCTCAATGGGAACTGCTATGAACCCTATGGCGAGTATGGCTTGGATTTTGAGTGAGGCTGGTCGCAGAGTTCAGGCTAGAACTGCTATGGTCTATTATGGCTCGGGTGTATTCCCGACCCTCAAAGTCGGACAGCACTTGGACGAGGTAAAGGTCTGGACAGCACCAGACGGAACAGAGGAGTTTGGTCAGGCTTACAAAGCACTTGACGGAGTTCTCGGTCTGACCTATGCCGAGGGCGTGAAGTTGCTAGTAATCGTTTCTGACGGACACTACCGACCAGACCAAGAGAAAGAAGTGGTCAAGGCTCTCGCAGAGTGCGAGAAGTCAGGCGTGGGAGTTCTATGGATTACCCCTGCCGAGTGCCGAGGTGGAAACGCCAACCTGATTAGCAAGACAATCGCCACGCACCTCAACATTACCGATACAGCCTCAATCGCAACAGCAATCGGCAAATCGGCAACCGAGGCTCTGGCTAGGATTGGAGGGCGAGTGTAATCGGCTTGCCCTTGATAGAACCCGATAGGGATTGAGCAACCGAGGAGTTTCCGTCCCCTTTCACCTCAACTGCTCTCCCTATCGGTTAGAGAACCCCTGACTAACTTCCCTATGGTCAGGGGTTTTCGCTTACCCTGACCGACACGCAATGTGTCCAGCAAAAGCATCGCTGGTGGAACTTCGCATTAGTTGATACGAAGTTAGCCTGAGCTGCCGAGATGGTCGCCTTGTATTCGTTTTTTCCTGAACCGACACGCCCCCTCGCCTACTTGACAACTTTGTATTAGTTATGGTAAGGTCGTAGTATCAACCAACCGAAAGGGAAATGAAATGGACGAACAAGATTACAAGGAACTAGCAACTAACGCACTAGTCCTACTAGGGGCAACTGCTGAAACCTGTGCCGAGGCAGGGCTGGCTAATCCAATCCTGTATCGCAGTTTAGAAGTTGCGATACAACTAGCAGAACACCTAGACGAGCCAGACCTCGTAATGCTACTCAAATCAGCGTTGATTGGAGTGGGCGAGGGGATTGAGGAAACTATGGCTATGGTCAAAGAAATCAAATCCAAACTTGACTTTATGAACTCAAACGAGTATAATCAGAACACACCTAACAAGGAGGACAACTAATGCCAAACTGGGTCTATACATCTATGGCAGTATCAGGAAAGAAAGACGACCTGCTCGCCTTTGCCAAGAAAGCCAGCCAGCAACACACGACCTATTGGAAAACTGACCCTTGGGTCAGAAACGCTGACGGAACTAATACCAAACTTCCTGACGACCAAATCAAGATAGAGGTAGAACTATCCTCGCCAAGTCCTATGTCGTTCTGGAACTTCGTAGCACCGACAGAGGAGGAACTACCTTACTACTATGGACACATAGTCAAGGAGGAGGACAAAGACGACCCTGACGCAACTATGGAGGAACGCCTTGCCAAGTCCTTACTCTTTGAGGGTTCGGGCTGGTATGACTGGAACATACGCAACTGGGGCTGTAAGTGGGACGCCAATGACGAGGAACTAGACACCGACCTTGACACACTAAAACCACACGACAGCCTGACCTATCGGTTCTCTACTGCGTGGTCGCCAGCCGAGGGTGCGTTTCGTGCTATGACCGAGCAACATCCCGAACTATCCTTTGAGTTTTACTGCGAGGAGGAACAGGGCTGGGGCGTGGTCTATGAGGGAGAGCAAGGCTCGCTATCTGTGTCTAAGGAGTGGGACATACCGAACTCTCACGCTGACTATGTAGAACGGGATAACGAGGACGGGTGTGCCTGTTCTTACAATGACGACCCCGAGGACTGGTATGAGGACTGCCCTAGACCGAGTGTTGAGGTTGTCGTGGTGGTAGAACACCGATACAAGATAACAGCACCGACCATAGCCGAGGCTTGGGAAATCGCACTCAACTCCGACCCTGCCGACATCTCGGCAAGCAAGTTGGAGGGCGAGAGCAACGCCTATGTTCTTGGCGAGGACGGCAAGCGTGTCTATCCAACCTTAGAGAACGCATAACGGCTCGCCAGATGAACTTGACAGACTTGACCGAGTATGGTAGGGTATGACTATGAGTGAAACCGAGCAGTATGTAGATGTCCTGATTACTTGGGACAAAGAGCAGACCGATACCGAGGAAGTTGTAGTCGCTATCGGGGACGGGTCAGTTGCGTTTGACGAGGACTATCCGTTTGACCCCCGAGTGTATTTCTACTTTGATAACCAAGAGCAGTTTGAGTTAGCAAAGACGGGGATTGTAGAGGACATCAACTTCCAAATCTTAGAGGTCTTAGACTAAGCCACTCTCAGTAGAGAGGACACCTGAGCCAAGTGTTCTAAACTGGCTCGCTTTCTTTTTTTGGATTGTGGGTTGTATTCGTTTTTTCCTCCGACTTGCGAAATGTCCGAGGGTGTGATACACTCGCTAATGTGAAGTTCTCCGATAGGACGACACACCAGAGCAAATGGACTTGACAAGGTTTATGAAATCTGGTAAGGTATCAAATGTAAAGCCCAATGACACCAAGTAGATAAGGAAATCAAATGGCGAATACAAAGAGCACCAAGAGCACCACCACTAAGGGACAGGTTATCCTGACCCCGACCACAGAGCCAGAGGTTCGCCTCTCGGCAAAGGGTCAGAAAGCAGTCCGAGAACTTCGGGACGCACACAACTTGGAAAAGCAAGTTGCCGAAATCGTCAAGGTTAGTCGTGAGGCTATCCTTGCTGAACTAGGCTTTGAGCAGACCAAGTTTGGAACAGACGCTAAGGGAAAGCGTTTGGTCAAAATCCACCTAATCACTCCCAAAGACCCAACACGCTACAACACAGCAGAGTTGGTGGCTTTCCTTGCCAAGACACAGCCAGAGGTTCTGGAAATGTTTAGGGCAGAGGACGCCAAGCCAACTCCCCGAGTTCTGACGCTAAACTAGCGTCAGACCCCGAGAGCCCTGCCAGACACTTACCCCCTTTCACTCTGGCAGGGTTCTCGTATTTCTGGCGTAGGTTGTATTCGTTTTTTCTGAGCATCTAAAATCTTCTAGTTCCAACAACGACACGCTAATACGAAGTTGTTGCAAATGTCAGAGGTTTATGGTAGAGTGCTGGTATGGACGAGAAACAAACTAACTACTGTGAAATCTGCGACTTAGAGTTCGCAGACGACTTACCACTTGACGAGGCGTGTCCTTGCTCAAAGAGGAAAGACGCCGCTTTCTATGTCAATAGTGATGGTGGCGAGTATGTGTGGAACCCTCCACTAAACGAGGACGAGGGCGAGAAACACGAGTTCTATGTTGTTCGTGCTGGTGAAATGCGTATCAAGGCGACAGATGGCAAGGGCAGAGATTATGTCCTACGCTACACAGACGACTTGGAAAGTTTTGGTATTCACACAGACGAGCAACTTTACGAGGCAAGCACAGACGAGGAAAACTTCTATTGGGACATGAACCCTTGGTTTGAGGTTATGTGTGAAACAGACGAGGCTTACTCTGATGTGTTTGACGACCTTGACAGAGCCATAGCAGAGGCGATAAGATTACGCAAGGAAGGCGAATAATGAAACTGCGATACGCACTAGGGGAAACCCTAAGAGATTTACGAACAGACCAGCACCTAACGCTACGAGATGTAAGCCGAAAGGCTGGTATGGCACTCGGCTATCTATCAGAGGTGGAACGAGGACACAAAGAGGCTTCGTCTGAAATCTTGGAAACTATCACTAACACGCTTGGTATCTCGGTGGCTGACTTGCTAATCCTTACAGCGTTGCGTATGGGTGGTATTCCAGACACACCGAAAGACCTACTTGACAAATACCCTGACCTAGTGGTATAATCTAACTATCGTGATGAAAGGACGGACAATGACGACACACGATTTCTACAAAGACGGAGATGACGGCTGGATACCTGATGTCAAGATGACAAAGGTAGAGGGCGACAGAACCGAAAGACGAGTTTGGTTTCTCTGGCGAGGCACGCCTCAATGGTTAGAGATGACTACGGCAGATGACGGGTATTGGCTCGTCATCAACACCGAATACACAGACGAGTTTCAGGAGTGGCTTGACGAGGAACTTGACGGGTATGACAGCCTAGAAAGTATGTTCTCAACGGGCTTGCTTGATGTAATCCCCGAAACCTACTCGGTGGAGTTTGACAACTAAATAGACTTGCTTGATACACGCTGAACCATTTTTGGTGCGTGGGCAGAAGTAATGACCTGCCTCAATGTCAAGGAAACCGACCGCAAATGTCGCTAAACTATGGACAGGCATACTCGGTGCGAAAGGAGCCTCCCGATAAGTAGCAGGTTGGGTCTAGAACCAGCCAGAGTTTATTCTCAATGCGAAATAAATCACGACGCAAAGTAGCCCTTGTATGCCTGTCCAACACTAAGACCAGATAGCCATAACGCTTTCTGGTCTTTCGTCTTTCTGGCGAGGTTTAGTGTGTATTCGTTTTTTCCTCACGCCGAGTGTGCGAAAGAGGAAACTTCGCATTAGTGTTTCGTTCTTGACAAATGTCAGAGGTCTATGCTATGCTAACTTCGTAGTCGGAAAGTCCGACACAGAAAGGGATAGTCCAATGGGACTAGACATGTATTTAGAGGCTCGCAAGTATGTAAGTGGCTACTCGCACAGACCTATTGACGAGCAGAACGAGTATGAGGAAGTCATCAACTCGGTTGGAGTATCACGAGCAGACTTCTCAACAGAGGCAAGTCCTTTCGCTACTGTCAGCGTAAATGTTGCTTACTGGCGTAAGGCTAATCAGATACACGCTTGGTTTATCAACAACTACGCAGATGGCGTGGATGACTGTAAGCCTGTGTTCATTGGCGAGATGGGCAGACTTCGGGAACTGCGAAACCTCTGCCAAGAGGTTCTGGACGACCACGACAAAGCAGAGAAACTTCTGCCTGTTTCGTCTGGGTTCTTCTTTGGGTCATACGAGTATGACGAGTATTACTTCTCTGACTTGACGAACACGATAGAGCAGTTGGATAAGTTGCTCGCTAATCCAAAGTTCGCTGAGGACTGGGAGTTCATCTACCAAGCAAGTTGGTAGCCACAAACTAGCACGACCCCCTAACGCACATTAGGGGGTTTTGCTTTATCTGTTTCTGGGCGAGGTGTATTCGTTTTTTCTAAACAGGCAACACGGGGACACGGGAACTTGACTAAACAAATGAAGTATGATACTATCTAAATACAACGGGCGAACACGAAGTAGCCTGAAAGGGAACAAATGGAAACGACAACTATCACGGGGCTAGTAGCAACTACACCGCGACACTTAGTAACCCGCGAGGGCTTGCCGATTACTTCTTTCCGTCTTGCGTCAAGCAACCGCAGGTTTGACCGAGCAAAGATGGAGTGGGTAGACGGTGAGACAAATTGGTTCACGGTTATCTCATACCGCACTCTCGCAGTAAATACCGCTATGTCTGTCAGCAAGGGCGACCGCATTATTGTTTCAGGCGAGTTGCTTATTCGCGATTGGGACAACGGAACGACCACAGGAACTTCTATTGAAGTTTCGGCAAGCACTATCGGACACGACTTAGCGTGGGGTAATAGCAACTTCACCCGCACCACTCATAAAGCCGACACCGAATAACCGAACGGCTCGCCTATGGCGTGGCAAGGGCAAGCCTAACGGCTTGCCTTTCTGCCTTTGACGGCTCGCCTATGGCAAGCCTAACGGCTCGCCTAACGGGTGTGTCAGGCTTGACAAAGACCGCCTACTATGGTAGGCTAGTGTAGCGGATAAGACCGCCAAACGAGAGGACACAAATGACAACCGCACTACCAGAACTAACCGCAGTAGCAGAGCAGACCGACCAGCCGATAGTCGCACTTTACAACAAGGACGACAGGCTGACGGGTATCGTAAATGGCTGGAAAGTCGCTGATGGCGTTATGGAACTTGACCAGACTATCCAGAGAGCAGTAGCAACTAGCGAACTGACTATGGCTGAACTAGTTGAGATAGACCAGCAAATCGCCAGACTTCGCAACTTGCGTGGAACGCTGTAAGAAATGAGCCAAGTCTAATGCTTGGCTTTATTTCTAGCCCGAAGTTGTATTCGTTTTTTCAGGACAAGAAACGCCAGAAATAAACTTTCTAAATGAGTTTGACTTTGTCGGGGGTATGTGATAGGGTATTTGAGTAGGCAGAAATACTGAATACAACAAACGCACTGAAAGGGTGTGATAAATCGTGATTACTACCAACAATGTAGAAATCAAGAAGTCGGTAAATGGCGTAGAAGTTGCCAACCTTGCCGAAATAGCACTAATGCTAGAAGTAACATCTAGCACTGTTCTAACTTGGCAAGCCCGAAACGCAGACTTTCCAAAGCCAATAGCAGAAGTCAAGGGGTCAGGTCGTAATGGTCGTTCCCGTCTTTATTCTGTTGATGAAGTAAAGGCTTGGTCAAAGTCAAACCTTACCAAAGGTCGCAAGGCTAATGAGTGGGCAAGTATTCTTTCCAAGTTGAGCCAAATCGCAAAGTCAAGTCCAGCAACTTACAAGATTATTCTGGAAATGATAGACGAAGCAAGTCGTAAGTAGCGACAACGAAATAGATTATCCCCCCGTTAGACACGGGGGGTTTTCTATTATCACGGGGAAGTTGTATTCGTTTTTTCTAAACATACGACACGGGACTAGATGAACTTGACTTTATTTAGAAACTATGTCATAATAGGAGTGTTGTCGGGAAAGGCTCGGCACGGAAAGGGATACACAAATGGGCGACAGGTCAGCAATAATTATTGAGAGCACTCGCTTCCAAACCCCTATTGCTATCTATGGGCACTGGTCAGGCACGGACAATGTTCTCGCTGTCCAGAATGTTCTGGAACGCACGGGGAGAGTAGGCGACCCGTCTTATCTCACGGCTCAACTGTTCTACGAGTTTGCCGTAAATCTAGGCAAGTATGATGGCGAGTTGTCTTTCGGGATAGACGCCTTTGGTGGAACACCAGACGAAGTTGATAAGTGGTTGGATAACGCTACTGTTATCATAAACGCAGACACGGGAGAGTGGCGTATGGTTGATGATACGCCTAAACCTGAAATCTAACAGTTTCACACGAACACGGGTTAGCACTCACACAATACGAGTGCTAACCTGTTTTCATTTTTGCTTGGTGCTAAGTTGTATTCGTTTTTTCCGGCAGCCGAAGGCGAAGGGCAACTTCGGATTAGTAGAGTGAAGTTAGACACGGGGATAGATAAACTTGCGTTTGTCGCTAGTGTGTGATACAATGAAGTTATTACACAGGCGAGAAACATAAGTATCGCTGAAAGGGACACAATGACAGAAACAGAAACACAGATTATCAAGGCAGAGTTGGATAG
>JACCDT010873163.1_pt1 | contig 19211 bp, 20 predicted proteins | sample 7446291 | NCBI WGS metagenome assembly JACCDT01 (sample SAMN15323446, study PRJNA562643) | freshwater metagenome | isolation source: river surface water | place: USA:Blue River Watershed | collected 2017-08-17 | reverse complement strand
CACACACCGCACAACAGCCTAAAGTGCTGGACATCTAAGGAGCTGAAATGATTGGTGAATGGAACAACGGCACCGGCCGTCGCAAATCAAGCGTCGCTCGCGTGTTTCTGAAAAAAGGCTCCGGCAAGATCACGGTCAACGGTAAAGACATCGCTGAATATTTCGGCCGTCAAACCTCGATCATGATTTCGAAGCAACCTCTGGTTTTGACCGGCAACGTTGAAGCGTTTGACATTCAAGTCAACGTGCACGGCGGTGGCGAATCTGGCCAAGCGGGTGCAGTGCGTCACGGCATCACCCGCGCTTTGATTGACTACGATGCAGGCCTCAAGTCTGCTCTGTCACAAGCTGGTTACGTGACTCGCGATGCTCGCGAAGTTGAACGTAAAAAGGTTGGCTTGCACTCTGCTCGCCGCCGCAAGCAGTTCAGCAAGCGTTAATCCGCTTCTCTGTGCCAAAAGCCGCATGGGTTCGCCCTTGCGGCTTTTTTATTGCCTACGTGAATGCCCACATTTGCAATAGCGTCTCTCGGGCATTGTGCCGAGCTATACCCGAGTGAAGCGATATACTTTTAGGCATTGATTCAGGAGTTTTCCCATGAGCGCAGTTGCCGATAACGTCCATACAGAAATGCCATCCCCTTTCGTTTTCACCGACAGCGCGGCTGCCAAGGTGGCGGACTTGATTGCAGAAGAAGGCAACCCTGATTTGAAGCTGCGCGTGTTCGTGCAAGGTGGTGGCTGCTCAGGCTTTCAATACGGTTTCACCTTCGATGAAATCGTGAACGAAGATGACACCACCATCAACAAAAACGGCGTCTCTTTGTTGGTGGATGCAATGAGCTACCAATATTTGGTGGGCGCTGAGATTGATTACAAAGAAGACTTGCAAGGCGCTCAGTTCGTCATCAAAAACCCCAATGCCACCACAACGTGCGGTTGCGGTTCATCGTTCTCTGTGTAATTGCCGAAGAGAGGCTAAGCGTCAAGCTTTAAAAATCCCACCCAGTATGCGGGCGCCTTGAGCGCCCGTTACTTTTGGTAGGTTGCCAGGCAAGCCCAACACGGTTTGTCGTGCGAGCCATGCAAAGGCAGCCGCTTCAACTTGCAGAGGTGGCATGCCGCGTTCGGACGATGAGAGCACGCGCGCCTGAGGCAGGCCCGCCTGCAAGCGCTGCATCAGCAAGCCATTGAGCGCTCCACCACCGCACACGATGAGTTCAGCGGTATGTGCTGCATGACGCAGTACATCATTCACGCAAGCCCGTGCGGTGAACTCGGTGAGGGTGGCTTGCACATCAGCGGGATTTGCATCGGCATAGCCGCTGAGTTGGTGTGCCAACCATGTGGGATGAAATAAATCGCGCCCCGTACTTTTGGGGGGCGCTTGATGCAAAAAGGGTTCAGCCAACATGACGTGCAGCAAAGGCTCAATCACTGTGCCGCTCGCGCCCCATGCGCCGTTGTTGTCAAAGGCATAGCCAGTGTGCACTTGGCACCAGTGGTCGAGCAATGCGTTGCCAGGTCCGCAATCAAACCCCAACACATCGCCATTGGCGTGCAACACGCTGAGGTTGGCAATGCCGCCAATGTTCAACACGCCCACGGTGCGGTTGGCCTGACCAAAGATGCCTTGATGAAACACAGGAACCAAGGGCGCACCCTGGCCACCTGCGGCCACATCGCGGCTGCGGAAATCGGCGATCACGTCAATGCCAGTGAGTTCTGCCAAGAGGGCAGGGTTGTTGAGCTGCAGTGTATAGCCTGTGCCATCAAACGCACCAGGTTGGTGGCGCACGGTTTGGCCGTGTGCACCAATGGCGCAGACATCGCTGGCCCTTGTGTGTGTGTCCGTCAACAAGGCTTGTACGGTTTGCGCATACACACGCACAAGGCCATTGGCGACCAAGGCTGCGCGATGCAATTCGTTGTCAGAGGGGGTGTTGAGGGTCAGCAACTCTTGCTTCAAGGCGGGCGCAAAAGGCATGGTGTGATGCGCCAACACGCGCGGTTCAGTGCTACTGAAATCAGCCAACACGCCATCCACACCGTCGAGCGAGGTGCCAGACATCAAGCCGATGAAGAAACGCTTCGAAGTGGCCGACGCAGACATTTATTCAGCGCGGCTCATTTGCGTGCTGGCCGCAGCGGCTAAGTCGACTTTTGCGATCGCGGCATGGCGTTTGAATTGTTCGCGAGCGGAGGCTGATATGTCGATGGCGGTGCTTTGGCGCGCCATGATGCGAGGGTCTTTGTGCTGGCCGTTGACGCGGAATTCAAAGTGCAAGTGCGGTCCAGTTGCCCAGCCTGTGGCGCCGACCAAGCCCAGCGTTTGTCCTTGCATGACCGATTGGCCGCGTTTGACGTTGATGCGGCTTAGGTGGGCATACACCGTGGTTTGACCGCTGGCGTGTTTGACCATCACCACGTTGCCAAAGCCGCCTTGTGAGCCAGCCACATCCACAATGCCTTGCCCCACGCTGCGCACGGGGGTGCCTGTTGGAGCGGCGTAGTCCACCCCTAAGTGCGCACGCCAGGTTTGCAAAATGGGATGAAAGCGCATTTTGAAACCACTGGTCACGCGAGAAAACGCCAGTGGCGAGGCTAAGTAAGCGCGGCGCAGGCTCACGCCGTCAGCGTTGTAGTACCCGCCTTCTTTGGCATTAGCTTCTTTGAACCAAAACGCCTGATGGGTTTTGCCGTTGTTCACAAACTCGGCTGACAACACGCGGCCAGCGCGCAGCACTTCACCATCGGCTTCGAGCGCTTCGTAAACCACGGCAAAGCGGTCGTCTTTGCGCAGGTCGCGGTGAAAGTCAATGTCGCCTGCAAAGATGTCGGCCAATTGGCTGGCCACGCTGTCTGGAATGTTGGCCTCGTCAGTGGCTGCAAAGAGTGAGCTTTGAATGCTGCCGTTGCCCATTCGGGTGCTGATGGCCAGAGACGCTGCTTCTTGGCGCTCCGTAAAACCATTGGGCGTACGCTCCACCACCCAGCGGGTGAAGTTTTCGCCATCGTCGTTGGCCCAACGAGCGGTCAAGCGTGTGAGGCGGTGTTCAGCATCGCCCTCAACGCTCACAAGACGTCCCGCGCGGCCAATGAGTTGTTGGCGAGCCATGCGGGTGTTGCGTAGGTAGTCAGCGGCTTCTGGGTCACTCAGACCAAGGCGTGTGAGCAGGCTATCTGCAGAGTCGCTAGAGCGGGTGACGTCCGAGCGAAAGAGTTGCAGGGGTTTGTTGTCCGTCCACAAGTTGGGCAGCGACAAGGTATTGACGCTTTCCACCACTTGTTGCATGGGCATGCTGGCCACGCCAGCATCGAGACTGGCTACCGCAAACGCACCACCCCCCGCCACTGTCAGGGTGATGGCGACGCCCGCTAAGACGCGGCGCGGATGCTTTTGAAGGCTGTTTTGCAGGCGCGAGGCCCACAAAGAAATCAATGGCTGCAAGGTATTTCTCCGGCAGTTGGTAGAAGGCGGGGCCAAGCCCAAAGCCTCAAAGTTTGGGCCTCTAAAATCAGAGCCAAACACCAAACCGTCGAGTATACCTTGGATGGTAAAAAATCCTTATGAATCAAGTACCTGCAACAAATTCCTCCGTCACGCATCCAGTGACTGACCGCGTTCTCGAAGCCCTGGCTGTGACCAAGCGCGGCTGTGAAGAGCTGATTCCTGAAGATGCATGGGTAAAAAAACTTGCTCGCTCAGAGGCGACGGGTCAACCGCTGCGCATCAAACTCGGCCTCGACCCCACAGCGCCGGACATTCACATTGGCCACACCGTGGTGCTCAACAAAATGCGCCAGTTGCAAGACTTGGGGCATCAAGTGATCTTCTTGATCGGCGACTTCACCAGCTTGATTGGCGACCCCTCGGGTCGCAACAGCACACGCCCACCGCTCACGCCTGAACAAATCAAGGTGAACGCTGAGACCTATTACAAGCAAGCCTCGTTGGTACTGGACCCTGCTAAGACAGAGATTCGTTACAACAGCGAGTGGTCGATCCCGCTGGGCTCGATGGGCATGATTCAGTTGGCCTCCAAGTACACCGTGGCCCGCATGATGGAGCGCAACGACTTCCATGACCGTTTCCACGCCAACACGCCCATCAGCGTGCACGAGTTTTTGTACCCGCTCATGCAAGGCTATGACTCGGTGGCTTTGAAGTCTGATTTGGAATTGGGTGGCACCGACCAAAAATTCAACTTGCTCATGGGGCGCCATTTGCAAGCCGAATACGGTCAAGAAGCGCAGTGCATCTTGACCATGCCCTTGCTTGAAGGTTTGGATGGTGTGGACAAAATGTCCAAGTCGAAAAACAACTACATCGGCATCAGCGAAGAGCCCAACACCATGTTTGCCAAAGTGTTGTCCATCTCAGATGTGCTCATGTGGCGTTGGTACACCTTGCTCTCGTTCAAGTCGATGGCCGACATTGAGGCATTGAAAAAAGAAGTTGAGGGGGGCCGCAATCCCAAAGACGCCAAGGTGGCCTTGGCGAAAGAAATCACTGCACGCTTTCACGGTGCAGCAGCGGCAGATGCCGCTGAGCAAGATTTCATCAACCGCAGCAAAGGCGGCGTGCCTGATGAAATTCCAGAGGTCTCGCTCAGTGGCGTGCCCATGGGCATTGGTGCCTTGCTCAAAGCCGCAGGCTTGGCCCCATCGACCAGTGAAGCCAACCGCTTGATTGACGGCGGGGGCGTGCGTGTAGATTCCAGCGTGGTCAGCGACAAAGCGTTGAAGCTCGATGCTGGCACATACGTGGTGCAAGTGGGCAAGCGTAAATTTGCGCGTGTCACTTTGGCCTGACGAATCGCCACGATACTGAGCGCATGAACACGCTTTCCAAATGGTTTTCGCCCAAAGGCCTGTTGTGGGCCTCGGTGGGCGTGGCCATTGTGACCATCGCGCTTAAAACGCTGGCGTGGCATCTCACGGGCTCGGTGGGTTTGCTGTCTGATGCGATGGAATCGGTTGTCAACTTGGCCAGTGCCGTGTTTGGCCTGATGATGGTGACGGTGGCAGAGATGCCCGCAGATGAAGACCATCCTTACGGTCACCACAAGGCCGAGTATTTTTCATCGGGCTTTGAGGGCATCCTCATCGTGGCGGCTTCGCTGGGCATCATGTGGGCTGCTGCGCATCGTATTTTTGATCCGCAACCCCTTGAGCAAGTGGGCATCGGTTTGATTTTGTCTGTGGCGAGTTCCTCTTTGAATGGTTTGTTGGCGTGGATCATGTTCAAGGCGGCTAAAGCACATCGCTCCATCGCACTAGAAGCCGATGCGCGTCACTTGGTGACCGATGTGTGGACCTCGGCTGGCGTGGTGATGGGCATTGGTTTGGTCGGCTGGACAGGTTGGCTCTGGCTGGATGCGTTGGTGGCCTTTGGTGTGGCGCTGAACATCTTGCGAGAAGGCTGGCACTTGATTTGGGATGCCTCCCAAGGTTTGATGGATGAAGCGGTCGAGCCCGAAGTGCAAGCGCAAATTCAGCAGGTGCTGGAAGACTTCTCACTTGGCCACGAAGAGTCGTGGGCCAAACACGTGCACGTGGTTCGGTTTGACCACGTCATCACCCGTAAAGCAGGGCAGCGTCGCTTTGTCGATATGCACATGCACATGCCAGCCGATTGGTCCTTAGGCACAGCGGCCAATCTGCGCGGCAATGTCGAGCAAGCTTTGATGAAGGCCGTGCCTGGTTTGCGCGCCACCATTCAGTTGTTACCCAACGATGTCGAAGCGCATTTCGACGATCCGAAAGACAGCGCATGAAAGCCGTGTTGCAGCGCGTGAGCGAAGCGCGTGTGGTGGTCGAGGGGCAAGTGGTGGGTGAAATCGCGCAAGGCTTGATGGTGTTGCTGTGCGCCGAAAAAGGCGACACCGAAGCCGTGGGCCAAAAGATGCTCGACAAAATTTTGAAGCTGCGCGTGTTTTACGACGACGCGGACAAGCTGAATCGCAGCGTCACCGATGTGCAAGGCGGCTTGCTCGTCGTGAGTCAGTTCACCCTCGCGGCAGACACCAGCAGCGGCACGCGTCCCAGCTTTACCAGTGCCGCCCCTGCCGAGGAAGGCCGCCGCTTGTACGACGCCTTTGTGGCGCAAGCCAAAGTGCAACACGCTAACGTACAAACTGGCATCTTTGGTGCAGACATGAAAGTGCATTTGGTCAACGATGGGCCTGTCACCATTCCGATCACGATAATCGGTGCATGACTGATTCAAAAAATACCGCGACGACGTTTGCTTCTTTGAGCCTCGCGGGCTCTTCATTAGATAACCTGACGCAACTGGGCTACACCCAGATGACCCCCATTCAAGCTGCGAGCTTGCCCCTCACGCTGGCAGGCCGCGACTTGATTGCCCAAGCCAGCACAGGCAGTGGTAAGACAGCCGCTTTTGGCATTCCTTTGGTGGAAAAACTAAACCCCGCGCAGTTTGACGCGCAAGCCATGGTGTTGTGCCCCACCCGCGAGTTGGCCGATCAAGTCACACAAGAAATTCGTCGCTTGGCGCGTGCTGTGGGCAATATCAAAGTGGTCACCTTGTGCGGCGGTGTCGCGTTGCGTGGCCAAACCCAAAGTTTGGAACATGGTGCGCATGTGGTGGTCGGTACGCCAGGCCGCATCATGGACCACTTAGAACGTGGCTCGCTCAGCCTGCAAGGCTTGAAGATGTTGGTGTTGGACGAGGCAGACCGCATGTTGGACATGGGCTTTTTTGACGACATCGCCAAGGTGGCGCGCCAGTGCCCCAAAGAACGTCAAACTTTGCTGTTTTCGGCCACGTACCCTGAAGGCATTGCCAAGCTGGCTTCGCAGTTCATGCGCGAGCCGCAAACCGTGAAAGTGCAAGCGCAGCACGATGCGCAAAAAATCAAACAAGTTTTTTACGAGGTCAATAACCACGAGCGCCTGCATGCTGTGTCTCTGTTGCTCAACCACTTCCGCCCAGAGTCGACGCTGGCGTTTTGCAACACCAAGCAGCAATGCCGCGATTTGGTGGCTGTGCTGCAAGCCCAAGGCTTTAGCGCATTGGCGCTGTTTGGTGAACTCGAGCAACGTGAACGTGACCAAGTGCTAGTGCAGTTTGCCAACCGCAGTTGCTCGGTGTTGGTGGCCACTGATGTGGCAGCGCGTGGCTTGGATGTGGCCAATTTAGAAGCGGTCATCAATGTGGACGTGACGCCTGATCCTGAGGTGCACATCCACCGCATTGGTCGCACAGGGCGTGGTGATGCTGAAGGCTTGGCCTTATCGCTGGCCAGCATGGATGAAATGGGCTATGTAGGCCGCATTGAGCAGCTGCAAAACCGAGAGTCCACTTGGGCGCCACTCAGCAGCCTCACGCCTGCTGCGGGTGGCACATTGCAGCCGCCTATGGCGACCTTACAAATTGTGGGTGGCCGCAAAGAAAAAATCCGAGCAGGCGATGTGCTGGGCGCGCTCACGGGTGAAGCAGGCTTTGCCAAAGAGCAAGTGGGCAAGATCAACGTGAACGAGTTCTCCACCTACGTGGCAGTGGAGTGCAGCATTGCGCGTGAAGCCGTCAAGCGTTTGAGTGCGGGGCGCGTCAAAGGCAAGATGGTGAAGGTGCGCTTGCTAGAGGATGCTGCAGGCCGTTAATTGCCGCTGCGTCAATAGGGGCAGGGTAGCCCCAAATCCGCCATGATGAGCATCTCTAAAGTTTCCATTTCGATGGCGTCTTTTTCTGAGGTCTCGTGGTCGTAGCCTTGGGCGTGCAAGGCGCCATGAATCAGCAAATGCGCATAGTGTTCTTGCAGCGACTTGCCTTGCTCCTTGGCTTCTGCGGCCACCACGGGCGCGCACAGCACGAGGTCGGCCATCACCATCGGTGACTGCATGTAGTCAAACGTCAGCACATTGGTTGCGTAGTCTTTTTTGCGGTAGCTGCGGTTGAGCGACTGGCCCTCTTCGGTGTCAACAATGCGCACCGTGATTTCAGCGTCATGCGCCAAGGCGCTGCGAATGCAGCGGTTCACAAACGCGCGGGGCAAGGCCGCTTTGTGGCGCGCGGCATTGGTTATGTTGCCAAATTGCAGGGTGAGGTCTAGGGTGGGCAGGGCCATGTTTTTACGATTGTTTGCGTGAGGGGGCGCCTGTGGTGGCGGTGCGCTGTGCGTCATAGGCGTCCACGATGCGAGCCACCAGTGGGTGGCGCACCACATCGGCGCTGGTGAAGCGGGTGACCGAAATGCCTTTGACGCGTTTCAACACGCGTTCGGCATCAATCAAACCGCTGAGCTGGCCCTTGGGCAAGTCTATCTGGCTCACGTCACCCGTTACCACCGCTTTGGCACCAAAGCCAATGCGTGTCAGGAACATCTTCATTTGCTCGGGCGTGGTGTTTTGCGCCTCGTCCAAAATCACAAAGGCGTTGTTGAGCGTACGCCCGCGCATGAAGGCGAGTGGTGCAATTTCAATCGCGTTGCGCTCAAACGCTTTTTGCACACGGTCAAAGCCCATCAGGTCGTACAGCGCGTCGTACAAGGGGCGCAAATACGGGTCCACTTTTTGCCCCAAATCGCCGGGCAAGAAACCGAGTTTTTCTCCTGCTTCCACCGCAGGGCGGGTCAGCACAATGCGCTGCACGGCGCTGCGCTCCAGCGCATCCACCGCGCAGGCCACGGCCAAATACGTTTTGCCCGTGCCCGCAGGGCCAATGCCAAAGCTGATGTCGTGCGCGGCAATGTTGTCAAGGTACGCCGCCTGTGTGGGCGTGCGTGGGCGCAAGTCGGTGCGGCGGGTTTGCAGGGTGGGAATGTCCTCTTCCTCCATGCCACTGTCGCCCGCCAGCATGAGCTGCACTTGCTCGGGCGGTATGGCTTTGGCTGCTCGCTCGTACAAGGCTTGTAGCACCTCCATGGCACGGGTGGCTTTGGCCTTGTGGCCGTCTACCTTGAACTGCTCGTGGCGGTGGGCGATTTTCACGTCCAGCGCCAGTTCGATGGTGCGCAAGTGCTCGTCGGTGGGGCCGCACAGGTGCGACAGGCGGGTGTTGTTATGCGGGGTGAAGGTGTGGCGAAGAATCAAGTCGATAATCTCTCAAAAGGTACCCCAATGATAGGCAAGATGTGATTGGCAAATTAAGCGGCATCCTCAGCGAGAAAAATCCACCCCAAGTGTTGGTGGACTGCAATGGCGTGGGCTACGAAGTCGATGTGCCGATGAGCACGTTTTACAACCTGCCCGCGACTGGCGAAAAAGTGTCGCTGCTCACGCACTTTGTGGTGCGCGAAGATGCGCAAATTTTGTTTGGCTTTGGCACGGCGGCTGAGCGTGCGACGTTTCGTCAGCTCATCAAGATCTCAGGCGTCGGCCCACGCATGGCGCTGGGTATTTTGAGTGGCTTGAGCGCCGATGAGCTGGCGCGTGCTGTGTCTGACCAAGATGCAGGCCGCTTGACCAAAGTGCCGGGCATTGGCAAGAAAACAGCTGAGCGTTTGCTGCTCGAACTCAAAGGTAAATTGGGCGCAGATCTTGGCCCCAGCACCTCTGCCCCATTGGGTAGCCAAAGCGATATATTGCAAGCGCTCTTGGCCTTGGGCTACAACGACAAAGAAGCGGCAGCTGCACTCAAAGCCTTGCCTGCCGATGTGGGCGTGAGTGACGGCATCAAGCTGGCGCTGAAATCTTTGGCCAAATAAACCATGAGCATTCAAACAGACGATTTCGCACCTTCCCCCGTGCCATCGCGCATGGTGTCTGCTGCCCCCGTGTCGCCTAACGAAGAAGCGATTGAACGCGCTTTGCGCCCCAAGCTGTTGCAAGAGTATGTGGGTCAGATGAAGGTGCGCGAGCAGCTTGAAATCTTCATTGGTGCCGCTAAGAAACGCAGCGAAGCGCTCGACCATGTGCTGTTGTTTGGGCCGCCTGGCTTGGGTAAAACCACACTGAGTCACATCATTGCGCAAGAGCTGGGCGTGAACTTGCGTTCCACCAGTGGTCCGGTGCTGGAAAAGCCCAAAGACTTGGCCGCCTTGCTAACAGGGCTCGAAAAAAACGATGTGTTGTTCATCGACGAGATTCATCGCTTGTCGCCCGTGGTGGAAGAAATTTTGTATCCCGCGCTGGAGGACTACCAAATCGACATCATGATTGGCGAAGGGCCTGCGGCACGCAGCATCAAGCTCGATTTGCAGCCCTTCACCTTGGTGGGCGCCACCACACGTGCGGGCATGTTGACCAACCCCTTACGCGACCGCTTTGGCATTGTGTCGCGCTTGGAGTTTTACACCGCCGAAGAGCTTCAACGCATCGTGGTGCGCAGCGCGGGTTTGCTAGACACGCCGATGGATGTGGAAGGTGGCTTTGAGATTGCGCGTCGCTCACGCGGTACGCCGCGCATTGCCAACCGCTTGCTGCGCCGCGTGCGCGACTATGCCGATGTGAAGGGCACAGGCCGCATCACGCAAGAGATGGCGCAAAAAGCGCTGGCCATGTTGGATGTGGACCCACAAGGGTTCGATCTGATGGACCGCAAATTGTTAGAGGCGGTGATTCATCGCTTTGATGGCGGCCCTGTGGGGCTAGACAACATTGCCGCCAGCATTGGTGAAGAGCGTGACACGATTGAAGACGTGATTGAGCCGTATCTGATTCAGCAAGGCTTTTTGCAGCGCACGCCACGTGGCCGCACGGCTACGCTGGCTGCCTATCGGCACCTAGGGGTGACGCCACCTAAGTCGGCTTCTGATTTGTTTGACGGCGCTTAACCGACTGATTAAGCCGCGCTTTCGTCGCGCACCGTCATGCCGCCGTCCTCAAAGTGCGACACATCACCCCATCCCACCAAGCTCAGCCCTTGTGGGGTCCAGAGCAAACGGTTGATGGCGGCGTTGCCCAGGTGCCACGTGCGTGGGGCTTCCACCGATTGGTTGGTGGCTAAGCGATACAAGGCGTCCATCACGCCGCCGTGCGCTACCAGCACGATTTGTTCGCCTATATGTTGACTGGCCAATTCATTCACACAGTTGCGAATGCGCTCGCGCAGTGCGGTCAGTGACTCTCCGCCATTGGGGGCCCAATGTGGGTCACGCCCGCGCCATAGTTGGCATTCATTGGGGTGTTGCGTTTCAATCTCGTGCCAAGTTTTGCCCTGCAGATGACCAAAGTGGCGTTCGCGTAATTGCAGGTGTGGTGTTACTTGTGTTGGCGTGGGCGTGCCTGCTGCCAAGCGTGCAGGCGCAGTGGCAATGGCTTGCGCAGTTTCAAAGGCTCTGCGCAAGTCGCTGCTGTAAATGGCATGAATGGGTTCGTCGGCCAGGGCGTGGCCCACACGTTCTGCTTGCCAACGGCCTGTCTCATTCAGGTCGATGTTCAGATGTCCTTGAATGCGTGTGTCCACATTCCATAGGGTTTCCCCGTGTCGGATGGCGAGAATTCTGGTGACTTGCATAGGGACTTAGTTTAAAGATTCAAAAATCATGCAAAATAGCACGATCGTTCTTTTATTGGTTTCCCCTCCAGTCACACATGACCGCCACTTTTAAAACTGCCGCTACCGAAAGTCGTGCTCATCAAAAAGGCCAGCAAACCAAAGCCGCCATTGTGGACGCAGCTTTGGGCTTGGCCACGCAAATTGGTTTGGAGGGTTTGAGCATCGGTGCCTTGGCCGAAGTAGCGCGCATGAGCAAGTCAGGCGTATTTGCCCACTTTGGCTCTCGCGAAGAATTGCAAATTTCCGTGGTGCGTGAATATCACATCCGTTTTGAAAATGAGGTGTTTCTGCCCATCTTGCAAGTCGAGCGCGGCTTGCCGCGTCTGCGTCAACTGTTTGCCAACTGGACCAAGCGCACATCCGCCGAGATTGACTCGGGCTGCCTCTACATCAGCGGTGCCGCAGAGTTTGACGATCGGCCAGGCCCAGTGCGTGATGCACTGGCCAGTTCCGTTAAAACGTGGCTGGCTGCCGTGTATCGAACCGTCGTGCAAGCACGTGAAGAAGGTCACTTGGCCGCAGACATGGATGCCGAGCAAATGGTGTTTGAGCTGCACGGCCTCATCTTGGCGCTGCAATACGAAGCACGATTTTTACGTTCATCCAAATCGTTGGCGCGCACCCACAAGGGATTTGAAAACATTTTGCAGCGCTATGGCGCCAGAGAACTTGTATCCGTGACTAAAACAAGCGCCAAGCGCACCCCATCCACCAAAAAGTAAGGAGACAAAACCATGGCTAGCTATACCCCACCTCTACGCGATATGCAATTTGTGCTGCATGAAGTCCTGCACGTGACCGATGATTTGAAGCAAATGCCCCAGCATGCCGACATGGATGCCGACACGATTGCGGCGGTGTTGGAAGAGGGTGGCAAGTTCGCGTCAGAGGTGATCTTCCCGCTCAACCAGATCGGTGACGAGCAAGGTTGCACCCTCAACCGCGACACACACGAGGTCAAGACGCCTGATGGCTTCAAAGCCGCGTATGACCAATACGTGCAAGGTGGCTGGCCTGCGTTGAGTGCCGATCCCGAATACGGCGGCCAAGGCTTGCCTGTGGTGGTGAATCAGTGTTTCTATGAAATGCTCAACAGCGCCAACCAAGCGTGGACCATGTATCCAGGACTCACGCACGGCGCGTACGAGGCGCTGCACGCGCATGGCACAGATGCACAAAAAGCCTTGTATTTGCCCAAGCTCACCAGTGGTGAGTGGACTGGCACCATGTGCTTGACGGAACCGCATTGCGGCACTGACCTTGGTTTGTTACGCACCAAAGCTGAGCCGCAAGCCGATGGCACATACCGAATCACGGGCAACAAAATTTTTATCAGTGCTGGCGAGCATGACATGGTGAGCAACATCGTGCACTTGGTGCTGGCACGCTTGCCCGATGCGCCCGCGGGCAGCAAAGGCATTAGTTTGTTTGTGGTGCCCAAGTTCCACGTCAATGCCGATGGCAGCTTGGGTGAGCGTAACGGTATTTACTGCGGTGGCCTAGAGCACAAGATGGGCATCCACGGCAATGCCACATGTCAAATGGTGCTCGATGGCGCGGTGGGCACGATGGTGGGGCAGCCCAACAAAGGATTGGCAGCCATGTTTGTGATGATGAACGCCGCACGTGTGGGCGTGGGCATGCAGTCGCTGGGTTTGACCGAGGTGGCGTATCAAAACGCGGTGGCCTATGCCAAGGACCGCATTCAATCACGCAGCCTGACAGGACCCAAGGACCCCAGCAAACCTGCTGACAGCATTTTGGTACACCCCGATGTGCGCAAGATGCTGCTCACGGCACGCGCCTACGCCGAAGGCGGCCGTGCGTTGGCATTGCACTGTGCCATGTTGATTGATCGCGAGCTGAATCATCCCGATGAGGCTGTGCGTGCCGAGTCTGCAGATCAGGTGGCGTTGCTCACCCCAATCGTCAAAGCATTCATCACAGACAACGCATGGACAGCCACTTCGTCGTGCATGCAAGTGTTTGGTGGCCATGGCTTCATTCGCGAATGGGGCATGGAGCAATATGTGCGCGATGCCCGCATCAATATGATTTATGAGGGCACCAACACCATTCAGAGTTTGGACTTGTTGGGCCGCAAGGTGCTGGGTAACCAAGGGGCATCGCTCAAGAAGTTTGGTAAGCACATTGCAGAGCTGGTGGCAGAGGCGCAAGGCGACGAAGACATGGCCGAGTTCATCAACCCACTGGCCAAGCTGGGCCAGCAGATGACGCAATTCACGGGGGAGATTGGCTTCAAAGCTATGGAAAACGCCGATGAAGTAGGGGCTGCTGCCGTGGACTACCTCCGCGTGGCGGGCCACTTGGTGTTTGGCTACTTTTGGGCGCGTATGGCCAAAGTGGCGTTGCAAAAGATTGCCGAAGGAAGCCGTGATCCGTTTTATCAAGCCAAACTACAAACGGCACGCTTTTACTTTGCTAAGCTCTTCCCCGAGACAGCATCCCTCATGATCACCGCGCGCGCAGGCTCAGCTGTGCTCATGGAGACAGAGGCCGTGTTTGCCTGAATTATTTTGTGAACCAATTGGAGTAAATTCAAGTCATGACAAATACATCCTTTTTCAAATCATGCGTGGTGTTGGCACTGTTTGCCGCTGGCAACAGTTTTGCGCAAATGACCCCAGTGGGCACATGGCACTCGATCGATGACAGAACGGGCGAAGCCAAAGCGGAAATTCAAGTCGTTGACAAAGATGGCGTACTCAACGGGCGTGTGCTCAAGACGCTGCGCAACGATCCCAACGTCAAGAAGATTTGTGACGACTGCAAAGACGATCGCAAAGGGCAGACCATTGTTGGCATGGAAATCATCCGTGGCGTGAGGCCTGATACCTCCAGTGACAACCTATGGGGCAGCGGCGGCAAAATTCTGGATCCAGAGAATGGCAAGGAATACACCGTCAAGATGGTGCCGCTAGAAGGTGGCAAAAAGCTGCAAGTACGTGGGTTCATTGGCCCGTTCTACCGCACGCAAATTTGGGTGCGTACCCAGTAAGTAGGAGTGCTATGACCGAAATTTTGAGCCACATCGATGCTGGTGTGATGACCTTGACGTTCAACCGTGTTGACAAGAAGAACTCAATCACCGCCGCGATGTACACCGCATTGGCCGATGCGGTTGAGCAGGCTGAGCACAACCCCGATGTGCGCGTGTTGGTATTTCAAGGACATGAGGCGGTGTTTTGTGCCGGCAATGACATTGCTGACTTTTTGAACAACCCACCGTCCACCCCTGATGCGCCTGTGTTTCGGTTGTTGCGCAATATCTCTGTATTTCCAAAACCTGTGTTGGCTGCGGTTGCAGGGCCTGCAGTGGGCATTGGCACCACCTTGTTGTTTCATTGTGATTTGGTGTATGCAGGCGACAACGCGGCGTTTGCCATGCCGTTTGTCAACCTTGGCGTGTGCCCAGAAGCCGCCTCTAGTCTGCTGGCGCCACAAATGATGGGTTATCACCGCGCGGCCGAAGCGCTGATGTTGGGTGAGCCTTTCATGGCCGAAGCTGCTTTGGAAATTGGGTTGGTCAACCGTGTGTTGCCTCCTACTGAGGTGAATAGCTATGTGCAAGTGCAAGCGCGCAAACTGGCGGCTAAGCCTTTGTCATCACTGCTAGAAACCAAGCGTTTGATGAAAGCGGGACAAGCCGCGTTGGTGCAAAAACAAATGAATGAAGAAGCTGTTTCGTTTGGTCGTATGCTCAAAGAGCCTGCGGCCAAAGAAGCGTTTGGTGCCTTCATGGAAAAGCGTAAGCCTGATTTTTCTAAACTCTAAAGACGACTTGGATGACCCCTCCTATTTCTGCTGCCCCTGTCGTTTTTGAACCTGAGTATTTAGAGCTTTTTCGCGAAATCTACGAAGAGAAAATTGTCTTCAACCGTTTGCTCGGTCTCAAGATGTTGAGCATCACGCCAGAGGAAGTGGTGGCACGCATTGACATGCGTCCTGATTTGGTGGGTCACTATGCCTACAACCGCATCCATGGCGGTGTGATCAGCGCGGTGTTGGATGCCATTGGCAGTGCCGCTGTCATGGCATGCTTGGCGGCCAAGCATATGAAAGAACCACCCGCAGAGCGCCTAGAACGCTTTGCCAAACTCGGCACGATAGATTTGCGAGTGGACTATCTTCGTCCTGGCATTGGCGAGCACTTCACCATCCATGCGCATGCCTTGCGCGTCGGTACGCGGGTGGGGACATCGCGCATGGAATTTCGTGGGCCTGATGGCACGTTGATGTCCACAGGCACTGGGGCCTACATCGTTTCTTGAGTTCAGTCTTTTGGAATGGCGCGTGGCTTACCGTCTTTGTCGATGGCCACGTAGGTCAGTGTGGCTTGCGTCACCTTGATGTATTGGCCTTGTTCGTTCCAACGCTCGGCAAACACTTCCACACTCACGGTGATCGAGGTGTTGCCTAAGCGCACCACGCGTGAGAAAAAGCTCAAGATGTCGCCCACACGCACGGGCTGCTTGAAGATGAATTCATTGACTGCCACTGTGGCAAAGCGACCACGCGCATGACGTGCGGGCAAGACCGCACCCGCCAAGTCCACCTGCGCCATGACCCAGCCGCCAAAAATATCGCCGTTGGCATTGCAGTCGGCGGGCATGGGGATCACCTTTAAAACCAACTCTTGGTCTGTGGGCAGTTGTTCAGCGTGAGGGCGTGGGGTGTGAGACATGGGCACAATCGAAGAATTATTTATCGGCATTGTGCAACATGCGTCATCACGGTCATTCTTCGATCCCTCTGCCCAACGGGCAAGCTCCCCAGCAACGCGCTGACAGCGACACACTCAAACGCTTGTTTCCCTATTTGTGGCAATACAAGTGGCGAGTATTGGCTGCGCTCGGTTTCATGGTGGGCGCCAAGCTGGCCAATGTGGGGGTGCCTCTGCTCCTCAAAGAGCTGATTGATGCCATGTCGTTCAAGCCCAACGACCCGATGGCCGTCATCGTGGTACCTGTGTCGTTGCTGCTGGTGTATGGCGTGCTGCGTTTGTCGGTGTCGGCTTTCACTGAGTTGCGCGAGTTGGTGTTTGCCAAAGCCACACAAGGCGCAGCACGACAGATTGCACTAGAAACATTTCAGCATTTGCATGGACTGAGCTTGCGCTTTCACTTAGAGCGCCAAACAGGCGGCATGACGCGCGACATTGAGCGTGGCGTGCGCGGCATTGAATCGCTTATTTCGTATTCGCTCTACAGCGTGGTGCCCACGCTGATCGAAGTGGCTTTGGTGCTGAGCATCTTGGCCGTGAAGTTTGATGTGTGGTTTGCTGGTATCACGCTGGTGGCGTTGGCTTTGTACATCGTGTTCACCATCAGTGTGACCGAGTGGCGCACGCAGTACCGACGCCAAGCCAACGAGTTTGATTCGGCTGCGCACACCAAAGCGGTGGATTCGTTGCTGAACTACGAAACCGTTAAATACTTCAACAACGAGGCCTTCGAAGCGGCACGTTATGACAAAAGCCTAGAGGCCCTGCGCCGTGCGCGCTTGAAAGCGCAAACTTCTTTGTCGTTGCTCAACACAGGCCAGCAACTCATCATCGCCGTGGCCTTGGTGGCCATGCTGTGGCGTGCCACACAAGGCGTGGTCGATGGGCGCATGACTTTGGGTGACTTGGTGATGATCAACGCCTTCATGATTCAGCTCTACATTCCGCTGAACTTTTTAGGCGTTCTGTACCGCGAAATCAAACAAAGCTTGACTGACTTGGATCGCATGTTCACGCTGCTTGAAAAAGAGCGAGAGGTGGCAGATGCACCGAATGCACCTGCGTTGCAGTTGGGCGGTTCACCTAGGGTGAAGTTTGAATCGGTGGTGTTTGCGTATGAGGTCACACGCCCTATCTTGCATGGCATCAGCTTTGAAATCCCTGCTGGCAAAACAGTGGCAGTGGTAGGGCCATCGGGTTCGGGTAAGTCCACGCTGGCGCGTTTGCTGTTTCGCTTTTACGACGTGAGCGCTGGTTCGATCACCATCGACGGGCAAGACATTCGCCAAGTCACGCAAGGCAGTGTGCGTCGCGCCATGGGCATCGTGCCGCAAGACACGGTGCTGTTCAACGACACCGTGCGTTACAACATTGCCTATGGTCACACCGATGCGACGGAGGCAGAGGTGGAGCAAGCCGCGAAGGCTGCGCACATTCACGACTTCATTGCGGCCACCCCCAAGGGCTACGACACCATGGTGGGCGAACGTGGTTTGAAGTTGTCGGGCGGCGAGAAGCAGCGTGTGGCGATTGCGCGCACCTTGTTGAAGAACCCGCCGATTGTGATTTTTGATGAGGCTACGTCTGCTTTGGATAGTGCCAATGAGCGAGCGATTCAAGCCGAATTGCAGAGTGCTGCGCAGAACAAAACCACGTTGGTGATTGCGCACCGTTTATCTACTGTGGTGGATGCGCATGAGATTTTGGTGTTGGATGCGGGGCGGATTGTGGAGCGAGGTTCGCATTCAGAGTTGTTGGCGATGAATGGGCGTTATGCGCAGATGTGGGCGTTGCAGCAGTCGTCTGAAGTTTGATTCTTCTCTCGTCGCTTATTTGCTTTGACGTTGCTGCGAAGCTTGGGTAGCGCACCCCAAACGGCTTACATCGCTGCGCGACGAATGGCGCCTTATTGGGGTACGCCACCCAAGCTTCTTGTTGTTAACGGTTGGTGACGCTCGCCATGTTTGTAGTTATGGCGTTGCATTGCCATTGCATGAATAAAACAAGCACGACCCGCCTGAAGTGTTTCGAACAACAACATGCGGGTTGGGGTAAGCAGATGCGGCGCCATTCGTCGCGAAGCGATGTAAGCAGCGTCTGCCTACCCCAACTCGCATCCCCGAGGACCGAGGACGAAGACAAAGACACAAACAAAAAGGGCCTCTCGTCAAACGAGAAGCCCTTCAATTCGACTTCTGGTCTCCGCTCACATCGCTACGCGATATGAGCTTCGCCCACGTACTGACAAGCTGCGCGCTTTGCGCGCAGTGGCCTTACAGGCCAGCTGCAGCTTTCAGAGCTGCAGCCTTGTCTGTACGTTCCCAAGTGAATTCTGGCTCTTCACGACCAAAGTGACCGTAAGCCGCTGTCTTGCTGTAGATCGGGCGCAGCAAATCGAGCATTTGAATGATGCCTTTGGGGCGCAAGTCAAAGTGCTCGGCCACCAGTGCTGACAACTTGTCGTCAGAGATCACGCCAGTACCTGCGGTGTTCACCGTGATGTTCATCGGACGTGCCACGCCAATGGCGTAGGCCACTTGCACTTGGCATTGCTTGGCCAAGCCAGCGGCCACGATGTTTTTGGCCACGTAGCGTGCAGCATAAGCGGCAGAGCGGTCGACCTTCGATGGGTCTTTACCTGAGAACGCGCCACCACCGTGAGGGCATGCGCCGCCGTAGGTGTCCACAATGATTTTGCGGCCAGTCAAACCGCAATCGCCTTGTGGTCCACCGATGACGAAACGGCCTGTGGGGTTGATCAAATACTTCGTGTCTTGCAACCATTCTTTGGGCAACACGGGCTTGATGATTTCTTCGATGATGGCTTCATTGAAGCTGGCTTTCATCTTGGTAGCGGACTCGCTTTGGTCAGGGCTGTGTTGGGTCGACAGCACCACGGTGTCAATGCTGTGAGGCTTGCCGTCCACGTAGCGCATGGTCACTTGGCTCTTGGCGTCAGGACGCAAGAAAGGCAAGCGGCCGTCTTTGCGCAACTGGGCTT